>VAPK010382757.1_pt1 | contig 22050 bp, 25 predicted proteins | sample 3395031 | NCBI WGS metagenome assembly VAPK01 (sample SAMN08290443, study PRJNA428436) | hydrothermal vent metagenome | isolation source: Deep-sea hydrothermal vent chimney 1 | place: Pacific Ocean: Juan De Fuca Ridge
CATCTTCCGCCTGTCTTCGCCCGTTCTTCCATCACAAAAGCTCGAAATAGAACGACTATTCCTGCACTTTTGTTCACTCAGAACGAACCAATACAAACCCAGTCTGGGCGCCAAACAGGGAAGTTATTCCATGCCCATTCCTTAGATATAGAAAACAAAGCAGTTCAACAGTTTTTATCCATTTTTTGAAGCGTTAGGGCACAGACTAACAAAAAAATAACAATCTTATCTGCTACCTAGGTTACAGTTCACTAATAAATGAAAAACTACGGGATCGTTTTAATTTTCAGTCAATCAGGCTATCATAAAAATCGAAAGCAACAATTTCTGAATCACGACCCACACATAACGAAAATTTTCAATCCGTTGTCATCGCGTTTCAGCCCTTGATCAGCCATGATGGCACCCCGATGATCACCCGAACCCCATCAATTTCTTTTATGATAGTTCCAGTCATACCCGCTAATATTAGTTTAATTCGGCAAGACCCAACAATGACATCAAACACGCTCACCTCCTATTGAGTTCAGCGAGTGAGTTTTTTAGTACTGACCCCAAAGATCCGGTACAAAAGACACCAGCCGATAAGACCCGTAACCAACGGTATCACACCGATCCAACCCCATGGGCTCTGTGGACCGATGAATACTAACGCGATCAACGCCAATCCCAGCACGATACGTACCCCACGATCAAGACTGCCTACAGCTCCGATTGATTGAATATTCATATTCATCTCCTTTCCTTATTGATTTTGGTAGTGACTAAACCTGAAATGATATTGATGGATAAATAGTTTGAAACCACTCAGGTTTTTTTAGTGCTCCCCTCGGTGATTGCATTACCCCATAGAATGATTCATTATATAACATCATTTAGGGCTTATCCATTACTCATGCAAAAAACTCTTCCTTTCGTAACAAACGGTAAGTCAGCATTTTAATTGCGTCATTGACCACAAACCACACTAACGCATAGAGCCATATCCACAGAGCAAACTCCCAGCCGATCGGGGTAATCAAAAAGCCATAAACAGCGATCAGCGTCCCCAGAATCTCGGTCCCGAAAGTCGCCCAGAATAACAATGGAGAGGGCCAGGGAAATTCCCAAAACCATCCCTCCACACGGGTGACGTATAAAGTGCTATGACCAGCGATAATGAGTTTGAGAAATATCAGACTGCGAATAACATCTTCAGAAAACCCCTGCTCCCGAAGGATGAAAAACAGCAGAAACGAAGAAATAACACCAGTAACGCCAAGCACTGTTGACACCGTTAACAGCTCGTGCATGTTCCAACGCACCGGCGCTCGATGCACCTTAGTATTATCGTAGGCGATAGCTAAAATTGGAATGTCATTGAGCAAAGCTAGTAGGATGATCATTAAGGCAGTAATGGGATAAAACTCAAAAATAATAATAGACAAAGTCATGAACAGAATGATACGAATGGTTTCGGCAATGCGGAAAGTGGCATAGCTCTTCATTCGGGAAAAAGTAATACGCGCCTGGCGCACCGCCTCGTTGATCACTGACAGACCCGGCGCAGTGAGAATAATGTCTGCCGCCGCACGAGCCGCATCGGTCGCATTAGAGACAGCAAAACCACAATCTGCTTTTTTCAATGCCGGCGCATCGTTGACCCCGTCACCCGTCATGGCAACGATGTGACCACCCTTCTGCAATGTATCAACGATACGGTATTTATCCTCTGGCATCACTTCGGCAAAGATATCGACTTCCTCAATCATCTCGATAATGGCTGACTCGTGGGAATGAATGAATTCATGCTTCAGTAGGCGGGTATCGTAAATATTATTCACCTCCGTCATTACCTCGGAGGCAAAACGCTTAGCCTCTTTCATCGGTGTATTGCCTTTGAGACGCTGATAAATAACGGTTGTCAGCACCTCAACTAAGGCAAGCAATTCATTTCCCGCCGCACCCGACAGTTGCTCTGAACGAATCGTGCGTTGCTCCAGGTCCAACAGTCGACCCACCTCTTTGGCGATGGCCAGGTTATCCCCAGTAATCATTTTTACCTGTATCCCATACTCATGCATTTCGGCGATTACCTGCCGGGAATCATCACGAGGCGGATCATAAAGTGGAATCAAACCCAGCAAAACCAAAGGCTCATTACCCTGCTGACGGCCGACTGCAAGCGTGCGATAACCTTTACTCGCTAACAAACTAACCCTATTTTGAATATTTTGTATTTCATTATTAGAAAGCTGCGCCATCTCCAGCAACACCTGCACGGCGCCCTTGACCACTACAAAATGTACCTCTCCTTGCTCATGTTCAATAGTCGCCTCGGTACGCTTGCGGATAGGATCAAAGGACGTGAACTGAATCTGCTGATAACCTCTCATATCCAGATCAGGAAAGTGTTCGTCGATGTAATGAAAAATAGGCAATTCGATAGGATCGTGGTTTTCCAACCGTGAAGCAAGCGCCGCGCACAGGAACAAATCACGCTCGCTGTAGCCATCAAGTATCACTGGCTCAACCACCCTCATCTCGTTTTTAGTCAGCGTACCAGTCTTGTCCGAACAAAAAATATCAACACCCGCCAACTCTTCAATAGCGGTTAATCGTGAAACAATAGCCTGACGCCTCGCAAGATTCATCGCCCCCACCGCCATGGTGACCGACAATACCGCTGGAAGCGCCACCGGAATAGCCGCCACGATCAGCACCAACGAAAAACGAGAGATTTCCAGGAAAGATTCGTGGCGAAACAGCGAAACCATCACGATCAGTAGCACCAATGCCAAGGTAATCAGAATCAGGAAATTGCCGATCTGGATCACCATTTTCTGGAAATGGCTGCGCTCTTTCAGACTGGCTCTAGCCACCAGCGATACAACACGGGAGAAATTAGTATGCATGCCGGTATTGATTACCACGGCTAACATATCACCCTGTTTAACAATCGTATTAGCATAAGCTACTTCATTGATTTTTTTGCTCGTGGGTAGTGACTCACCGGTCAGCGCCGCCTGGTCGATAAGCAGATAATCACCCTTCATGAGTTGTACATCGGCAGGCACAATATCGCCAATTTTGAGCTTGAGCACATCCCCAGGCACCAACTCTCGAGCCGGCACGATTGTGAACTTCCCCTCACGTAACACAATCACTTCATTTAAGAGGCCTTGCTTTAACGCCTTAAGCGCATTTAGCGCACGATGCTCCTGAACAAAATCGAAAAAGGCATTTACCAACAACATAATCATGATGATGATGAAATCATCCCACTTCTGAACAATGGCTGACAACAGTGCTGCCACCTCGATCATCCATGGAATCGGCCCCCAGAAACGACGAAAAATTCGGTGCCAGAGTGGCTCCTCCTTTTCCTTAATTTCGTTATATCCATATTGTTCAAGACGCTGAGCAATCTCGACCGAACTCAAACCATGCTCGGCATCCGTATGTAAGGCTTGAACCGTCTCCTCAATGGATTGAGTACTGTATTCATCGGTGATGTTTGACATGCTAATCCTCATTTCTACTTGCTATTGTAAAATGTTTTACAGGATTCATCCGTTCATCGTTATTCTTTACTGCCGTGCTCAAGTGCTACCAGTCGAGCCCGCAGAGCACTAATCTCCTCCAATAACTCCAGCGTCAGTGCTGCACCCGCCAGATTAACGCCCAAATCTCGCTGTAGGCGTTGAACTGTTCGAACACGTTTAACACTAACACCACCGAAACAGCACTGACGCTCACCTTCATGTGGCTCAAGTATCCCCTCATCCACCAACAACATCAACCATTCGGCATTGACATCACAAGCCTGGCTCAGCTCACCTAGTGACAATTCAAGTTCTTCTTCAACAACATGACCACTAAATACATAAGATATGACTGTCATTTATACCCCCAGTGCGGCACGTGGATTAAACGCCAATTTTTGTTCCATTTCCCGATACAAAGCCTTGGCTTCATCAGTCTCTGCTGGCGGTAATTCCACCTGCAGCACCACGAAGAGATCGCCAGCAGGATTGCCTGGAATCCCCCTTCCCTTGAGACGCATTTGGCGTCCCGCTTTGGAATTTGGCGGAATTTTTAGTTCAACCTTACCGCTTGGGGTTGGCGCACTAATACTCGCCCCCAGCGCGGCTTCCCAAGGAGCAACAGGCAGATTAAGATAGACATTCCGACCATCTACACGATAGAAGGAATGTGGTCTAAATTCAATTTCGAGATAAAGATCCCCTGCTTTTCCCTGACCGATGCCAACACCTCCCTGACCCGCCAGCCGAATATGCTGCCCCTGATGTACGCCTTTGGGAATATGCACATTAAGCCTTCGGTCTATGACCTTAGGCCGTCCGTCTGCTCCTAGCTCAGTGTGGTGCAAAAGAATCATGCGGGCAAGCACCATGATAAGCATCCTCCAGCTCGATCAGCACCTTAGCGTGAGCGTCTTCGCCGCGTTGACTAAAATGAGAGCGACCGACCTGTCCACGATCCGCATAACCACTCCCAAACAGTGACTCAAAAAAATCACTGAATTGTGAAGCATCCGCTTCGGTAAAACCACCACCGTGGAACTCGAATCCCTGATTCCAATCCGGTGGCGGGTGGAAATCTTGCCCCGACTTCCAATTAACTCCCAGTCGATCGTAAGCTGCTCGTTTTTCCGGATCTTTCAATACCTCATAGGCCTCGCCTAGCGCCTTGAAGCGCACCTCTGCATCCGACTCCTTGCTCACATCGGGATGATATTTTCGCGCCAACTTACGATAAGCACATTTGATATCATCCTGGCTAGCATTACGCTCAACCCTCATTATTTTATAGTAATCTTTAAACTCCAACGAAGTCTCCCTAAATAGATTATCTGCGTAGTTAAGTCCATCACCTTGAGCTTTAATACTTGCGCTGAAACTCTCTGCCTTTTTCTGATGATGAGATTTCACCTTTGTCTTTTTTACGACGATAAAGTCCCTTGAAAAATTGAAAGTCGTAAAATTTAACCATTGATTCAGTCCATGCTAAATCGACTCGAAATGAAAACAGCATGTCACGATATCCGCTCGTTTTCTGCTACTTAAGTTACACAGTTAGCAATACATTTCATCAACACACTCGTTGATTTCCACCTACGTATGGTTCATTTCAACCAACAGTAAAAGGGCAAGATCTTGAGATTTAATTTAACTTACTGTTATTTACTGGAATGTATCAAATGGCATTGATAATGCTTTTAATTTGAGATACATCTACCACACAACAATTTAAGTGTGTTACACAGAGGAGATTAACAAACAAAATGGCTAATAAATCACTACCTATGCAAATCCTTATCTGCGTCTCTTTTTTGCTCATATCCACCACTAGTTATGCCTGCGATGCAATAGATCTCAGCACGCTTGATCGGGAAAAAATCCAACTTTCAGACCTAAATAATAAAAACGAGCATACCACTCTATACAATTTCAGAACCGGACACTGCGCCTCTTTAAACCAAACACACAATGAACTGGAAATAGGTGCTTTCATGCCTAGCGATGAAGCATCACTGGGTATGTATCAAATTTATCGCAACAAAGGCGAAAACCAGATTGACGCCTTAACACACATGTTGGAATTTATCATCGACGAACAGCAGAGCTAAAGAATGGGCACGCAATAACTTCCCGGTTTCGCCTCCCATCTTCCACCTGTCTTCGCCCGTTCTTCGGCAATGGCGCCTGCATTGCTCTAATTATCTACATCCATGTAGGCATCCATCACAAAAGCTCGAAATAGAACGACGATTTCTGCACTTTTGTTCACTCAGAACGAACGAAGACAAACCCAATCCGGGCACCAAACAGGAAGGTTATTACATGCCCATTCCTAATCACACCTTATTTTCTATCATCCCACTCTATGATGGATTTTTTGTCCACCCTTTCTTTGCCATCTAAGAATAGCGCAAATCAGGAACTTGCTAGGCAGAAAGGCTGTCAATACCACGAAAAGCAAAGGATAAAACCATCTTAATGCGCCATTCAATCGTGGAAAAAAGCCCTTATACTCAGCTAATTTACCGTCCGTTTTGGATCACGGTAAGCAGCTTGCTCATTACCCTGACAATTGCATTAACCATACTCATCAACTCCAGTTGGCGTGCGCTACATCGAACCGAACCTATCAAAGCACACATGGAAATGATTGATGATATACAAGACTATAGCGCTGAGCTAAGCAACCTAGCACTAAAATTAAAATCATCCCCCACAAAAAAATCGTTAAAACAACTCGATAAGTTATATCAAGCAATGACGGATATATTGAATACATCAAAAATATTAAATGATGAAGCTCGACTACTGTTACGTCAGGCAACAAAAACGCTGAAAAATATTAAAATGCCGACAACAAACGATTTAACATTAGCCAATAAAAATATTCAATCTGCACTGGATATTGAAGTCGACATCCAGAATGGCTTACTGCATCTATTAGCCCGAGACAATCGCCTCGAACTAAAAACGACGACATTTATTGCAATCACGTTGCCTCTGCTTGGCTTACTGCTGCTCTTTTTTTTACGCCATCGTATTTTTAGACCACTCGACAATTTAAGCCTTCTTATCACTCGCGTAGGCCGACAAACATTGCCAGCCGTTTGTCTAAATGATATTGACCCTCTTCTGAAACCACTGTTTACTGATTTCATTCAACTGGTTAACCGATTATCGGAGCTAGAACAAACTCAGCGAAAACATCAAATCGAACTTGAAAACAAAGTACGTAACGCCACCCAATCACTACTAGAGTATCAACATACGTTGGCACAATCGGAACGACTCGCAGCCGTTGGCGAACTGACTGCCGGACTGGCTCACGAACTGAGAAACCCACTTGCTGGCATTCATTTAGCCCTAGTGAACTTAAGAAGCGAAATTGATGATACCGATAAAGCCTATCGACTGATACTAGTGATTGAAGAACTGGAAAGAGTTACAAAACTTCTCAATCAAGTCCTCGATAAGTCACGTCATTCACCAGAATCCATCAGCCACTTTAATCTCAATGAGATGTTGAGCTCACTACTGAAATTGGTGCGCTATCAAATACCCACAACAATCGACATTGACCAAAATGAAACCAAAAATATACAATGTGTCTTGCCACAGGGGCGATTAAAGCAGGCCTTATTAAACCTCATACTTAACGCGGCTCAATCCGTTGGTAAATCAGAAGGAAAAATTACCATAAGCGCTTCAGTCTGCCAGAGCAAGTTAGCAATTCTAGTTTGTGACAATGGGCAAGGATTTCCTCAGAAATTACTTGAAAATGGAGTACAACCATTTGTGACCGGAAAAGATCATGGAACCGGTCTTGGACTTGCCATTGTTCGACGTTTTTGCTACGAGCAAGGTGGAGAATTAATTCTCACGAATCCTGCCGACGGTGGCGCGTGCGCTGAAATAAAATTATCCAGGAATTCAATTCATGAGTAACACATTATTAATTATTGAAGATGAGATTTTGTTAGGTGCTGAATTATCACGCCGCTTTCAACAACAAGGTTATAGTGTTGTATTAGCACCAGACATTCAACACGCTAAAAGTAAACTATTCGAGCATAAATTGGAACCCTTAGTCATCATTTCTGATATCAATTTACCCGATGGTAACGGACTTGATCTTATGGAAAAAATTAACGATAGACTGAGCGCGAGTGAATGGCTATTTCTGACCGCCTACGGTTCGGTACAGGAATCAGTACGGGCACTGCAACTGGGTGCCTATGATTTTCTTGAAAAACCCTGCGACCCTGGACGCCTCGATCTTGTTGTTGCCAGTGCTAAGCGCAGTGCGCTAGCGCAAAGACGATTACAAGAACAACATAACACCTATACTCAACGTTACTCGCCTGATGCCTTCATCGGTAGCAGCTTACTAGCACAGCAAACACGCGACATGCTCAAACGTTTGTCAAGCGTTCCATTTAGCTCATTAATCATCAGTGGAGAAAGCGGAACAGGGAAAGGGTTGGCTGCCAAAATTTTACATCATTCAAGCCTCCGATCTGATGCACCATTTATCGCACTTAATTGCGCGGCGCTACCCTACGATCTGTTGGAATCAGAATTATTCGGCCATGAAGCAGGTGCATTCACCGGTGCTAAAAAATCACGCAAAGGTTTATTTGAACAAGCTGATGGCGGCACCTTATTTCTTGATGAGATTGGCGAAATTCCACTTGAGCTTCAGAGCAAACTGCTGAAAGCAATAGAAGATCAGAGCGTCCGACGACTCGGTAGTGAAGTTGAAACTCAGATAGACATCCAGATCATCGCAGCCAGCAACCGTAACTTTGCACAACAGGTAAACGATGGCCAATTTCGCAGTGATCTATTTCATCGCTTGAGTCTATTTGAACTCAAACTGCCGGCACTCAGAGAACGCAAAGAGGATCTTCACACACTAGTACCTATACTCGTTAAAGAATTCAACCTCAAATCAAACCGTCAAGTAACAAAAATACCGCAACAAGTATGGCAACAACTCAATCATCATAACTGGCCCGGTAATGTACGTGAACTCCGGAATGTCATTGAGCGATGCGTCCTGTTTGCAGAAGATAAAAACCTGCCGCAACAGTGGTTACAACTTAATTCGTTGCCGTCAACACAAATAAATACAGATAACGACAATAACCTGCTCATCCCACTGGATGGCAGCATGAATCTCGAAGCCATGGAACGTCATATCATCGAAACAGCACTACAACGTTGCCATAACAGCACCACAGCCGCCGCTCGAATGTTGGGCACTAGCCGTGAAAAGCTGCGTTATCGAAAGCAAAAACACGGACTTTAGGAATGAGCGACGCAATCATTTCCCATTTTGGCATCTTATCTTTAGCCTGTCTTCTTCTAAAGCACTTACTGTTAGTGCTCTACCTCCTGCTTCCATTCCGTCGTCAATCAGGACGAGCCAATACAAACCCAATCTCAGCGAAAAACCGAGAAATTATTGAATATCTATTCCTTAGTTCATTTATTCATGTCGCCATGTATAGATAGTCAGAAACTAAAATCAAAAAAAGAGTGATGAATAAGGCTTGAAAAATACTCCCCGAAAGAGAAAATTGATAGATACCCTCCTTTTTTCGAGCATGTTTTCTTTTTTCTGCTTTTGTTCCGAGATGAGACTTTTTCTTTGCCTGAACCACGGGTTTTATCACGTCTTCAATATTTTTCTCATCAAACACAATCACATAACGCGGACTTACTTCGTCCTCAGTGTTATAGGTAACACCACTCGCTTCAATTTTTGTGATGACTTTATATTTAGAAAGCGCATTCTCAATCACCTTGACTAGCGTCAGACTTTGATTGATTTAATTCAAAGCAGACTTCTTGTCTTTTTTGGACATCGCTAAACGAGCGTTGTCAGTATGCAGCAAGATACGCCCCGCAGCTAGTGAAAAATCCTGCGACTCTTCGGCAGACAAGGTGGCAATAGATTTAACATCGGTAGTAAACAACACATCATACCATCAATATATACTCAGCATGATCATAAGCTATCATTTTCACATCCCATCTTCAGGCGATCTTCGCCTAAAGCACCTATTTTTGGCAACCGATTTTTCGTCAAAAACCCTCAAAATAGCACAACCATTCCTGCAGTTTTTCGCCAAATTTCCGCTCCTGCTCACGCCTCTTACCTACGTCCTTGTCGGCAATCAGAGCGGTCAAATCCAACCTAAATCTGGGCGAGAAAATCCCAGTTTATGACCGTACTGAGTATAAGTAATCAACTGAGATGAATAGCGGCATCCGTCGATTCACTGACCACCAAAACTTCGTACACCCGCTCCACCTCTTTTTGCGTACCATGGACGATAATCAGATATTGATTAGAGTTGAGTGCAGCTTCATAGCGAATGATGCTATCCTTAGGGATGTCAATACTGTAAAGCGCCACACCTAGCGCACTGAGCCCACCCACGGCCATGCCACCCTCCAGAGCACCTACCAGCGTAGCCACCAAAGGACCAGCTAGCACCACAGGCCCCAGTCCTGGCATCCAAAACAAAGCCGCGCTACACATGCCTCCCCAGAAAGCTCCCTGTGCGCCCCAGAAGCTGACTCGATCATCAATCTTATAAAGCCCAATGGGGTTCTCCTCGCCGTGATAACTTTTGCCGACGATAGAAATTTTTCTGATATCAAACTCGGCAGTTTGCAACACCCGAATCGCTGCTTCGACTTGCTCATGAGTTCGATATAACGCTGCACAGCTATTGTCGTCTGCCATTTTAATCCCTCTCAAATAATTTGACCCTTACCCCCAGCATAAAATGCTGCTATTACGATAGGTTATCATGCACTGGAAATGCAATGAGTTCTGCTACCTGGGTTACACAAAAGATTGAGAGACGTGCTGGGAAATCAACGGGGCTTTACAGGTTTATCAGAGGATGTTTTTTGCGTATGATGATGAGCATGATGCATCGATTTTTTCAAAAGGACTTCAAGTTCCTGGACCATCAGTTTTCCACGATGGGAAACAATCACACCCTCCCGCTGCCAATGCTGTAATTGCCGATTCACGACTACCCGAACACTACCAATCATCTCCCCCAGAGCTTCGTGTGAAAGATCATAAATCAGGCGCAACGAGTGGTGTGGATCATCATCGTCAACATGGCGTAGTATCAGTCGCGCTAGCCGAGTCTCGATATCGTGCAACGCAAGATCGCCAGCAAGGTCGGCAAGCACACGCATCTGTCGCCCTAAATAGGGTAGAAAACTACGATTAAACTCTGGATGCCGCCCAATCCATTCACGTGCCTCACCCACCGGAGCGGAAAGTAGTTCAAGGTCATCCCGAGCTTCTAGGTTTACCGGGTTTGGTTCACCATCCAGAAAACCAATGACATCAAAAGCATCCCCTGCCCCCAATAAAAATAAGGTCACCATCCGTCCGCTTTCCGGATTGATACGCCCCATTTTTAGTCGCCCCGAAAGAATCACATGAAAACGCTGCTCATTTTCAGAACTGGTAATACAGCGGCCATGTTTCCAGGTTTCCCGACGAAAATGACTGAGCATATCTAGCAACACATCGTCCGCCAATAAACCAAACAAGGGAGAACATCGCAGCAAGGCAGTGACACTATCTTTGTCAGAAAATTTAGGAGGCATAGCTGATACGCCTATTGCGTTGGTATAACCGGCACATTATCGGGAAGGCTCGTCAGTCTGCGCTCTGCCCGCTGCGCCAGTTCGTTGAGTTTTTCTACCATCAGGTAACCTCGGTGGGCATCAACAATACCTTCCTGCTTCCAATGCTGCAGTTGGCGATTGACCACAACCCGTACACTGCCAATCATTTCGGCCAGGGACTCATGCGAAAGATCGTTAATCAATTTGGGTTCAATATATGCCGGTGAAGTTTCATCAATGTGTCGCAAGATCAAACGGGCCAGGCGGGTCTCAGTATCATGCAAGGCCAAATCGGCAGCCAGATTAGCTAGGGTGCTCATTTGCCGGCCAATATAGGGCAATAGCGTGCGATTGAAATCGGGATGCTCCTCTATCCATTGGCGCGCTTCATACATAGGCATACTCAGCAAGGTAACATCGTCCAGGGGCTCAAGCATGACATCATGAGGTTGACCATCCAGCAGGCTGAACAGACAAAAACCGTCACCAGAACCATGCAGGAACAGTGTTATCATACGACCGCTCTCCGGATTACATCGACTGAGTCGTACCCGGCCAGATAACAATATGTGAAAGCGCTGCCAGATTTCTTCCATAGGCAACAAGCGCCGGTGTTTCCAGGTCTCGCGGCGGCCACGCTTCAGGATACCCGCTAACGCCGCCGTGGCCGACTGATTAAACAGCGACGAAGTTTTCAAGCATTGCAAGCTGTCGGCATAAAAAGGGGATTCAGGTTTCATGTTTTTTCTTCATTAATTACCGGATTTAATCAGACTACACCGAGACAGCAGGAGTGATAACATGATCCTCCGCCCCATCACTTATTACCGTATTACCAAAAACAATACACCGTTACCCCGGCGGATATTGAACAGAATACCACGTTTACCTGCCTTTATAGCACGACGAACATCCTCAACACGCTTCACTGGCTAGCGATTCACCGACATAATAATATCGCCCTGACGTAGCCCCGTTCTTACTGCCGTACTGCTACGTGCCACATTAATCACTTCCACATAATGGCGCTTGTCGTGCAAAGTTACGGTGATCTCATCAGCGTTTTCGACGACATGATTATTGGTCAGCACATAACCCGTCTCCGTATCTACAATAACGCCGGAACCAAGGCTCTGGCGCTCTTGTTGCCGCAGCATATCGGGGAGATCAAAAAAACGCCGAAAAAAAGGATCCATAAACAGCGGATTTTATTGCATACGCGCATAGAATTTAGTATAAATATTCACCATCGGTAAAATCACTTATTTTAACATTGTCGCCAGTGTCACCATCCATCACTAACGGCAAAGCCGCAATGACCCCTTGAAACCAAAACATAAGCAACACGCTCAGACAAACCATTCGCGCTTGTGGTCGTCTATCATTCATATCTATTCTCCTCATCGGTTTCAATTTTTCACCAGGGTTGCTCCTTAGTCGATTTGGGAGTCAGCATCTAAAAGAATCACCACAACATTTAGACCACCGCTGGATTGATTATCTAGCGGCCCACAGATAATACATGACGAAGGAATGGGCACGCAATAACTACCCATTTTGGCCTCTTATCTTTGGTTTGTCTTCGCCTAAAGCGCCTACTTTTAGTGCCCGCTCTTCAAAGCTTCCTGCTCACGCTCCTTGCCTACTTCCCGGTAGGCAATCAAAAAATACTCACTTTAGCCCAGCTAAAGCGGCGTTTTTTCTCAATCGGAACGAACAAATACAAACCAAATCTAAGCGAAAAACAGGGAAGTCATTGCATGCCCATTCCATAGCAACTGTCGGCCTTGGATGTCAAAGATGATATTTTTGTTTCAGCGTATTGATATCTATTCTGGATTCTGGTGTGCTCATTTGCAACGCGCCCAGATATTCGACAACCATCCTTGAAACCACCAAGTTATGATATCAAGGATGGTTGACCGGTAGTATTACACTAATTCAGCGCATTCTAATAGGCCTGCTGATGGACATCCCAGTATTGATACTCCTGATAAGCCAAGAGCATTGATTTGTTTTCGAGTCGAGTTTAGATTTGCGGCGCTGAATCCACACGATGAGTCTATTTTTTCCTGAAATCAGTTTAAATTTACTTTCACTTCCCAGCGCCCCAGTTTTTCATCCAGTCCTGTGCGATCATAAGCTGGTCATCGCTGCCATCTCGATCATCCATGGGATAGGACCCCAGAAGTAACCTAACAAGCGCAACAAAGAGGAGGTTTTTTCTCCTGGGGATGGGCATGTAATAACTTTCCGGTTTCGCGCCCAGATTGGGTTTGTTCGTCCACAACAAAATTTACCTACCTGGAGAGTTATTCAGACAGATCGTGAGATCTCCTGTACCACCCAGAATTGTCTAAAATCAACTATTATCATTATTCATCTTTGCGTAACGTCCAACTAATAGCAATCAATGTCCAACCATCAAATAGCAAGCTGATGCCCACATACAAACCGACCAACCACATAGAAGTCGCAGGCCACCCGACCAAAAACAGTGTGGCCAGCAATGCCGAGATAATACCATTCAAGGCCATCCAACCCCACCCCCTAGCTGGACGAATCAACTGAGCAAGAGCAAAACTACCAAAGGTATCCAACAACAGGTAAATGGCCAACAACAAACCCACGGCGGCTACACCAGAGATAGGATAGAGCAGCATCAAAAAACCTGTACTAAACAGCAGGATCGGTTTGAGCCAACTCATGACACTCTTAGAATCGTATTGATAAGTATGGATTCCCCAGAAAACACCGCCAATGAGCAGTAGCCAGGCAGCAAATATCGCGGTACCGAGAGACACCACCCCCGGCAGGAAAATAGCCACCGTTCCCAGTACGACTAGCAAAATTCCCGTGATGGATGTATACCTCCCAAATTTATCGAGAATTTTTTCATCAATAGGTAGTGTGCTCATTGTTCTCTCCTTATTTACGTTTAGTGTTCTACTGACACCACATTTCCGCCTTTTGATTGGCCTTATTAGCACCAACGCTTTCTGGTCAAATTGAATCCATCGCTGAATTTTCCGCGTGTGCTGCTCATCGCTATAATTCATCTAATCTTGGGCCAGGATGTATACACCGTAACACGCACCTACCTCATTTTCTGTAACCCAGGTTGCAGTTAGCTATCTTTTTCGCATATCCAGACAGAGCGCACTGTGATGGCATCAAAATACTGTCACAATGGCGACAGAGTAAAATGGACCCCATTGTCTAGAGCATATTACCCAAGCTCATGAGTCAAAAATTTGGACAGAGTTTTTTAATAAAAATTATTCACTATTGTGCCGCCGGCACTTTGATCGTCCCTTTTCCTTGTGCGGCGGAATATGGTCAAAAGATGGGTCTGTTATTTTTTAAAATAAACCTCTGCCGATACTTGATAATCTAAGCTCTGACACAACCTTTAATAAAGGTGACGGGGGACCATTGGCTTGTGGCGTTACGGACAAAGAGGCAGGCGCTGGGTTTACAACACCGAATTGATTTTCTAGTTAGCAGCACTTGGGATAACAAAATCAATGCTTTCAATATAGAGATTGTTTTTTGATCTTTTAATGATACCACTTCGGGCCTCTACGACAGCGAGAAAACGAATATGTGGCATGTAGATAATAGATAAAATTTTAGTAAAGGCGCTAGCGCTGGATAAATTAAGCGCAAATAATTGCAGACCACATAAAGGAATGATAATAAAATATGAACAAGAGCATAGCAACCGCATACAAAGGGGAACCTGAATTTATTGGATTCTTTCCCATTGTCAGATCTTTACCCAATAAACATGTCCGGATGATAGGACATTTTTCCTTTCTTGACCAGGTGCCCCTTAAATCTTATCCAATAAAAGAATTTAGAGAGAATGTCAACAAAATGGGGGATACCTCACACCCACATAGAGGCATTGCAACCCTCACTTATCTTTTCAAAGGGGGCGTAGAACATTTTGATAGTGCGGGTCACCACGGAATTGTTAGCGAGGGTGGTATGCAGTGGATGAAAGCAGGCAACGGTATCATCCATGATGAAGTGATTGTCACTGATGATAAAGTATCACAAATAACCTTGAATGGATTGCAGTTCTGGATCAATCTTCCTGCAAAAAACAAAGCAGAAAAACCTGACTATATGGCAATTCAAAGCAACGAAATTCCAGAAGTAGCACTAGAAAATAGCGTGGGCATTCTTCGGGTATTAGTTGGCCAATATAGCAATGCCATATCAAAAATACCAACCTATTCTGATATGTTTGCTTACCATATAAAGATAAATGCTAATCATGTTTTTAGCATACGGATTGAAGAGGAAAAGGAAACAGCACTCGTCGTCACTAATGGCACGGCTTTAATCAATGATGAGCGTACTCAGTTATCTGAAATGATAATTTTTGACACCAGTGGAGAAACAATCAATATCAATAATAATACAGAAAAAAGCATAGATATTGTGCTTTTTGGTGGAGAGAAATACACCGAATCTATTGCCATGGGCGGTCCATTTATCATGAATACCACACAAGAAATAATCAAGGCCAATCAGGATTATACCTCGGGTAAGTATGGAAAAATTATTCGCTAGAGAGCGATTGACTCCTACAAGCGCTGCCTTATTTTTAGGGCTGATTTTTCGTATTATATTCTGGATAATTGACAAATGAGGGAATATCAGTGGATGAGAATTGGCCATTATTGTTGTCTTTTTTTCCTGACGGATGGCGTAATATGGTAGCAGACAGCGATGCACTGAAAGCGCTGGCGGAAAGACAAGTCTCGATTCATCTGGAATCTGGGCACATGCTACGCGAAACGGTTGTACGTGCAAAAAAGACTGGTCTCTCTGATTTATCGGATATTGCATTATTAAAGCGTTTATGAAAGTCTAAAAATTGGCTATATGCCATGTGTGTTACCCTATTTCAGGAAAAGAAAGTCACACTATCATTAAATCAAGGTCCTTTTGATGCGACAATTGTCAAAGAGCCGGGAAAAACGGGCCGTCTTTGGCGTATCCATTACCGTATCTCTTTGCCTTCGCTGAGCCGCGGTTATTGTAAGCTAATCGAGGTTACTCTAAGATCGGTCAAATCTAACTTAAATCTAAGCGCGAAAATCCAAATTTATGGCCGTGTTGAGCATAATAGAGCCGGTAGGATCCAAATTTTAAATAAAGAGTAGCACTTTATTTAAAAAAATAGAAAAGAATAACTGGCCAATCAACTTGACCATTTATTGGCCAGTTATTGACAATCCCGAGAACAGAATCTTGCGAAGCGATCAAGCAAGGGGCTCTGACTTAAAGAAACAATGTAACAAGCTAATCTTACTCATGCGAAATGTTGATGAAGGCCATCATTCACTGCTGGATTTTTTACCGCATATTCAATTAGATAGCGGTTCTATTTTTTAATACTATGTCCATCATAAAAAAATAAATATTTATATTCTATTGTCGATATATCCATAGACGCAATTACTGGAAGACCCGAAGTTTCTGACTAACATGCAGGTATAGCTAACTGAGCTATGGTAAGTTATTTCGTGCTTATTTCTAAGCAACACAGGAACAGCTTGTTGATGAAGGTTTTAAAGGTGATTGGCAGTGAGGAAAAATGAAGCTCTATCCCCTCTAGGCAATGAGTAAAACTCTAAAACTGTAAAGGGAAGCTTATATAAATTATTTATAAAACCCTGGATAATTATTTCATCTATGAATACTGCCTATCAAAATTCAATTAAGATCGTTGCTCTAGGCTTAGATTTGCCTTCGTTAACGCGATTAAAATCTTTATTTAAAGTATTCAAGAGTATTTATAAAAATGAATGCCATCTGGTTGAGAGTGACAATGCCGATTTATGCATTATTGATTTCGATGATCCTAAAGGCAATACTCTTTGGCAACAATCCCTAGAGCAATATCCCTCACGTCCAAATATTATTATCGCTTCCGATCCAACTGTTGTTAACTACGCTGATGGTATGACTAAACCATTGAATATCAATTTACTTTGGGAATTTATTGATACTCGTTACCAACAAACAAGAAAAATAGCTCAAGCTAAGGCCGTACCTGACGTACATCGAATGATTAATAAACAGAAGCAAGAAGAGGAAACACCAGAAAATATAGGAGGTAGTAGATCACTTTACTATCAACCTAATAATTATTTACAGGGTTATTTGCAAGATAAAATTCAATGTGCTAAGCAGGAGAAAGCATACTTCAGATTGAATTTTCGAGAAAATAGCATGATTATTATCGATCCAGTACAGCAAATGATATACATCAATTTACCAACCATGTTATTAAAAAAAATTACTCAGACTCCTCGGCAAATGCTAGAGATCTATAGTGAAAAAATCAGCGAAACCCAATTAAATGACATTAAAGCTAAACACTCAAAAATACAAGCCCATCGAATTGAAAAATTTTTATGGGATTTAGCTTATTTAACAGCGAATGGGCGCGTGCCACAAGATACTGATTTATCGCAACAGGTCTTTCTGCAACATTGGCCTAACTTTACCCGCTTGACAAAAACTCCCAGTGCCATGCGAATAAGTGCCTTATTAGTTAAACACACATGTCTATTATCATCTATTCCTACAATATTGAGAATACCTGAATACGAAGTATTTAATTTCTATAGTGCAGCCAATGTAATCGGCTTAACCGGTCAAACAAAATGCACTGACAAGACCTTTATTGCATTAACATCCAAACCAGAAGCCCATAAAAAACGCAATATATTGTCTGCTTTATTATCTCATATCGGAATTAAATGATCATAATAGAGGACATTAAAAGCCATGCATAAAATTATTTTTACTGGGCCAGTTGGGGTTGGTAAAACAACCGCCATTAATGCTATTAGCGATATTCCCACAGTATCAACTGAACAGGTTTCCACCGATCAAGCAGATAATAAAATGCATACAACTGTTGCATTAGATTATGGCATGATACGCTTGAATAATGGCGAATGTATCCATATTTATGGTACACCAGGGCAAGGGCGTTTTAATTTCATGTGGAAAATATTAACCGAAGGAGGGTTAGGCTTAATCATGTTAATGGACAATAGTCGTGATAACCCTTTTGATGACTTACACTTTTATTACAATGAATTTAAATCGTTCATCGAAGCTAATGCATTAATTGTTGGGATTACTCACATGGAAGATAAAAAAACTCCAACCATTAGTGACTATCATGAACAACTACGAAAATATCATATAAATCCACCTATTTTTGAAGTCGACGGTCGTAATCGTGATGATATTCGTAGTATGATTCAAGCACTCATGTATACGCTTGACATTGGTATTATAGATTTGGATTCTACAAAAAATCAGAACCATTAACGTATCTAAAGAACATGAGCAAGAGTCGCGAATTTTATGCTTAAATAATAGATTAAGCAGAGTTTCATCTAAAAGGAGAAAGAACTGATCTTCGTAAATTTAAAAAAAGAGTATTCGTTATCATGACAGTAAACAAAGCAGCAAACTAATTTTTATGGAACATTGAGGGTCTTCATGAATAATAATGCGTTTAACCATTCTATTGATACAAAGCATCTAAATGAACAAATTCGATCTTTGTTGTTAAAATTTAATAGAAAAATATCAAAAATTGAAGCTTCTACCGTTATTTCACGTGATGGGTTTACCTTAGCGGCAGTACTAGGTAATAACATTGATACCAATCGCAGTGGTGCTCTGTGTGCATCACTATTAGCTCTTGCTGAAACAGCCGCAACAGAATTCAAACGCGGAAAACTAAATCAAGTCATGCTCGATTGCGATCATGGATTTGTTATTGTGATACATATTGGTAGCAATGCGGCTTTAGTCATTATTTCTCAAGAAAAAATTAATTTAGGCATGCTTTTTTTTTCCGCACAGAGAGCTGCAAAACAGATTGAAAGCATACTGGACCCTCTGGTGCCGTAAAAAAATATGGAACGCATAGTTAAGCCTATAATGATATTATAAAATACGAACTATTTCTTTACCCTAACGTTTAAAAAAAGTAGATAAGGGAAAAACGGAGTTTTTCCTACGATAAGCAATATCACTCATTGTGAGTTTTAGAAAAATCGAGCATTCGTTCTTAGAGGCGGTAAATAGGGTTTAGTGAGGTTTTAAGAGGATAATTCCAGAGTGAATTGATCTTTTTTCGAGTCTTATTCATAGTGGATTTTCGACGCTTAATCCATACGACGAGTTTATTTTCCCTGAAAAATTGTAATAAAAACTATTAAACCTTAAATCCGACATTGCTCAGCCTATCAAAAAAATTTTCTTCCGCTAAACTGCCCAACGCCGGTTAGATTTGAGTGTAAATATTATCCAGAAAATCTTAAATGGTGAGATTTTCCTCTATACTCTGCACTTTTCGTCGAGCTAAAGCAAGATTGCCTTTTTTCTTATCAAGAATCATATATATAAACAGTTCATTTTGATTAGCCATTGGGCGAATAATGTGATATTGTGTATTCAAAGTAATTAGAATATCTTCGATTTTTTCATTAATTTTAAGTGATTCCATGGTATCCATTTTAGCTTTAATCACTTCTGAATTGCCCGCAGCAGCTAGTTCCAAGTCTATTTCACCACCACCGAGATAACCCAGTACCATGCCAGAACTACTATCAACTAAAGATACACCAATAGCACCATCAATACTCATTAACTCTGTCAAACCCTTTTGAATATCTGACATTTCTATTCCTCTCAATTTAATTCAAAAAATATATTTTCTGTTGTCTTCACATAGCCCTGACAGTTGACTGATTTTCGATGTATTATGCTAACGAGTTAGTATAATACCGTACATGCCTAATGTTGCCTACCATACATAAGTGCTACGCACCAAAGCCTCTCATCATTCATTGCTCAATCGACTACATAGAATCATGTTGAGCTAACTGCCATTGCCGGTGTCCATTTTTTTTGCCATTGAGTTCCGTTAGCGTGCGTATTGGATTTATCTTTAGGTGAAAAATGGATTTAGGTGCGAGATATTTTCTTGATAAAAAAATATGATAAAAAATAAGAAAGTTCACCATGGTAGAACTTAAAATACTCGGTGTACTAAAGTAATTTTTTGAAAAGTAATGCCGAAGTGAGTTTTTAAATTAATCATTATATGCTATTTATTTTTTGTGAGGATAGGTTGTCATTTTGATAAGGGTTTAGCTATTCACAGAAATACATTTTGTGTTTGACAGTAGCTCGTTTAGGAATGCTAATTTCAAGCACACCATGGCTACCTTTTTCGCTAATCCGTTCTGCATCGACGATATCAAGCAAGCTAAAACGACGATAAAAACACCTATTGATCGCTCCAGCCGACGATAGCCTTCTTTATTCTCTTCCAATTCCATTTTCTTTTCATGTTGTTGCGATTTTCTGCTTATCTCTTACGTAAGTTTAAACTGACTTCAGGAAAAATAGACTCGCCGTGTGGATTAAGTGCAGCAAATCCACACTAAACCCGACTCGAAAACAAATCAATATACACCCTAACATTCTCCTCATTTCAATACCCGATTGAAACAGGATGATGTTCGCTCATAGCCGAGTGGATTCGCTACGCTTAATCCGCACGACATGGACAAAATGAAGATGAAAAAATATTTTTTAATGATTTTTCTTGTGAAAAAAAACGGCAAAAATAATTTTCCCTCTGAAAGCAGTTTGAAATTATTGCTCTTACTCTTGATCATATGACTAATGACCGAATGTAATTTTAGTTTCCGCTCGGGTGATAAAAATGAGAATACGGCAAGCATTTCGATGTCATCGGCAACGGCAAAAAATGGGATGGTATTAACGTTAACGCTGAGTAATGTGGATGGCAAGCCGGTAACGGAATAGCAGACCGGTATAAGTGTCGTCGCGCGCGATAGCCATACTGAAAGATACCAATGGGCTCGCCACGCTGCAACTATTAGCGGGAGATATTGCGAGTCTAGGTATGCTAACGACGAGTGTGATATTAGAAACTAAGGGGGTAAGTCTTTACTTACGCAATTAAAATACCCAACAACTTCGCCGCCAAATTCCAATACCGCATTCAATCAACTAATCTTTTTCGTTGTCGCAGTTTTCATGCATCGCTGATCTGACTTAAGCGTAGGAGAATGGCTTCTGAAAAAAGGGAAATCATTACGTTGCCCATTCCTTAGCAATAAGCTTTCGAATAAAAAACAACCTACCTTCCCCTACCACGATTCATCACAGATCATAAAATAGTAAAAGTAAAGATTTGACCCTCTAACGTTGGGCGCACCCCCAAAGTGTGGGCATCAATTATCATCCGACAGTGACAACATTTGCTAAATTTTTCAATGTGTTCCAGCACACAGTTTGGCAATAACTGCGTAACCATAACACTTCGTTTATACTCTCTTCCAACCAGGGGAACAAGAGCCAGGCTTGATATATATCAATATACCAAACCCGACCCGATTGTAGATACGAAACCGGGGAGTTATTGCGTACCCATTGCTAGGATTTAACCAACGAAAGTATAACTCCCAATTCACACATATATACCCAAAGCGTTTGAGATTTAAGTATAGGTTAAACTAAAGAAAATATCACGAGTCAAACAACTATTCTGTCGCTAAAAATTAGAACAAAAAACGATGGTGCATTACTGTCATCACCAAGCGGATAACAAAAATATTTTGAATAAACTGAGACACGAATGGGGCTGAAACCGTTATACTTCGCAAGCCGTTTCTCCATCTATAGCAATATTTAAAAACACTAAGCGGTCACTATTTCATCATCCAAAAATTATTGATGCATCGTTTATTCCACTCAGAAATTTAGCTTCATG
>VAPK010091308.1_pt1 | contig 22043 bp, 17 predicted proteins | sample 3395031 | NCBI WGS metagenome assembly VAPK01 (sample SAMN08290443, study PRJNA428436) | hydrothermal vent metagenome | isolation source: Deep-sea hydrothermal vent chimney 1 | place: Pacific Ocean: Juan De Fuca Ridge
ATTTCAGGAACACCCATTCAGGGTCCTCTTACCTGGGATGTTTCTCTTAATATTGCGAAGAACACCAACGAAGTGGTATCGCTGATCGAGGGTAATACCGAGCTTTCCGCAAGTGGCGGACAGCCTCGAACAAGAAATGTTCAGATCAAGCATATCGTCGGGCAACCGTTCGGAACGATAACGGGGCGTGTGCAGCAAACCACTCCTGACGGAATACCTATTTTTAATGCAGATGGTACGCCGCTGGCTTCGGAAGATTTTGTGCCGATAGGTAATGGGGTAGCAGATTTTACAGGTGGTGTAAACAATACATTTAGCTGGAAAGGGTTCAATCTTGATTTTCTTATCGATTTTAAATCAGGAGGTGAGATTTTTTCAGGTACGAACAACCGTTTGACACAGCAAGGCTTTCACAAACAGTCTTTGCTCGGTCGTGCAGGCGAACAGCCTTTGCATATAGCGGGTGTTGAAAATACGGGGACCGCTGATGCTCCTATATATACGCCGGTCGATAGAGACCTTACTCCACAAGAGGCTATTACGTACTGGGGTAGAGTAGGGGGCGAAAGTACCGCTATATCCTCAATGTTTATTTATGATGCGTCATTTGTTAAACTTAGACAGTTGACCTTGGGCTATTCATTCCCTAGTAAGTTACTGGAAAAGACACCCTTTCAAAAATTGAGCTTTTCCCTTGTGGGTAGAAACCTTTGGGTAATCAGTAAGAACATTGACAATGTTGATCCTGAATCAACATATTCGACAAGTGCTAGTGCCCAAGGGTTGGAGTATTTTGCCACACCCTCGACACGTAGTTACGGCTTCAATGTAAATATTGGATTCTAAAATTGTAAATTAAAAAATGATTAAATAAATATAAAGACCATGAAATATACATTTAAAGCAATTGTATGGCTGGCAGTAGGGGCGATCTTAACGTTCACTGCCTGTGATACCGAAGAGTTGCACGATCTGAACATAAACCCCCAAGCGGTCGACGAGATAAATATGAATTTTCTTTTTTCGAGCGCCGAGCTTAGCCTTTCTGATGGAGGGCCTGAAAGTAACCGATTTCTCAATTGGCGTACCAATGTAGGCTACGCAGGTTTTTGGATGCAGCATTTTGCCGGTGCCGGGGCTGGCGGTCTTCAAAGTGGCGATAAGTATTTTGTTAATGTGGAGAGTGATGATGCACCCTGGGATTATGCATACGGGGGGTTGTTGAAAAACGTGACCGAAGTATTAAAGCAGACCGGGCCAGATGGTTTTGAAGCTGGAAGAAGGAAGAATACCCGTGAAGCGGCAAGGATTGTACGGGCATTTGCCTTTTTACGATTGACCGATTTTTACGGCAATGTTCCGTATTCGGAAGCTAATGGTGGCATTGAAGGTACTTTCTTTCCTGTTTACGATACCCAAGAGTCTATATACACGGCCTTGTTTCAAGAATTGGAAGAAGCAGGTGCTGCAATCAGTACCGCTAACCCCGATGATGGTTTTGCATCAGCTGATATGATCTATCAGGGTGATGTTGTTAAATGGAAGAAGTGGGCCAATTCATTGATATTGAGAATGGCCTTGCGTATATCGGATGTCAATGCCTCACTTGCTGCTGAAAAGGTAAGCAAGGCACTTTCAGGTGCTGGGGTATTTGCCAGTAATGATGATATTCCTTGGGTACCTCATGCTTTAGATCCGAACCAATGGACGAATCAGAACGGACTTTCACGTGCCTTTAATGATGGAGGTCAGGGTAGGGTAATGAGCAAGACCTTGATCGATGTACTAAAAGGTACAGATCCCGCTAATGCTGCCGATGATGATCCCCGACTTATGATATTTTCTGGAGGGGTCGATGGTGATACTGATCCACTGGTACAAGAGGGCATGCCCAATGGGCTAGATGCTGGAACACTTGATACGTTTACGGGAGTAACAGGTACAAACCCCAACGTAACTTTTTCTGCATTGAATATGTTGTTCTTTGATTTGGATGAGCCCTATAAACTCATGAGCTATGCCGAAATGGAGTTTTTACAGGCAGAAGCCAAAGAACGTGGAATCGGTGCCGTTGGCGGAACTGCTAAAATGCACTACGATGCCGGAGTAAGGGCAGCAATGCAAATGAATATAGTCTATGATGCTTCTTTTGCGGTTTCGGATGGGGCTGTAGATACGTATCTTACCCAATACCCCTATACAGAAGGTGGTGCAAATGCCTTGGAGATGATAGGTGAACAAATGTGGTTGAGCAAGATGTTGAACTGGTGGGATGCATGGAATTATTGGAGAAGAACAGGTTTTCCTAACCTCACTCCGATCAATTATCCAGGAAACTTCACAGGAGGGCAGATTCCTACAAGATTGTTGTATCCATCTGGTGAAATTGCCAATAACAACGAGAATCTTACTTCAAGTGGTACTACAAACACCCATGTTGGTAAGGTATGGTGGGATGTAAATTAGGTTTTATAAGTTGAGTTAGTTTTTTAGAAAAGCAGCTGTTGGACCCAACGGCTGCTTTTTTTTGACCTAGTAGGTTTTTAAAACCTACTAGGTCTTGTTGTATTACTCCCTTATAATACGGCACTCTTTTTTGCAAACTTTCAAAGAAAGTGTTTTTATTATAGAAGAAGTTCCGATGTCGCCGAAAAGCCTTTCAAAAGGAATATCGATCAAACTTAGTGAGGTTTTTAAATCAAAGTCTTAAAAGAACAATTGTTGATTTTGGTAATCACCCTGAAAAGAATATAAGTGGCCTTTTGTCGATTTTCAGTCTCCTAAACTAGATGTTTAAAGTACCTTTGCAAACCAAAAACAAAAACGATGAGTACTACTAAAAAGACAATAACCTTTGATGTGTTGATTGAAATACCGAAAGGGAGTAGAAATAAATACGAATATGATTTTACCCTACATAAGATCAGGTTTGATCGAATGCTATTTTCATCAATGATGTATCCAGGTGATTATGGTTTTGTTCCTGAGACCTTGGCTCGTGATAAAGATCCGTTGGATGTTTTGGTGATGGGTACAGAGCCTACATATCCCATGGTCGTCATGGAAGTGAAACCGATTGGGGTGTTTCATATGACCGATGAGAAGGGGCCTGACGAAAAAATTATATGTGTGCCGGTTTCAGATCCAGTTTGGAACCAGAAGAATGATATTGGTGATCTAAACCCTCACAGATTAAAAGAAATCGAGCATTTTTTTCAAGTGTATAAAGATCTAGAGAAGAAGAAAGTCGATGTTGGCGGTTGGGGCAATGCTCAAGAAGCCATAAAGATATACCACGAGTGCGTAAAACGTTATGACGAAAGCGATCATAAAAAGAAACGTACTTTTACCATATAGAAATAGAATCACTATAAAACGAGGCCTCTTTTATCTTTTAAAAGAGGCCTTTTTTATTCTGTTGTTATTTAGTACTTTAGCAGCCGTTAAAAAACAACTTAAAACAATTGATAAAATGGATTTAATCGTAAAGTTTTTGCCTGCATTTGGAGTTTTGGCATTGCTATTTGTTTTTATAAAAAATAAGTGGGTAGCCAAACAAGATGAAGGCGATGAGAAAATGTCGAGAATTGCGAAAAACATTGCCGAAGGTGCAATGTCATTCTTAAAAGCTGAATACAAAGTTTTGGGAATTTTTGTAGTAGCGGTAGCAATCTTATTATACTTTAAAGGAACTGCGGAAGAAGGCTCTAACGGAATGGTAGCAGTATCATTTGTTATTGGGGCTATTTGTTCTGCCTTAGCGGGCTTTATCGGTATGAAGGTAGCCACTAAAGCAAATGTAAGAACCACACAGGCTGCAAGAACCTCTTTAGGTAAGGCATTGGAAGTGGCTTTTGCAGGAGGAGCTGTAATGGGATTGGGTGTTGTTGGTTTAGGTGTTTTAGGCTTGAGTGGCTTATTTATGGTCTACCAAAATATGTGGCCCGGAGCCGATAATCTATCAATGGTATTAAATGTACTTTCAGGATTCTCATTGGGAGCTTCTTCAATTGCGTTATTTGCGAGAGTCGGTGGTGGAATTTATACGAAAGCAGCGGATGTTGGAGCTGATTTAGTGGGAAAAGTTGAAGCAGGTATTCCTGAAGATCATCCATTGAACCCAGCGACCATTGCCGATAACGTTGGGGATAATGTTGGCGATGTTGCCGGTATGGGTGCGGATCTATTCGAATCGTATGTGGGTTCTATTATTGGTACCATGGTTTTGGGGGCCTTTATCTTAACACCTAATCTAGATGGTTTAGGAGCTGTTTATTTACCATTGGTTCTTGCGGCCGTAGGAATCGTAATGTCTATTCTGGGTACCTTCTTTGTAAAAGTAAAAGACGGTGGAAATCCTCAAACAGCATTGAATATAGGTGAATTTGGCTCTGCAATATTAATGGTCATAGCTTCATATTTTATTATCAATACCTTGATTCCGGAATCTGTTGAAGGATTACCTTCGGGGGCGATGGGCGTATTTTGGGCCACAATTGCAGGTCTGGTCGCTGGAATATTGGTAGGTAAGGTAACCGAATATTATACGGCCACCGGAAAACCACCAGTGATGTCGATTGTGAAACAATCGGAAACAGGTGCTGCAACGAACATTATCGCTGGTTTGGGTATAGGTATGATGTCTACCATGATACCTATTCTTTTAATTGCCGCAGCTATTATCGTGTCGCATCATTTTGCTGGTCTGTACGGTATAGCGATCGCTGCAGTTGGTATGTTGGCAAATACGGGTATACAATTGGCAATAGATGCCTACGGGCCGATTTGTGATAATGCTGGTGGTATTGCCGAAATGGCCGAGTTGCCAAAAGAAGTACGAGAACGTACAGATAAGTTGGATGCGGTAGGTAATACAACTGCAGCTGTAGGTAAAGGGTTTGCAATTGCTTCTGCTGCGTTGACCGCTTTGGCATTGTTCGCGGCTTTTATGAAAACTGCAAATGTCACCTCAATTGATGTTTCAAAGCCCACTATTATGGCGGGTTTATTAGTGGGGGGCATGTTGCCATTTGTTTTCTCGGCTCTGTCTATGAACGCCGTAGGCCGTGCCGCTATGGCAATGATCGAAGAGGTTCGTCGTCAGTTTAGGGAAATTCCCCAGCTAAAAGCTGCTTTAGAGATTATGAGAAAATACGATTCTGATATGTCAAAAGCATCGGAAGAGGATAGGAGAATATTTGATGAAGCAGATGGAGTCGCGGATTACGGAAAATGTATTGATATTTCTACAAAGGCATCTATTAGAGAAATGGTACTGCCAGGTTTGTTGGCAATAGCCGTACCTGTTGCAGTTGGTTTTTTGGGAGGTGCTGAAATGCTGGGTGGTCTTTTGGCCGGAGTAACAACCTGTGGTGTTTTGATGGCGATTTTTCAATCAAATGCAGGAGGTGCTTGGGACAATGCCAAGAAAACCATTGAAGAAGATGGCCGTAAAGGTACCGAGGTACACAAAGCAGCGGTGGTAGGTGATACCGTCGGTGATCCATTTAAAGATACATCAGGGCCTTCATTGAACATTCTTTTGAAATTGATGTCGGTTGTGGCATTGGTTATTGCGCCGAGTATTGCTATGAGCCTTGAAGAAGGAGTTGCATATTCAGATCAAACAGAATCGACTACCATTGAAATGAATGTGATCAATGATGATTTGGCGCATGCTACGGTATCTTACATCACTTATGTCAACGGAAAGAAGGTTACCGAAAAGAAAACCTTTGAAGGAACACAGGCTGAGGTAAAGGCTCAATTGAAGGCCTATGAAAATACCACGGTAACTACTAATGCCACCGAAACAGAAATTACGATTGAAAAGACAGATACTAAAGAATAAATATTGACGATAGATAGCGTTATTGTTGAGTATATGAGAAGTAGGCATGAGGGTAGGCACATACTTTTCAGTCTAAAATAGCGTTTTTTAAATAGGGTTTAACTAGATTTTGGTACGGAAATAGCTAATTAATTTATATATTGATGGCAATAGTATTTTTTGTTGTTTGATATTCTTTTTTGGTTTTTGTCTAATTAATTCAATTATGAGTATAAATAAAGAATTTTCTGAATATCTTAAACTAACTCCTAAAGGAGTTAAAGGTAAATTTTTAAATTTTACGGGTAAATCAGGAGAGCATTGGGTGAGCATAATACCATCTTTAAACGTTTCAGGTTATGGCGAATCTGAGGAAGATGCAATTACGGATTTACAATACAATGTTAAAGTTCTTTTTGAAGATTTATATGAATTAACTGCAACTCAAAGAGATTCTGAATTAAAAATCCTGGGCTGGTCGCAAAATAAATTTTTCAAAAAGCAATACTCATCAACGTATGTGGACGAAAATGGAGTACTACAAAACTTCGACTCTCCAAAACAAGTTAAAAAATCCGTTTTAGAACCCTCAAATGCTTAAAATCTGGGAAATAATCGACCTGTTAAACTAAAGGATTGGATTAAGTTTTTGGTTGCCCATAATTGTTCAAAGAAGCGCCATAAAGGCACTTCGCATGAACATTGGAAATGTCCAAATTGTCGTAGAACAATTACTTTTCGAAGTCAATATAAAGAGATTCCAGCTATGCATTTAAAAACAAACCTTACAACAATGGGTTTTAATTTGGATTATCTTTATAAATGGTTGAAAAATAATTAACTAAAACAACCCGTTGATTTCAGCATCAATTTTATTGATGATTATGCCCAAATCTTCAGGGTCATTTACAAAATCAAGATCATCTACATCGATTACCAAAAGATTTCCTTTTTCATAACCGTGTACCCAAGCCTCATAGCGTTCATTCAAGCGGCTTAAATAATCAATTGAAATGCTATTCTCATACTCTCGTCCACGTTTGTGTATTTGACTGACCAAATTCGGAATCGAACTTCTCAAATAAATCAGAAGATCTGGGGGCTGTACCAAGCTTTCCATCAATTCAAAAAGGCTTGAATAGTTGGTAAAATCACGATTGGTCATCAGCCCCATGGCATGAAGGTTGGGAGCAAAAATAAAGGCATCCTCGTAAATGGTACGATCTTGTATGATACTCTTGCCCGATTCCCTGATTTTAAGAACCTGTCGAAACCTTTGATTTAAGAAATGAATCTGGAGGTTAAAGCTCCAACGTTCCATTTGGGTATAAAAATCATCCAAATAAGGATTGTCAACGACATCTTCAAAATCAGCTTCCCATTTATAGTGTTTTGACAGTAATCTCGTTAAAGTGGTTTTTCCTGCTCCTATGTTTCCTGCAACGGCGATATGCATATAATGTCTTAATTAATGGTTGGTGTTGTATTTTTCAAAGAAACACAATATACAAAGTATCTTGGCTAAGAGAAAAAATAGTTGTTGAAATACGGGTAAAATATTTTTATGCCCATCCCTGAGATTATAAATTTTGTTAAAACCGTTATGAACCCAAACAATTTTCATAATTTGCAGTATCATAATCAGAGGAAAAATTTGACTGATTGCAACCTCCATTAAAAATGCTAAAGCAGTTGATATTGAAAGATAACATATCTTCTTCTTAAGTATTGATTCAGTCATGTTTTTTCATAATATTAAAGTTATATGTCATATCTATTTACATCTGAATCGGTCAGTGAAGGACACCCAGACAAGGTTGCCGATCAAATAAGCGATGCCTTATTAGATAATTTCTTAGCATTTGATCCTGAAAGCAAGGTGGCTTGTGAAACCATGGTCACTACAGGCCAAGTTATTTTGGCAGGTGAAGTAAAAAGTAATACGTATTTAGACGTTCAAAATATTGCCCGAGAGGTCATCAATAAAATAGGATATACTAAAGGGGAGTATCAGTTTAGTGGAGATTCTTGTGGTGTAATTTCATTGATTCACGAACAATCGCAAGAGATTAACCAAGGTGTGGATCGTGGTTCAAAAGAAGAACAAGGTGCTGGTGACCAGGGTATGATGTTCGGTTATGCTACCAAAGAAACAAATAACTATATGCCTTTGGCCTTGGATATTTCGCATAGAATTCTACAGGTATTGGCTGATTTGAGAAGAGAAGGTAAAGAAATGGATTACCTCAGACCAGATGCAAAATCACAGGTGACCATTGAGTATTCTGACAGCAATGTACCTCAACGAATCGATACGATTGTTGTTTCTACGCAACACAACCCATTTGATGCCGATGATGAAAAAATGTTGGCAAAAATAAAAAGCGATGTCGTATCTATTTTAATACCACGAGTAAAGGCACAGCTAGATCAAACTATTCAGGCTCTATTCGATGAACAAATTACCTATCATATCAACCCTACCGGAAAATTTGTAATTGGTGGCCCACATGGAGATACAGGTTTAACGGGAAGAAAAATTATTGTCGATACCTACGGAGGAAAAGGAGCCCATGGTGGCGGTGCCTTTAGTGGAAAAGACCCAAGTAAGGTAGATAGAAGTGCTGCTTATGCCGCAAGACACGCTGCTAAAAATTTGGTCGCTGCAGGTGTTTCAGATGAGATCTTGGTTCAGGTCAGCTATGCAATCGGCGTGGTAGAACCGACCTCTATTTTTGTAGATACCTACGGAACGACAAATGTAGATTTGACCGATGGCCAAATTGCGCAAAAAGTGACAGAATTGTTTGATATGCGTCCTTTTTCTATAGAGGAAAGACTTAAGCTAAGAAACCCTATTTATTTAGAAACGGCGGCATATGGCCATATGGGCAAAGAATCCAAGATCATTACTAAAGTCTTTGAAAGCCCGTATAATGGTCGCGTAGAGAAAGAAGTAGAGTTATTTACTTGGGAAAAATTAGATAGGGTAGATGATATAAAATCTGCTTTCAATTTGTGAAAAATGTTCATTTTAGTCAAAAATGGCTTTGCGGCCTAGCAAGGGCGAATCGTTAATTTTTCTAAAAAGATTTGGAAAATCGTTTTTTCCGTTGTTATATTTGCCCATTCAAAGTTCAAACACGTATTGAATTGTTATCAAGAAAGGTGGAGGGATTAGACCCTTTGAAGCCTTAGCAACCCTTTGTTACATACAAAGAAGGTGCTAAATTCTATCTTTATGCTGAATTCGTTTTAGCACCTGTTTATCAGGACGAAGAATAGATAACGAATATAGATTACTTCCGTAATTTTCGCTTTCTTCATAACTTTTTGACATAACGCCCACTATGCATTAGAGGGTCTTGATGAGGTTTGAAAGCACAATAAAATATAGTTTTTTAGTAGTTTTAGCATAGCACCGCTATGGTTAAACTTCAAAAAGCAGCAAAGCGTTATATTTTGCAGTGATTTCAGGCCGTAATAGATTTTCTAATGCATAGTGGGTGTTAGCTTCATTGCATTGTCGGCAATGTAGGTTTGGCTTTTTAATCATTTATTAATAATTAAAAAACCTTAGATCATGAGTACTCAAAAATTTTCAACAAACGCATTGCATGCAGGGCATGATACTACCGTGCATGGTGGTACTAGAGCAGTTCCTATTTATCAGAATACTGCCTATGTCTTCAATGATTCGGATCATGCTGCCAACTTGTTTTCATTGGCAGAACCTGGCTTTATTTATACACGCCTGAACAATCCTACAAATGATATTCTAGAGCAGCGCTTAGCTACTTTGGAAGGAGGAATTGCAGCTGTGGCAACGGCATCGGGTACGGCTGCCATATCTACTGCCCTTTTGGTGCTTTTACGTGCCGGCGACCATATTGTAGCCTCTAATAGTTTATATGGGGGAACTTATAACCTCTTGGCCAATACGCTTCCTAGATTGGGCATTACCACTACCTTTGTGGATCCGTTGGATCCAAGTGATTTTGGAAAAGCCGTACAGGAAAATACTAGAGCGTTTTTTGTGGAATCCTTAGGAAACCCAAAACTCGATGTTTTAGATTTAAAAGCGATTTCTTCGGAAGCCAGATTGGCGAAAGTGCCTTTTATCGTTGACAATACCGTTGCTACGCCCGCATTGTTGAATCCGATAGCACACGGTGCGAATATTGTGATTCACTCATTGACAAAATATATCAACGGAAATGGGACCTCTCTGGGCGGTATTATAATCGACGCTGGTACTTTTGATTATGGCAATGGAAAATTCCCTGAATTTACAGAACCTTCCCCGGGTTACCATGGTCTAGTATACCATGAGGCCTTGGGTGCTGCTGCTTTTATAGCAAAGGTTCGCATTGAAGGCTTGCGTGATTTCGGTGGGGCTGCGAGTCCGTTCAATTCTTGGCAAATCATACAAGGTCTTGAGACCTTGGCGATACGTATGAAAAAGCATAGTGAAAACGCTTTGGCTTTGGCTCAATGGTTACAAGATCGTAACGAGGTTGTTTGGGTGAATTATCCAGGTTTGAAAACCAGTAAGTATTACGCACAGGCCGAGGCATATTTACCAAATGGCCAGAGTGGTATTGTAACTTTTGGTGTCAAAGGTGGGTTTGAATCGGCTAAAAAGATTGCCGATGAGACCAAATTGTTCTCTTTGTTGGCCAATATCGGTGATTCAAAATCTTTGATCATACACCCAGCGAGTACGACCCACCAACAATTGAACGATGCAGCTCAAGAATCTACCGGTGTTACCAAAGATTTGATTCGTTTGTCAGTCGGTTTGGAAGACCTAGAAGATTTAAAGATAGATTTAGAAAATGCTTTTGCAACGATCGATAAATCGGTTTTTTCGTAGATTGTATAGCTCTAGGGGTTATCAAGATCTTTAGGGTGTAAATCAGTAATTATATTATGCTATATCAACTTGAAATAAACAAGTATACCACGATTAATGGTGTATCGCAAAACATTGAACTGTCGTATCAATTGTTTGGAAAACCGTTGCATGAAGCACCTATTGTGTTGGTCAACCATGCATTAACGGGTAATTCGAACGTGACTGGTGATGATGGTTGGTGGTCTGCCCTGATAGGTGATGGCAAATGTATCGATACCGAGAAGTATACGGTAATTTGTTTCAATATTCCGGGCAATGGGTATGACACATTTGTCATTGATAACTATAAAGATTTTGTTGCGGGTGACATGGCCCAAATTTTTCTCTTGGGGCTTGAACGGTTAAAAGTCAGAAGATTGTTTGCGATAATCGGAGGCTCTTTAGGAGGAGGTATAGCATGGGAGATGGCCGCTTTGAACCCGAAAATTACAGAGCATTTGATACCAGTTGCATCTGATTGGAAATCTACCGATTGGCTTATTGCCAATTGTCAAATTCAAGAACAGTTCTTGGTTAATTCAAAGCAACCGGTACACGATGCCCGTATGCATGCCATGTTGTGTTACCGAACCCCCGAATCATTTAAAGAACGTTTCAAACGCAGTACCAATGAAGAACTTCAGGTTTTTAATGTCGAAAGTTGGCTAATGCACCATGGAAAGAAATTACAAGAACGTTTTCAATTGTCTGCCTACAAATTGATGAACCAATTGCTTAAAACGATTGATATTAATAGAAATGGAGAGCAGACGTTTACCAATCTACAGAATAGTGATGCCAATATTCATATCATCGGTGTTGATTCTGATCTTTTTTTTACGGCCAAAGAAAATAGGGAAACTTTTAAACAATTAGCGCAGTCAAAGAGTAATGTAACCTATGGGGAAGTACGATCACTTCACGGGCACGATGCTTTTTTAATCGAATTCGAACAGATACAAAAACTGCTATACGGTATTTTCACTAAAAATGAAACATCCCAAAGAGTGAAAGTGCTAAAATTTGGGGGAAAGTCTTTGAGTAATGGAGAGGGCTTGGGCAATGTACTTGAAATAATAAAAACAAAGGTGGGCAATGGCGAAAATGTAGCCGTTGTTCTTTCTGCTCGTGAAAAAGCGACGGATCAATTGGTGGCCATGCTCGAGAAGGCGGCGAAGCGAGAAGTGTATTCCAAAGACTTTGAGGCTTTTGAAGAGTATCAAACCCATAAGTATAAAAATGTCGATCTCTCAGAAGAGTTTTCTGAACTATTCAAATTGTTCGAAGGAGTTTCTTTGTTGGGTGATTATAGTGAAAAAATCAAAGACAAAGTTTTGGCCTATGGCGAATTGATTTCTGCAAAACTAATCGCAAAATTATTGATAGGCAAAGGAATAAAAGCCCAATACGTAGATTCTAGAAAACTGATTAAAACAGATGATTCTTTTGGCAATGCCCAAGTGTTGGAAGCGATCTCTAAAGAGAACGTTTTGTGTAAATTCGCTAAGTTCGATTCGGGCACCGTACCAATTATTACGGGATTTGTGGGTTCAACCTTAGATAATGAAACTACGACTTTAGGTAGAAACGGCAGTAATTATACTGCCGCCTTGATCGCTAATTTCTTAAATGCAGAAGAGCTACAGAATTATACCCATGTGGATGGAATATTTACTGCCAATCCTGATTTTGTGCCCGATGCGAAACGAATTTCCAGACTTTCCTATGCAGAAGCCAATGAACTCGCTGGTTTTGGCGCAAATATTCTTCATGCGAAAACGATTATACCTCTTATCGAAAAAAATATCCCTTTAAGAATACTCAATACGTTCAATAGTAATAATGAGGGTACGTTGATAAGTGCCAAAACTAATAAAGAAGGAATTAAATCGCTTTCAGTGATTGAAAATGTCTCCTTGGTGAATATAGAAGGGCGAGGACTTTTAGGAAAAGTTGGTATCGATGCCCGTATTTTTAGAGTACTGGGCGAGAATAACATCAATGTGAGCATTATTTCACAGGGATCCTCAGAAAGAGGTATTGGTTTGGTAGTAGATGCTGATAAGTCACCAAGGGCGAAAGTTGTCTTGCAAAGAGAGTTTGCAAATGATTTTCAATCTAAGGACATAAATATGATCACCGTGGTGAACGACGTATCGGTAATATCGATCGTAGGGCAAGATCTCAGTTCTTTTCACAAACCCTACAATGCGCTGATAAAAAATCAGATCGCACCTATTCTTTTTAACAATACGGTAACGGGCAAGAATGTCAGTTTGGTCGTCAAAAAGTCAGATTTAAAAAAGGCATTGAACGTTATGCACGGCCAAATTTTCGGAATCAGTAAAAAAGTAAACCTTGCTGTTTTCGGACACGGGAATGTTGGTGGTACATTGATCGAACAGATTTTGAAATCATCAAAACCCATTGAAAATCGAAAAGGAATCCGTTTGAACGTATTTGCCGTGGCCAATTCTAAAAAAGTTTTGTTCGACACCGAAGGAGTTCCAAAAAACTGGAAAACGGCAATAACAAAAAAAGGAATTAAATATCAGATAGACGATATTTTTTCCTTTGCAAAAGAACATCATCTAGAAAATCTGGTTCTCGTAGATAATACTGCTAGCGAAGATTTTGTAGCGAATTATTTTAAATTTGTCGAGAACGGTTTTGATTTGGTTTCCTCTAACAAAATAGCCAATACGCTGCGGTATGATTACTATCAATTACTTCGTGATGAGCTTATCAAAAACCAAAAACAGTATTTGTACGAAACGAACGTAGGGGCAGGTTTACCGCTGATCGATACTATTAAATTATTACATTTATCAGGCGAGAACATAACTCGGATCAAGGGCGTTTTTTCAGGTTCATTGAGTTATATTTTCAACACGTTTTCAGAGATCAACATGCCTTTTTCGGTTATTTTAAAAGATGCGATCAAAAAGGGGTTTACCGAGCCTGACCCTCGTGAAGACTTGTCAGGAAATGATGTAGGACGAAAACTTTTGATTTTGGCACGAGAGCTCGATTTGCAAAATGAGTTCGCTGACATCAAGATACAAAATCTAATACCTGGGGTATTGCGAAAAGGAAAAGTAACCGACTTTATGAAAAACCTCGGTGTTTTGGATGATACGTTTAATGAAATCAAAAAAAATCAAAAACCTGATCACGTGCTTCGTTATGTTGGTGATTTACATGGCAATCTTCAAAAAGAAAAGGGGCTTTTAGATGTAAAATTAATTTCAGTACCCAAAGAAAGTGCTTTGGGGCAGGTCAAAGGCTCTGATTCAATTATCGAGATCTATACAGAATCGTATGGTGAAAACCCCTTGGTGATTCAAGGGGCAGGTGCTGGTGCTGCGGTAACAGCAAGAGGTGTTTTTGGCGATATTTTAAGAATTGCCGAAAGAGGATGACTTCGGCTGCGCTCGGTCAACTTAAAATTGATACGGAGATTGAGCGTAGTCGAAATCGATTTTGGTTTTAGGAAATAAAATTAATTGAGATTGATTAGTCGAAGCCACGAATTTAAATATTGAGATGAAAAGTTATATGTACATACTGGAATGCTCGGATGGCAGTTATTATATTGGTAGTACTATAGATTTGGACAAACGTCTTAAAGAGCATAGTGATGGTAGGGGAGCTAACCATACTAAAAAAAGATTACCGGTAAAATTGGTGTATGCAGAAGAATACGACAGAATTGATAAAGCTTTTTATCGCGAAAACAAATACAGGGGTGGAGAAGAGAAAAGAAGGAGGCACTTATTAGAGGCGATTTGGGTAAATTAAATGGTTTGGCAGAATGTTTAAATGAAACCAATTATAAGCTATCTAGAGAGCGAAATAAAGAATGATTTAAGTCTGTGCCAATGTTGACTTCGGCTACGCTCAGTCGCCCTCAACTTTTTTGGCTGTTGGCTGAGCGTAGCCGAAGCCAGTTTCGAGTCAATGATTAATAATAGGTAGCTGAGCGTAGCCGAAGCAATAGGTGGCTAAGCGTAGCCGAAGCCAATGTGGTTAATAATATAGTAATGAAAAATAAAAACAAATTTGAAACAAAGGCGATTAGAACACAACTTGAACGCTCACAATTTTTAGAACATTCCGTACCACTCTATCTAACATCAAGTTATGTTTTTGAAGATGCTGAGGATATGCGTGCCTCTTTTGCAGAAGAAAAAGAGCGGAACATTTATTCAAGGTATTCAAATCCGAATTCATCTGAATTCATTGAAAAAGTGCGCCAAATGGAGGGCGCTGAAGATGGTTTTGCCTTTGCATCGGGCATGGCGGCCGTGTTTTCTACATTCGCCGCCTTGTTAGAGAGTGGTGATCATATTCTTTCTGCCCGTAGCATTTTTGGTTCGACCCATTCGTTGTTTCAAAACTTCTTTCCCAAATGGAATATTTCACATTCATATTTCAAAATCGATGACTTGAACGAGGTTGAGAAGATGATCTTGCCCAATACGAAAATTCTTTATGCAGAATCACCAACAAATCCCGGAGTTGATGTTTTAGATTTAGAGGTATTGGGAAGCATTGCCAAAAAGCACGATTTAATTTTAGTTATCGACAATTGTTTTGCAACTCCCTATTTGCAACAACCCATTAAATTTGGAGCTGATTTGGTCATTCATTCGGGTACCAAGTTGATGGACGGCCAAGGTAGGGTACTAGCGGGAATTACGGTAGGCAATAAAGAATTAATAGACAAAATATATCGTTTCTCAAGAATCACCGGCCCAACATTATCGCCGTTCAATGCTTGGGTGTTGTCTAAAAGTTTAGAGACCTTGGCTGTTCGAGTAGATCGGCATTGTGAAAACGCCATGAAACTAGCCGAGTTTTTAGAAGACCATGCAAAAGTTAATTGGGTAAAATATCCTTTTCTGAAATCGCACCCTAACTATGAAATTGCCAAAAAGCAAATGAAGGCAGGTGGCTGCGTGGTAGCCTTTGAAATAAAAGGTGGTATAGAGGAAGGACGTAAATTCTTTGATTCGATTAAACTATTGTCCTTATCTGCAAATTTGGGTGATTCTAGAAGTATTGTTACGCATCCTGCATCTACAACGCACAGTAAATTAAGTGTTGAAGAACGTGAAGAAACGGGAATAACCGATGGTATGGTGCGAGTCTCCGTCGGGCTTGAGCATATTAATGATATTATTGGCGATATTGAACTGGCATTGGGGTAGAAACAGGGGCGTCTTGCAAACCACCCGAAAACAACTAGGTCGCTAAGGCTTTGCAGGTTTCTAATTTTCCCTATCTTAGCAAGATGCTCTCCAAAAAGACAAAATACGGACTCAAAGCACTTACCTTTTTGGCAAAACAGAAAGACAAGCGGCCAGTACAGATTTCTGAAATAGCAAGGCAGGAAAATATTTCTCAAAAATTTTTGGAAAGTATTTTATTGAGCCTTCGCAAAACGGGGTTCTTGGGTTCTAAGAAAGGAAAAGGTGGCGGATATTATTTGATACCCCCCCCCGAAGAAATATTAATGACCGATGTGATACGTGTTTTAGAAGGTCCTATTGCCATGATGCCTTGTGTGAGCCTCAATTTCTACGAAAAATGTGATGATTGTCCTGATGAAAAATTATGTTCGGTCAATAAACTGATGCTACAAGTACGAGATAGTGCTTTAGCAGTGTACAGAAACAATACCTTGGCTGATATTCTCATACCAATCTAAGTTAAGATTTAGATACGTCTTCGCGAGCGAAGCGATTCATTATCCATTACCTAGTTCAGCATGTCATCCTGAGCGCAGTCGAAGGGCTACATTGCTATATCACCCCCGTTAAATTGTTCAGTTTAACGAGGGGTGAACTGATTGCCGTTTCAAGAACAAACTCAATTAAAATTCCATAAATCCCATTTGCACTAAATGAAAAATAAGTTAAAAACGATGTTTTTTGTTAATAATCTATTAAATCTATAGGGTAAGTGTAATTTTTATTGATTTTTCACGTACTCATATGAAATATTCTCCTATTTTTGAACACTCTACTAAATAAGTAGGGTAATGTAATTTTAAGATTGTATGATTGCCGACCAGTTTATTCTGAACAAACAAAAAACAAAAAACGAATATTGGGCAGATAGAAAATCTGACAACCCAAAAAGAAGTATGGTGAAGTCCATTAGCTGGCGAATCATAGGCACGCTTGACACGATCCTAATTTCGTGGCTGGTGACAGGAACCTTAACAGTGGCTCTTTCTATCGGAATAGTGGAGCTGTTCACAAAAATGGGTCTATACTTTTTTCATGAACGCATTTGGAATACAATTGGCTGGGGTAAATAATAGTGAAAATCAAGAAAACGATTATGGGTTTTACGCAAAAACAAATTGAAAATTTGAACACGCAGTTCAAGGGCATTCCGCCAACAGAAATTATTTCTTGGGCGATAAAAAATGCTAAAACGGCGGTAGTGACCACAAATTTCAGACCGTATGAGGTGGTTATTCTTAATGCTGTTTCTATTGTAAAAAATGATATTCCCGTTATTTGGTGTGATACAGGGTATAACACTCCGAATACCTATAAACATGCTGATGAACTGATTTTAAAATTAAAATTAAACATTAAATTATACGTACCAAAGCAGACAAAAGCATATAGAGATGTGGTTATGGGTGTGCCTCAAATAGGTGACGCCAAGCATACCCTATTTACTGAACAGGTGAAGTTAGAGCCTTTCAAAAGGGCAATGGCAGAGTACCGACCCGATGTGTGGTTTACCAACCTGAGAAAAGGCCAAACAGCCCTGCGTGATACCTTGAATATTTTAAGTCTGAGCAAAGAGGGCATCTTGAAAGTGAGTCCGTTTTATCATTGGACCGATACGCAGTTAGATGCCTATTTGAAAGAAAGAAACTTAGCTAACGAACATCATTATTTTGACCCCACCAAAGTACTTGAAAATAGAGAGTGTGGGATACATACTTAAAATGACCAGTAGAAATTTGACAATTTGAACCTAATTTTCATCTATGAAAGATACATCACATATAAACCCGTTAGAAAACGAAGCCATCTATATTTTTAGGGAAGTAGCAGCGCAATTTGAAAGACCGGTATTGTTGTTTTCTGGCGGAAAAGACTCGATTACGTTGGTTCGACTTGCCCAAAAAGCATTTTGGCCAGCAAAAATTCCGTTCCCGTTAATGCATATCGATACAGGGCATAATTTTCCTGAAACCATTGAATTTAGAGATAGATTGGTGAAAGAATTAGGTTTGAAGCTGATTGTTAGAAATGTTCAAGATGCCATTGATGACGGAAGAGTGAAAGAAGAAACAGGAAAATATTCAAGTAGAAATATTTTGCAGACGACGACGCTTTTAGATGCTATTGAAGAGTTCAAATTCGATGCCTGTATTGGTGGTGCACGTAGAGATGAAGAAAAGGCAAGAGCCAAAGAAAGAATTTTTTCCGTACGTGATGATTTCGGACAATGGGATGAAAAAAATCAACGCCCTGAATTGTTCGATATGCTGAACGGCCAAATTGAATTAGGGCAGAACGTACGGGTTTTTCCTATTTCCAATTGGACAGAGTTGGATGTTTGGTCCTATATAGAAAAAGAAAAAATGGAAATCCCATCCATCTATTTCGCCCATAAGCGCAAGATATTTATGCGTGACGGACTGATTTGGTCACATTCAGATTTTGTGTACCAAGAAGAAGATGAAGAGATTTTAGAACTGATGGTACGGTTTAGAACGGTTGGTGATATGAGCTGTACTGCAGCGGTACTTTCCAATGCTTCAGATATTGCCACTGTGGTAAAAGAGATCAGGGCATCTACGATTTCTGAACGAGGGGCGCGTATTGATGATAAACGGTCAGAGGCGGCAATGGAAAAAAGAAAACAACAGGGATATTTTTAAAAGTTGGCAGTTTTCAGTCGCAGTAGGTGTTTTGTATTTTACCTCACCCAGCCCCGAGCCGTCGGGGGCGAAAATAACAGTTCTGACCTCTCTAAAGGAGAGGTAAATTGGAAACCCCGAGGCAGAACCGTCGGGGAATCATTTAGATTGAATTAAAGATTATCATTTAGCAACAAATTAAAAACAAGATCCTATAGCGTCTTCTCAGAAAGAAGAGAGCGGAGGGAGAGACCATGGAAGTACTAAAAATAGCAACCGCAGGAAGCGTCGATGACGGAAAAAGCACCTTAATAGGTAGAATTCTGTATGATACAAAATCATTGACCAGTGATAAATTAGAGGCCATTGAAAAAACCAGTAAGCAAAAAGGGTATGACTATCTAGATTTTTCTTTGGCAACTGACGGACTGGTAGCGGAGAGAGAACAGGGTATTACCATAGATGTGGCCCATATTTATTTTTCAACAGCAAAAAAAAGTTACATCATTGCCGATACGCCCGGTCATGTAGAATATACCCGAAACATGGTTACAGGAGCATCAACCTCACAGGCTGCCATTATTTTGATCGATGCCAGAAAAGGAGTGATCGAGCAAACAAATCGACATTTTTTCATCAACAACCTACTGCGTATAAAAGAAGTAGTTGTCGCTATAAATAAAATGGATTTGATAGATTTTTCAGAAGAAAAATACAACGCCATCAAAGTTGTCTTTGAAGAGCTAATGGCCAAAAGAGATTATCAAGAGCAAAAAATAACCTTTATTCCCGTGAGCGCATTGAAAGGTGATAATGTGGTAAATAAATCGATCAACATGCCTTGGTACAAAGGGGAAACATTGCTAGAACACTTAGAGAGTTTAGATTTGGCTGCCGTATCTAATATTGGCACACCAAGATTTCCCGTGCAATATGTTGTTCGCCCAAAAACGGATGAGCATCATGATTTCAGAGGGTTTGCAGGCAAGGTTTACGGCGGTGAATTGAGCGTAGGCGACACAGTAATCGCTTTGCCATCACAAACAAAATCAAAAATCAAAGAGATTTATTTTTATGATGAAAAGCACCAAACAGCTTCTAGGCGTTCATCGGTTACCATAACCTTAGAAGATGAGATTAATGTAAGTAGGGGAGATATGTTGGTGAAAGAGGGCGATATGCCAATCATTGAAAAGCAATTTACAGCGACAATTTCATGGATGGATTCTAAAAAATTGGCTCTTGGCAATAAATATGTTGTACAGCACGGGGTGAATAAAGCACTAGCAAAAGTGGCGGTTATCCATCATAAAATTCAGCCTGATTATTCGGGTGTTGACATAACGGTTACCGCTTTGGGAATGAACGATATTGCCAAGGTGACCTTCAAACTGAACAAACCCATTTTTTATGATGCGTTCGTAGATCACCGAACCAATGGGTCGTTTATATTGATAGATGCCCAATCGAACAACACCGTGGGGGCAGGGTTTATTAACTAGAACATTAATAAATAAAAATACTTACTCCGCCCGAGCAAGTGTTCCTCCCCTTTGGGGAGGTTAGGAGGGGCTTTCTTATGCAAAGTTTTAGAACAGAATTGGAAAATTCGATAGTAGAAAAAGATGTCTTGGAGTTGGAGGCAAAGATCCGCCAATTTAAAGATGGGGATTTAGATGAAGAGAAATTCCGCAGCCTTCGTTTGGCACGTGGTGTTTATGGGCAACGCCAACAAGGTGTTCAAATGATTCGTATAAAATTGCCTTACGGAAAAGTAACTTCAAAGCAGTTAAAACGAATTTGTGATGTTTCAGATGAATATTCCACTGGGCGTTTGCACATTACCACCCGTCAAGATATACAGATCCATTATGTGGACTTGGACAGAACGCCCGAGCTTTGGGCCGAACTCGAAAAAGACGATGTTACCTTACGGGAGGCCTGTGGTAATACAGTGCGTAATGTAACCGCAAGTGAAACCGCAGGTATCGATGTTGATGAACCTTTTGATGTGTCGCCGTACGCCCAAGCATTGTTTAAATATTTTCTTCGAAATCCGATCAGTCAAGAAATGGGTAGAAAGTTCAAAGTCTCCTTTTCTTCAAGCGATGCTGATACTGGCTTGTCGTATATGCACGACTTGGGTTTTATCGCCAAAATCAAGAATGGGGTAAAAGGGTTTAAAGTGCTATTGGGTGGCGGATTGGGTTCGCAGCCACGTCATGCCGATGAATTGTTTTCTTTTCTTTCTGCAGATAAGATCATTCCGTTGATGGATGGTGTGGTTCGAGTTTTTGACCGTTATGGTGAACGAAAAAGCAGGGCAAAGGCACGCATGAAATTTTTACTGAAGGATATTGGTTTGGATGGATTCAAAAAACTGCTCGAAGAAGAACAAAAAGCAGTTCCGCAGCAAACAATTTCAATAGATACTGATGCGTACCCTAAAATAAAAATAGTCGATGTTGCAGTGCCTGAGGTTGAAATTGTCGATAAAAAGGAATTTGAGCAATGGAAATCGACCAATTTGGTTCCTCAAAAACAAAGCGGTTATGTCGCTATAGGAATCAAGGTTTTGTTGGGTGATTTTTATACTGATAAAGCACGATTGTTGGCAGAATTGGTACAGCAATATGCTGCAGGGGAAATTCGCTTGTCTCTTCGGCAGAATATTTTGATTCCGTATGTAAAAGAAGAACTGGTTCCGTTTTTCTATGTCGAGCTTAAAAAAATCGAATTTACCGAAATTGGGTACAACAAAGCTTTGGATATTACCGCCTGCCCAGGTACAGACACCTGTAATTTGGGAATTTCGAGTAGCACGGGTATTGCAGAGGAATTAGAGCGAGTTATAAAAACAGAATATCCAGAATATATTGGCAACCCTGATGTGGTCATAAAAATCAGCGGATGTATGAATGCCTGTGGGCAGCATAATATGGCCAATATTGGCTTTCAGGGCATGAGCATCCGAACCAAGGATAAACTGGTAGCTCCGGCACTTCAGGTTTTGTTGGGTGGTGGCAATGATGGAAACGGCAGGGGTCGTTTTGCCGATAAAGTAGTGAAGGTTCCTAGTAAGCGAGGCCCTGAAGCATTGCGATTGATTTTAGATGATTTCGATGCCCATGGCAATGGGGCTTCATTTGCCGATTATTATCAAGCAAAAGGCGAAATGTACTTTTATGACTTTCTAAAACCTTTGACTGATATTGAAAATCTGACCCAAGAAGATTTCATTGATTGGGGGGCGACCGAACGTTATAAAAAAGCTATTGGAATCGGTGAATGTGCCGGAGTGGTAATCGACCTGATAGTGACGCTCTTGTTTGAGAGCGAGGAGAAAATCCAAAATGCACAAGAAACTTTGAAAAGGGGGAAATGGGCAGCGAGTATATACCACTCGTACTCTTCCATGG
>VAPK010010919.1_pt1 | contig 22030 bp, 22 predicted proteins | sample 3395031 | NCBI WGS metagenome assembly VAPK01 (sample SAMN08290443, study PRJNA428436) | hydrothermal vent metagenome | isolation source: Deep-sea hydrothermal vent chimney 1 | place: Pacific Ocean: Juan De Fuca Ridge
AAAATGGTGCCTTCTTTCACCTTACCCTCCCATACTATTACATTCAAACAGGCGCTCGCACTGGGTAAAGGTAAGTCTTTTACAGAAGCTGATGTAGATCATGAAGATGTTGCCTTTTTACAGTACACCGGTGGCACAACAGGTGTAGCAAAAGGTGCTGCATTAACACATAAAAATATGATTGCCAATATGTTACAGGCATTTCATTGGGCATCGCATGACCTAGTAGAAGGGCAAGAAACTTTTATCACGGCGCTCCCGCTTTATCATATTTTTTCGCTAACAGCGAATGCCATGTTTGCTTTGAAAATTGGTGCAAATAGTGTGTTGATAACTAACCCTAGAGACATGCCAGGTTTTGTGAAAGAGTTATCTAAACATAAGTTTTCATTTATTACGGGTGTAAATACTTTATTTAATGGTTTGCTGAATACCCCTGGATTTTCAGATTTAGATTTCTCACACCTAAAGGTTGTCTTAGGTGGAGGGATGGCAGTTCAAGAATCAGTAGCCAACGAATGGCACGATGCAACGGGTCATGTATTGATAGAAGCTTATGGACTCACCGAAACCTCTCCAGCCGCCTGCATTAACCCTATCAATTTAGAAAGCTGGAATGGCATGATAGGCTTGCCAATTTCATCTACAGAGGTTTGCATGCGTGATCCAGAAGGAAATAGACTCGGTTTTGGTGAACGCGGTGAACTGTGTATTCGTGGGCCACAGGTGATGAAAGGTTATTGGAATCGTCCTGAAGAAACTGCTGATGTATTGGAAGAAAATGGCTGGTTACATACTGGGGATATCGGCATTATAAGCGAAGACGGCTTTGTAAAACTGGTTGATCGACTTAAAGACATGATTATCGTTTCAGGATTTAATGTCTACCCGAATGAGGTCGAGAGTGTAGTATCATCTCATCCTAAAGTACTTGAAGTGGGTGCGATCGGTATCCCTCATAACAAATCAGGCGAAGCAGTTAAAATATTTGTCGTTAAAAAAGATCAAAGTTTAACAGAGCAAGAATTAAAAGCTTATTGTCGTGAAGAAATGACCGGTTATAAACGACCTAAGTTTGTACAATTTGTGGATGATTTGCCAAAGAGTAATGTAGGTAAGGTATTACGCAAGGATTTGCGTAAGCTTGAGGGTGTTTAGAGTATTATGACTATAGGATGAATTTTATTAGAGACTTTATTTACTGAAATCTTATGATCATTAGCTTGTTATAAAACAGGCAAAAAAAATGCCTCTGATTAAGTTAGATTAGGCTTAGCAAGCTAAGCACTAATCCTGCTTATATCAGAGGCATTTAAATTAGGTCTAAATGACCAAATTTATTATGGCTTTTTAGGTGTAGTGTACTTAACTTCTTTTTGGAAAGGCTCCCAAGTAGTATCGTATCCTACAAAATATGTTCCTTTAACAATCTTCTTCTGTGTAGTTGTTAGAAACAAACATTTTCCTTCCGGAACTTTTGGTCTAGATGCTGGTTGTGCTCCACTCATAAATAACCTTCTTCAATAATTTATCGTGATAGCCACTGCAGTTATTGCAGCTAAAAACTAATCCCGAATTACAACTTGCTATTGTTACATTTTTTTCAACAAAAATAAATAGCTGAAATCTATAAAAACTATACAAGTCTATATCTTTTATTAATAAGCAACGCAAAAATATTAATAATAAAATCAAGGATCCAAAGTCATTCAATAATATCGACAATAGTTCCTACAGGAACTCTGTCGAACAATTCAATTACAGCTTGGTTAGTCATGCGAATGCAACCATGAGATGCTGGTTTTCCAAGACGACCTTCTTCATCCGTTCCATGGATATATATAAAGCGAGCTTTTGAGTCTACTTTTCCACCTTTATTGATACCTTTTTCCAAGCCACTTAACCAGAGGATGCGTGAGGTTACGTTATCAGAAGCACTTTTTTCATTTGGGTTACGAAGTATCTTGGCAACACGATGTGTGTTCATTCTAGCTTTAAAGATAGTACCTGTTTTAGCCCCCTTACCAAATTTTTCAGACACTTGATGTACGCCAAGAGGCGTCTTATTGCTGCCACTTAGATTGCCTAAACCTGCTGTTGCTGTGGAAATGCGGTGTGATTCTATAACTTTGTTGTCTTGGATTAAAAAAAGCCTTTGTTCGCTGCTTGAAACGACAATCAATGGATTCGTTGAGTTATTAGGGAAACGTATGTGCAGGTCATCAATTAAGCCTTGGAAGACTTTAATATCAGGAAGTGTTTGTGTCATGGTGTTAGCTTGTGCCGTATTGAGGGCAGAATTAATCGCTATCAGAGAGATCAATAGTAACCATGTTTTCATCATTGTTTTTCTTTTCATCATTTCGTCTAGTTTCAAGGTCAGTGAAGTAACTATCCGTTTCACCTGTAATATATTTTCCAGTGAAAACAGAGCAATCAAACTCTTTTAACTCGGGGTTACCCGTAGTAACCGCATCAATAAGGTCATCTAATTCTTGGTAAACAAGGCGGTCTGCACCAATTTCTTTGGCAACTTCAGCTTCGGTTCTACCATGTGCAATCAGCTCATTAGCAGCAGGCATATCTATTCCGTAAATATTAGGATAGCGTATAGCTGGTGAAGCTGAAGCGAAATAAACCTTTTTAGCACCTGAGTCTCTAGCCATTTGAACGATTTCACGCGAAGTAGTTCCGCGAACGATGGAATCATCGACTAATAAAACATTTTTACCTTTGAATTCAATATCTAAAGGGTTTAGTTTTCGGCGAACTGATTTTTTACGTTGTGCCTGTCCAGGCATGATAAAAGTGCGACCGATGTAGCGGTTTTTAATATAACCTTCACGGTAAGGTACATCGAGGGTGATTGCCATTTCGTGCGCAGAGGTTCGGCTTGTATCAGGAATGGGGATAACTACATCAATATCATGGTTTTCCCATTGTTTCATAACTTTTTTGGCTAAGTTATGACCCATACGCATCCGTGCTTTGTGGACAAATACATTGTCAATTACAGAATCAGGGCGTGCAAAATATACATATTCAAAAATACAGGTATTGTATTTTGGGTTGCAAGCACATTGTTTGGCGTGTACTTCACCATCTTTTGTAATAAAAATGGCTTCACCAGGTTTTACGTCTCGAACAACTTCATAACCTTGAGTAACTAGGGCGACACTTTCTGAGGCAAACATGTAGTCTGTGCCTTGCTCTGTTTTACGTTTTCCATAGATAAGTGGGCGTATGCCATTTGGGTCACGAAAGCCGACAATGCCATCACGCGTAATCATTGCGATAACGGCATAGGCACCTTTACAGCGGTTATGTACACCACTAACAGCAGCAAAAACCTCTTCAGGATGGACGCTGTAAGCTTCAAATCTTTCTAATTCTTGAGCAAAAATATTAAGTAATACTTCCGAGTCAGAGTTTGTGTTTATGTGTCTTCTATCTTGTTTGTATAGTTCTTTTTTAAGCTCGTATGCGTTGGTCAAGTTGCCATTATGAGCAAGTGAAATACCATAGGGAGAATTAACATAAAAAGGCTGGGCTTCTGCGTTTGATGAGGTTCCTGCTGTGGGGTAGCGTAAATGACCGACACCCATATTGCCCTGTAGGCTTTGCATATGAACTTTGCGAAAAACATCAGTCACTAGCCCATTTTTACGGCGTATAAAGAGACGCTTTCCATCACTGGTTACCATACCGGCAGCATCTTGACCGCGATGCTGTAGAACGAGTAAGCCGTCATAGATTTCTTGATTAACTGGGGTATTGCTAAGTATTCCGATTATTCCACACATGGAAAAGTGCCTGACTAATTAGTTGAGACGATTACAGAAAAAACACCATAAACTTAATGATTAAAATTCACTACATTCTGGCAAGTTACGTATTTAGGCTGATCTCTAGTTATTTGAAGTAGGGGTTGTTGGTGTATCTATATTAGCAGATGGGGCAATGGTATCTGTACTAGTATTGCTACTCGTATCAATATATTGATTTAAATCTTTAGGGATTAATGTCTGTAGCCAGTCTGCTATTTCTTCAAATTTTGGAATAAATTGAGATTCATTCCAAGGTTCTTTGTCAGGTAATTCTGTATTTTTAAGTAAAATAGTTAATAGACTAATGGCTAAAGCACCAAGAATGATACCCAAGCCCGTGCCTAATATTCTATCAAATGTGCCTAGACCTACAGCTGCGATTATTTTACCAGAAATAAAATTAAGAATAGCGCCTATAACTAGAACACCTAAAAAGATAAGCAAAGCCGCAAGACCCATCTGAGCCACGTCACTACTTAATTTAATGGGTAAAACTACCGCAAGTTGATCTTTATACTTTATGGCAAGGAGGATGGCCGCTGTCCAAGTGGCAAGAAAAATACCCATCCATACGATGCCGCGCATAAAGCCAATCAGTGCCGTTATTAACATTATGACAATGATTGCTATATCGTAATAGTTTAAGTCCATTCAATAAATCCTTTGAAACTAGAGAATTGGTTTGTGTAAGAAAACTAGTTAGAGACTACAAGGCTATTTTGTACAAAGAAATTCTTTTGGTAACGCCTCTTCATGCCTTCTTGTTCTTTTATGGCAGAGTTACGATTGGTATGACTACCAATTCTTACTCGATATAAGACTTTATTATTTCTTTCAGTTCTTGTGATAAAAGATTTATAACCTTCTCCAGTCATTGTCTTTGCAAGTTTGCTTGCACGAGATTGGCTAGAAGTTGCAAGTAACTGAACAGAGTACTTTCCTGCTGCTGCAGTCATTGTTTTTATAGCAGGTTTTTTTGTTGTCTTAGCTACAGCAGGCTTTGCTTTATTTTTATTCTTTACAGGCTTTGGTGCTTTTTTAACTGCAACCTTCTTCTTGGCTGGGTTAGAAGCTTTTTTAACGACTTTTTTCTTTTCTTCAACAAGCCTGGGTTTAAATTTCTTGGTTTGTTCAGCTGCACTTGCAGAACTTGCAACGACAGTTGTCGAGTTATTTTGGATAGTAGAAGCTGGCTGTTGGTCAATTGTTGAGGCGGTGTTAATGTTATTTTTTTCCTCATTTTTGTTAGCAGGCCTGAATGAAAAACCACGTTTTGTATTAGAGGCTACGTCAGCAGCGTTATCCATTGTTGAATTAATGGCTTTAGTCGTGTTTTCTTTAGCTGTAGTTAAGGCTCCAGCCGCTGACTCAACCACGGTGTTACTGGTTTCTGCTATTTTGTCACTTGTTTCACTGACAAGTATAGCCGCACTGCCTTGTTCCTCTGAAGTCGTTGGTTCTGTTAAGCTAGGTATATTGATATCTGGTGCGCCAGGTAGTTTCATATCAACGATATCTTGCCTTTCGCTACTTTTGTCACTGATTAATGTGCTCAATAACACGACCGCAATAATTGCTAGAACTACTACGCCAATACCACGTTTTACTAATGAGTTGTCCATGATTCTACCTTGCCCCTTAAGTACTAGATTTATTCCAAATATTCAATAGAGATGATACTACCAGAAAAGAGCCAAAAACGACTACTCTATCTTCTGATTTTGTGATGTTTTTTAGTGAATAATATATATCAGATATTTCATCATATGAAACTATCTTCCCTTTGAAACTTAGTTGCTGCATTCGCTGTTTTAGTTCAATAGTGCTCAAACCTCTTGAACCACCTAGGCTTAAGATATGCCACTCATCAATGGTGTCCTCGAAAAGTGATACGACCAGCTCAATATCTTTATCCGTCAGCATTGAAAAGAGAGCGCGTGTTTTTCCTTTAACAGGGTTAACTTGAATATAGTTTGCAAGCTGTTTAGCAGAATCAGGATTATGCGCAACATCTAATAACCAAGTGGGGGATGAGCTGAGAATTTGTAATCTACCCAGTACCGATACCGTTGATAAGCCTTTCTCAATTGAAGAGAGTGATATTTTTAATTGCGCTTTAATCGCTTGAAGCCCTGCTACTACAGTAGCCGCATTGTTTATTTGAAACTCACCTGCAAGTGATGGTATAGGCAGAGATAAGCTGACCTCATCATTTTTCCATAACCATGAATTACTGTCTTGAATTGATACACTATAGTTTTGATTGACTTGGTAAAGTGTCGCACCAAGTCGTTTTGCTTCGTCGGCGATTGTTTCTGGAGGGTCAATTTCCCCACTAATGACAGGCATATTTTTACGCATAATACCTGACTTCTCAATAGCAATTTGATCACGGTTATCGCCAAGCCAATCGACATGATCAATACTAATACTGGTGATTAATGCAAGGGATGCATCCCAAAGGTTTGCTGCATCTAATCTTCCACCTAAGCCGACTTCAAGTATGGCTACATCAACTTTTCTTTTTGAGAATATGTGCATCGCTGCGAGGGTTGAAAATTCAAAATAGGTGAGGCTGATATTGTCTCGAGCCTTGTCTATTTGTTCAAATGCATTGATGATTTCTTGGTCACTAACATTCACCCCCTTGAGTTTGATGCGCTCATTGTACTCAAGTAAATGTGGAGAGGTGTAGCTTCCTGTTGTATAGCCTTCTGCAGATAAAATAGCATCTAACATTGCAACACAAGAGCCTTTGCCATTTGTACCAGCAACCGTAATTATAGGAAAAGCAGGATGAAGTAAGTTAAGCTTTTCGGCAACCTGACCAATCCTTTTTAAACCAAGATCAATTTCAGAGAGGTGTAATGTTTCTTGCCAACTTAGCCACTGTTTTAATGTTTTTCTCATTTAGAAGGGATAATAGGGCAAGGTGAGTATGATCTTATCTCGTACAGAAAACTAACAATACAAAGAGTGCAATTGTTCAAAAAAGGGGGGGGTGCCATATAGTGTTTGAGCTTGATTCTACTGATGTAATGTAACAGACTCATGAACGCTGCTAACACTCATGAGCCTTTATTATCCGGTTGGTCTTTTTCCTGCTCTTCTTCTTTATCTTCTGCTTTGATGGGGTCAGGTTGTTGGATCGTATCTATTTCCGCCATGTTTGCAGGGCGAGGTTTATGAGTAAACATACATAGCATATCTGCTATTTCTTGACGTAAAAGATGACGTGGAATAATTCGGTCAATAGCGCCTTTCTCAATTAGGAATTCACTGCGTTGGAATCCTTCAGGAAGCTTTTCTCCCACTGTTTGTTCAATCACGCGAGGACCTGCAAATCCAATAAGTGCCTTTGGTTCAGCAATGATAGTATCACCAAGCATAGCAAAACTCGCTGAAACACCGCCCATAGTTGGGTCTGTCAGTACTGAGATAAAGGGTAAGCCAGCATCAGATAATTTTGTCAGTGCAGCGCTGGTTTTAGCCATTTGCATGAGAGAGAATAAAGCCTCTTGCATGCGTGCGCCACCGCTGGCGGAATAAACAACATAAGGAATATTTTCTCGTAAACAGATATTTACACCCTGTACAAAACGCTCCCCCACCACAGACCCCATTGATCCACCCATAAAGCGAAAATCAAAGGCAGCAGCGACTAGTGGTACCCCGTGAACAGAGCCCTTCATGACAATAAGAGCGTCTTTTTCTTCAGTAGATTTTTGTGCGGCAATAATACGATCTTTGTATTTTTTACTATCTTTAAATTTAAGTATGTCAATGGGTGTGACATTGTCTGCAATTTCTTCACGGTTATCTTTATCAAGAAACATATCAAGGCGTTTGCGCCCGCCAAGTCGTTCGTGGTATTCACATTTTGGACAGACCTCTAGGTTTCTTTCCATGTCTGCTCTATATAGAACAGCATTACAAGCAGGGCATTTGTGCCATAAACCTTCAGGAATAGACTTCTTCCGTGCGGTTGTAGCTTCTGTTCGAATTCTTGATGGGATTAGCTTTTCAAACCAACTCATTATTTATAACCTTTTATTTGTAGCTTTTTACGCATCCATTGCTGTACGCATGGACGTTAATAGCGCACCTATTTGATCCATTATTGTATCAGCATCATCGATATTATTTTCAATAATTTTTACAATTGCACTGCCAACGATAACACCATCGGAAACTTTTGATACAGCCGAGGCGCTATCCGCATCTTTAATCCCAAAACCAACCCCAACGGGCATGACTGAAATTGTTTTAATTGCTTTAACTCTTGCTTCTACTTCTTCAACATTGAGGGCACTTGAGCCCGTAACCCCTTTAAGAGAAACATAATAAAGGAAGCCACTACCAGCGTTTGCAATCTTTTGGATGCGTTCATTAGTTGTTGTAGGAGATATTAAAAATATAGGGTCAATGGAAGCCTTTTTAAGGATAGGAACCAATTCATCACCTTCTTCAGGGGGTAAGTCCACGGTTAATAAGCCATCAACACCAGCTTTAGAAGCAGCCTTGGCAAATTTTTCATAACCCATTGCTTCCACAGGGTTTAAATAGCCCATGAAAATAATAGGCGTAACGCTATTGGTTTTGCGAAATTCTTCAGTCATTGCAATCACATCATGCAGACTGGTGTGATGTACCAAGGCACGTTCGCAGGCTAGTTGAATGGTAGGCCCATCTGCCATTGGATCAGAAAAAGGGATACCTAATTCGATTATATCTGCACCAGATTCAACCATGCGGTGCATCAATGGCACGGTGATAGAAGGATTCGAGTCACCTGCTGTGATGTAGGGAATTAATGCTTTTTTGCCCTGTTGCTTTAGTGTTATAAAACAATCATTAAGTCTTTTACTCATAATGTTATTCCTTCCAGCGATGCTACGGTGTTGATATCTTTATCGCCACGCCCAGATAAATTAACAATTATATTTTTGTCTTTATCCATTGTAGCAGCGAGCTTCATCGCATAGGCTAAAGCATGGCTGCTTTCTAAGGCAGGAATAATACCTTCAATTCGAGTTAATGAGTGAAAGGCTTGCATCGCTTCATCATCCGTTATGGCAACGTAATTGGCACGACCAATATCTTTTAAGAAACAATGCTCTGGGCCAACACCTGGATAATCTAAACCAGCAGAAATCGAATGTGGTTCAATAACTTGTCCATCTTTATCCGCCATTAAATACATACGATTCCCATGAAGTACCCCTGGTTTTGCCATATTCAGTGGCGCCGCATGTTCACCTGTTTCTAAACCATGCCCCGCCGCCTCAACGCCATAAATATCCACATCCAGATCAGCAAGAAACTCATGGAATAAACCAATAGCGTTAGAGCCGCCACCGATACAAGCAACAAGAGCGTCAGGTAAACGGCCAGTTTGTTCTCGACATTGCTCTTTAGCTTCGCGTCCTATTATGGTTTGAAAATCACGCACCATAACTGGGTATGGGTGGGGTCCAGCAACCGTGCCGATACAATAAAAAGTATCATCAACATTGGTTACCCAATCACGCATCGCTTCATTAAGTGCATCTTTTAATGTTTTAGAACCCGAAGAAACAGGGCGCACTTCAGCCCCTAATAACTTCATTCGGTAAACATTAGGTGCTTGACGAGCCACATCAACCTCACCCATATAAACCACACATTCAAGTCCTAGGCGAGCGGCTATTGTTGCGGTGGCAACACCATGTTGACCTGCACCAGTTTCCGCAATAATACGAGGTTTTCCCATGTGCTTAGCAAGTAGTGCTTGCCCAATGGTATTATTAATTTTGTGCGCACCCGTGTGATTTAGATCTTCACGTTTAAGATAAATCTGTGCGCCACCGAGTTCTTGTGACCATCGTTTTGCATGATAAAGCGGGCTAGGGCGACCTACATAATGACGTAGATCATTATCGTAATCTGCTTGAAACTTTGGATCATTTTTAAGTGTTGTGTAGGCATCGTCAAGCGCTTCAATAGCATCCATCAATGTCTCTGCGGCGAAGCGTCCACCATATATTCCGAAATGACCTTTGTCATTAGGGTAAGCACTCCAATCAATTGATGCAAGATCAATATTGTCACTAGTTATATCACTTGGCACGTGTCACCTCTGTTTTTTTGATATTCATAAAGAGTTGAATTACTTTTTGTTTATCTTTGATTCCTGGTTGGCTTTCGACACCACTGCTTAAATCAAATGCGTAAACAGATGTTTGTTTGATAGCGTCTGAAATATTATTTGGATTTAATCCGCCTGCAAGAATAATCGGTTTATCAATGTTTTGTGGGATATTGCTCCAGTCAAAGGTTTCGCCAGTCCCACCTGCTTTACCCTTAGCATGACTGTCTATTAAGAAGCCTTTTGCTTCGCTAAATTGATTTGTGTACTGAACAAAATCTTCAGCACTTTTCATGCCTTTCATTCCAACCGCCTTAATATAAGGACGACTGAAAGATGCACAATATTCAGCTGTTTCAGAACCATGAAATTGTAACAAATCCAATGGTACTGTCGCTAGAACTGAATTGACAAATTCTGATGGTGCATCAAGGAATAAACCAACACTTGTTATGAAGGGAGGGATACTATTGCAGATTTTCCTAGCTTGATTGATGCTGACATTACGTGGGCTTTTATCATAGAAAACCACGCCAATTGCATTGGCACCTGCAGCGCAGATATATTGTGCATCTTCGATTGAAGTTATGCCACATATTTTAACGTGTATGGGTGGAACTAAATTCATCCTGAGACGGTACCACATGCAGGTGAAAGTATGAATATGCAATAGGCAATAATTTTATAGATACAGTGAGAAATTGGATTGAAACGTTAGAAAATACGCAAATGTTAAAAAAAGGGGGGGGTGCCATTGATGCCTGTACGAATACGAGGTCAGGGCTATAAATAGTTATTAATTCAACTATTAGTGAGTATGAACATACTAGCTTACGATCAATGTAAGCTAGTATGTTGTGATTTTAAACTAATTGATTTGTTATTTAAGAGTAAAGAACTGGTGCATCTAGCTCTTTATGAATCATATTCGCTAGTTTAGGCTCTATATTTAAACCTTTAGCAAGTTGATCTAAGTAATGAGCTTCTTTATTGCTGTCCAAATCAATTGCCATTAATGATACAGCATAAATTTGTTGTTCCATACCTTTTGGAATACTTCTTACAAAAGCATCTACATCTAAAGGAGCACGAAACTCGTTGCGTACAAAGTTGATTTCATCTTGAGTAACATCACCAAGCTTACCAATAACTTTTTCTTGCTCTGACTCATCGATGCTACCATCTGATTTAGCTGCATTAATCATTGCACGAATTATTAAGGTTGCTTGATCTGTTGCTTCTTGATGATTAACGCCCATCGGTAAGTGATCACAGTCTTCATGCCCAGGATTTGGTGCAGATTTGTTTTGTGACTGTGCAAATTTTGTTAATGCACCGCCGAGTAATCCACCTAAGCCGCCAGCACCACCCATATTACTGCCAGAGTTATTATTTGAACCACCACCTAATAGACTGCCGAGTAAATCACCCATGCCACCACCTGATGGAGCTTGACGTTGTTGTGTTTGACCACCAACAAGACTCCCAAGTACATCTCCGAGCCCGCCACCTGTGCGCTGTGCAGCTCTACCGCCACCAAGTAATCCGCCTAAGATATCAGCCATGCCGCCACCAGAAGTTGATTGCTGTCCACCACCGATAAGGCCACCTAGGATATCCCCTAAAGCACCACCACCCTGAGTCTGTTGGTTTTGAGCGCCACCTAATGCAGAGCCAAGGATACTGCCAAGGACATTTCCTCCAGAGCCTTTTGATAATGCTCCACTGCCAAGTAAGCTTCCTAGAATTTTAATTGTGTCAATGCCGTTCATTTTTTCTCCTTTGATTTATACCCATTTGGTATTTGAAATAGTCTAGCACATTTGTCTGTTTAGAAAGTTTATGTGCTAAATCACAACTCTAAACATAGGTGTTTTTTCAGTAAATTCAAGTTTTTAGAATGTGAGCATAGAGTCACAAGTGTATATAATCAGGTTTTTGCCCTATGATGGTTTAGTTTGAGTCACTGGTTGTTAAACAAAACACCGTGTATTAATAATTTTGGTCTAGGTTTTTATTTAGTGAAGAAAAAAATAAATAGAGAGTGCCAGCCTTGTACGGCATGTTGTGATGGATGGGTAAAGATGGATATTAAGGGTGTTCCTGTTTATCCTGGAAGTGCTTGTCCACATAGTACTAAGCAGGGATGTGATGACTATGATAATCGACCAGTGAACCCTTGTGATTATTTTAATTGTGGTTGGATAATGAAGGAAAGTCCTCTCCCAGACTGGATGAAACCGAATAATAGTAAAGTTATGATTATTTTTGACAAATTGCAATGGCTTGGTATGTCGGTTGATTTAGCCGTTCCAGTAGGAAAACGAATCCCACCAAGAAGTTTGAACTGGTTGAAACAGTTTTCAGAGCAATATAACCGTCCACTGTTGTATATGGAACATGAAAAAAAGAAGGGTATTTATCAACCAAAGCCACTGATTTTTGCTTATGGGCCGCCAACATTTCAAGATCAAATGTCCCAGTGGCAGGCGCAAGGCAAGACATTCTGGTGATTGACTTTCACTTATTGTATGCGAGTTATTCGAAATAAGTGTATGTTAATCTAACGATAAATCCAACGGGTTATCAGGATTAATACCATTCATGAATGGTTTATTTCTATCCATATGAGTGACTTGATAAACTAGCCCCATCCAATTTGCTAAAATTGCTGCAGCTGTATCATGCCAGCTGTTATCAATATGATCGATAATGAGTGCTTCAGGAAAAGCAGGTAAGTCTTTGCTTTTATTGTCGATAGCATTGGTCAATCGATACTGATATTCATTAAAGATTGCTTGAGTATAGCGATCAAAGTAATGCACAGGGAAGGGTGGGTATTCTACATCTTCACCCCGATTATATAATAGGGAAAATCGTCCTACCTCACGTTTATATTCTTTTAATAAACTAATACTGTCATATTCTGGGTGACCTTGAAAATATACCGTTCTAAAACCATCTGCGCTGACAGCCATTTGTACACCAGCATCGCCACTCTCTGCCAGTATATGTAAACCAGCGTTTTCAAATTGCGTACGATCTACTTGATTGAAGCGTGAATGAGGTACGTCGAAACTGGTATTAATTCCTCTAACAAGAGGGTGTTTTTTATCTGTAACACGATGGCTATAGACCCCCCAACGTTTGTTGTTTAGGCGATAACGGGGTTGTTGATAAACTAATTCTAAAGAGGCATGGGTTGCTAAACAAGAACACAATGTAGAAGTGACATTATTATGACTCCATTTTATTACTTCCCCAAGTGGTTCAAAATAAATCTCATCAGAAAGTTTAAGGTGGGTTACAGTAGCACCTGTAATGATTAGTGCATCTAAACCCATTGCCTTAATATCATCAAAGCTTGAATAGTGCATGTCGATATGTGCCTGTGCTTTGTCATCCCTTTTAATATTAGGTAAGGTAAATAGATGAACATAAAACTGGGCGATACGATTAGTTTCACCTATTAAACGTAGGAATTGGCGTTCTGTTGCTTGAAGTGCAGCATCTGGCATCATATTGAGTATGCCTATATGAAGTGCCCGGATATCTTGTTGACTTGCCTGGCCTGGGCGCAACACAACCTGTCCTTCTTGTTTCAGGCGTTCAAATGTGGGTAAATTATTATGGGCTATTAATGGCATAGATATTAACCTTGTTCATCCATGGCTTTTTCAACCAAATTTAAAAAATCAGGTTCACTTTCTACTTTGTACAAGTCTTCCGTTTTAATGGTATAGCCATATTTTTTTGCAATGGTTTCATAGCGAGGAATACGAGCATAAAAAAGACGCGGAAAAACCCAACGAACAAAGTCATCAGGATTTATCATTGCAACGTATTCAAGGTTATTCTCTTGCATATAAATTTCAAGTTGCTCATCCAGATACTCTGCACGGTAATACATTGGCTTTGGTGCAGCTGTAGCACGTTCAATTAAGCGTTTCTCATCTTCTTTATTGGCTTGGATATAAATAAAAACTGTATGTTCTGCTAGCATATCTAATAAATTGCCATCATCCAATTCACATAAACTCCCACCTGCATCATTAATAAAATGGTTTAAGCCATATATTTGTTGTGCTTTATTAATAAATTCAGGTACATCATTCATAGCAGCAATTTCAGCTTCATTAAAAAGTTGCTGACGACGTTTGAAATCAGCTAGAGGTAATCCACCATTTTCAGGATCACCGACTTTTCCGAGAAAGGTTGAGACAACTTCCAGATTTTCAAAGGTAATATTATTGTTAATATAGATTGAATCAGAACGTAATAAATCGCGCAGAAAGGGAACTTGCATAGCTTGAATTTTGATATTATCTAGGATAGGTTCATTAAGATAACGAGTACCTATACGGTAGTCTCCAGAATAATGAAACCAGTTACTATTACGTAATATCTTAGAGAGAAATGTTTTTCCAACACCAGACATACCTAATAAAGTAATTGATTTACGCTGCTTATTACGAAATTCTTTAGCCGTTAGTTTCACATTGCTAGCCCGTAGATGAATATTGGGATTATAAACGTATCTTTTCGGTATCTCTATTAAATTAGTTTTTATCTAGCAAGAGTGGGTGATTTAGGAGTAATGCCTATTCTGATAAGTAAAAGTAGATGAGAGCTAGATACAAAAATGGCAACTATCCACTGAGGTTTAGATTTCTTGGGTGAATTAGCTTGAGAGGTCTTTACTTTTTTGCTTAGAAAGAATTTACAGAAATATTTAGTGTTTTGGTTTTAGATTTGGCAAGTTTTAGCCGGCACCGACACTTCCTTCAGAAGGTGTAACGATGAACTTTCCAGCGCTGTGAAAAGCAAAAGCCCATGATAAATCATGGGCTTTGAAAAGTTAACTCTTGTTAGAATTTACAATTCATCATCTTCATCAACAAATGTTCCGATTGCTTGTTTTTCTACTTCTTCGATATCACTATCTGCATCAGGGACTACAGCAACTTTAATTTCTGTTTCAACGTCATTTTGTAGGTGTATGAGTATTTCATAGTCACCAATACGACGAATCGGGCCTTCAGGCATTCTAATTTCACTCGCTTGGACTTCTATATCTTTTGCGGCACAGGCATCAATGATTTCATGAAGAGATACAGAGCCAAATAGCTTACCACCTTGACCCGCTCTGGTTTCAATTTCTAATTCCAGGCCTTTGAATGGTATTAAGCGATCTTCTGCTGCTTTTGTTCTTTTCGCTGCTGCTTTCTCTAAATCAGCACGGATGTGTTCAAAGTCATCAATATTCGTTTTTGTTGCAACTTTAGCTTTCTTTTGAGGAACTAAAAAGTTACGAGCAAAGCCTGATTTGACATCTACTATATCTCCAATCACACCCAAATTTTCAATTCTTTCCATTAAAATTACTTGCATGGTTATCACCTTTATGTAGCTATTAGCTACTTTAAATTAATTCATTTTCTTACGACGGAAATCAACAAAATTGTCAATAACACCAAAGGTCGCAAGTAATACAATCATTTGGATAAACAGTATAAAAATCACAATATATAGACCGATTAACCAGCCAGTGTTTAATTGATACTGTTTAACTAATGCATGTATCAGAGACAAGCCCTGAAACATGAAAATTACTATACCCACCATAATCAATTCAATCATTAGGTGGTTATTTGATACTACAGCCAGTGCAGTTCCAGCAAGGAATACAAGTGCAGCTTGTTTTCCTAGGGTTATTTGACGAAACTCTTCGCCAAATCCACCTGGGTTATAAAGCAACGCTTGCCAGTTTCTCGCAATAATCAATGACACTATCGTGATTAAAGCGAAAGTTGCGGCGAATGTTCCTGTCATCCAGTTTGAGATATTATTGACCATCTCATCAATCTGTTTGTCAGTTTGCTGGTAACTTTGCTTTAGCAGTGGTTTTAGCTGCTCCATCAAAGTAGTCCAATATACTGTCGCATCTGGAATGATGAAATGGAACAATAAAACACCTGCTGTCGCAAGTAGTAGAACTAGCTGTAAGGTTCTACTCCATGATTGTGTCATTGCAAGTACACTTGCTGTTACAACCATTGGTAACCAAGTTGCTAATCCTGCTAGTAAAGCACTGCTGGGCTGCTGGTGTATTGCTGTACTAACAAGTATTAACGCAACAATAGCCAGTACCGTATAATAAATACCTTGTTGCCAACCCTGCCGTAATGTAATCAGCGCAATAGCTGCACTGCTAAAAACGATCAGTGGAGGCATAATTAAGGAGATCAGGGTGGATAAGACAACAAATATTGCTGCCTGCATCCGGCCTGCCATGATAAAGCCGGCCATTTTTCAAACTCCTAATTTTTCTTACTTGTGTTGATCCGTGTAAGGAATCAAGGCTAGAAAGCGAGCACGTTTAATTGCTGTAGCTAACTGACGTTGATACTTAGCTTTTGTTCCAGTAACACGGCTTGGTACGATTTTACCTGTTTCTGTGATGAATGCTTTAAGTGTGTCGAGATCTTTGTAATCAATCTCCTTTACACCTTCTTTGGTAAAACGACAAAATTTTTGACGACGAAAACGATGTGCCATGATTATCTCCTTTATCTACGCTGTTGTTTTCTTTCTGCTTTTTTCTCTGCTTCTTTACTAAGAAGAGAGGCTTTAGTTTCTGCTTCATCACGGCGTATAACTATGTTGCGCAGAACGGCATCATTAAAGCGGAAAAGGTCTTCAAGTTCACTTAGAGTAGAAGAATCACATTCTACATTCATTAACACATAGTGTGCTTTATGTAACTTAACGATAGGATAGGCTAAAGGGCGACGACCCCAGTCTTCTAGACGATGCATACTGCCTTTGTTATCTTCAACTACTTTGCGGTAGCGTTCCAGCATGCTTGGAATTTGTTCGCTTTGATCAGGATGGATCAAAATAACGATTTCATAATGTCTCATAGTATCTCCTTATGGACAAGTTGGCCGCATTTTTATGACTAACACACAAACATTAAAGTTCTTTCGTGTGTTTGTAAAAAAACGCAGCAAGGAGGGGTCAATGACCCGCGAAACGCGGCATTATCATAGAGTGTTGTTTAAAAGTCAACCAATCGATGTGCTTAAAAGCGGAAAAAACTGAGAACATATCCTACACTTAGTTTAACAACAATAAATCTCTATGATTACTTCTTTAAATTATTGAATTGTTAAAAAAGGTACGGGGTACCATAAGGGGTCTCGTTAAGGGTGTAAAGGATTCGTGGAGCTAATAAATTTATAGAGATTTTATAGTTTTTAGTCCAGAAAAGAATTAATTATTTTTAATTTTGCATCTTTTTTGAAAGGTATAGAGTAATTACTTTCAATTTGTTAGCTCTAGAGTAAATAAAATAATTAGTTGTGATGGGTTGTTTTTTTGTTGTCTGCACTTTATAGAGGATATTTTTTGTGAAATGGTCTGTATTATTGATAGATGATGGTGATATTAGTCAAAGTACTAATATAAAGTCATTGCTTGAATCAAAGATTCAGAATGTTTTTATTCACTGTGTTGGTATATCTGTATTTAAAACAAAAGAAAAGGATGAAAGTGCTAACTTATCTGATTTCGATATTTGTATAACTTCTGATCGTGCTACGTCGATATGTTTACAGTCAAAAGTAAAGCATGTTTTTTACTGGGAAAGTTTATCTGATTTATCATCGCAAATAGATGTATTTTTACAGTTATCCAGAACTACTAAACAATTTCCTTTGGATTTAAAAGACTGGAAACTTGTAGAAGTTTTACACAATAGTAAGGATGCAATTATTTATCGTGCTATTGATAAAAATGGACTCGTTGCTGCAATCAAGCGTTTTAAATTTAACTCTCAGCAACTATCAAAGGAAACAATCAAACATTTTCTTGATCGTGTAAAGAGACAGAGTAGTCTTCGCTCTAAAAGACTGGTACATATTTACGATGGTGGAATCTGTGATAATACATTTTATCTTGTTATGGAGTATCTTAAGTATGGCACCTTAAGACAAACTTTAGATGGTTGTGATAAAGAACTGCCTTTAATACATGCTTTGCTATGGTTTGAAGAAGTAGTTTTAGCATTGGATAGTGTGCATCAAGCTAGCCTTATACATCGCGATTTAAAAATAGATAATATTATGTTGCGTGATGATGGTAGTCTGGCACTGACAGATTATGGTATATCAAAAAGAATCCTGTTGGATGCGGGATTTCTTGACGAGAATGAATTGCACTGTTCGCCTCACTACGTTAGTCCTGAACAAGTTAATGGCGAAGCCTGCACTCAAGCGTCTGATATTTATAGTCTAGGTGTTATTTTTTATGAGTTACTTACTGGAGAAAAGCCTTATTCAGGAAAACAGGCGTTTGAACTTATGATGCAGCATGTGATGGCACCAGTGCCGACACTCCCTGAAAATTTTAGCCAGTATCAAACTATGATAGATAAAATGATGGCGAAAAATCCTGATGATCGATTTTTCAGTGCTGTGAATGCAATCGAAGGCTTAGTGAAAGCTGCCTAAGGGGTTTTGATTAAGGCCCTTTTTTAGGAAGAGGCAGATATTCATAAATATCCTAATGATTGCATTTCTTTTCTACATATAGAGGTAATTCTACCCTGTAGTTTAGGTTCTAGTTCCTGTTCCCAGCGCTGGGCTTTGCCCTTGTGGAAAAATTCCTGACCTACACTTTCTCGAAAACCTTCCTTCTCTTCTTGTTTTCTTAGTTTGTCAAACTGGCATGCCTTAATGCTTTTTGTGACAAGTTCAGCATCATATTCAAGGCCTAGAAATTTAATAACTTCACTGAGTATATCAAATGGCTTTGTTAATAGGTCTTCATATCGAAGAGCGTAGACGGGATAGGGGAGTTCACGCATCCAAGAGGATACGTGGATATTCCATGATAATTGGGGAGTGTAGAGGCCTTTGTTCGGAAAACGCATTAAAGACTTATTGTCTAATAAGGTATCAACTGCATCACTATCGCTTGCTGAGTTGTAATGGTTCTTAAAAGACAGCGCAAGATCTCTTGGGTCGCGAACTATATAAATAGCAGCGCGAGTAATGTCGTGAGGGATTTGAGCAACACCAGATATGTCTATATTACAATCATGCGTTTTTAACATTAAATTACCATCAGCATCTTCAAGCATTCGCATCATTGCAGCAGGTTTAATAAGCGCTTGATCGGTCATCGTCCAGTCATAAATAGCTTTATTTACAATGCCATCATAGTATTCAGGGTTTTTGTCACCTGTTTGCATGATGCTATTAATATGGATTTCACCACCATTGTTATAAGCTGTGATAAGTGCACGAATCCAAGTGTTACCACTGCGTGGAAAGCTGGCAATCCAGGTGATTTTGCTAGTATCGATAGTCATTATTATGATTCTTGATAGTTAGTATTGAAAACAAAGTTATAAGTTTTAGTATTTTCGCCACTTGATAAAATTATATTGCTTTGAAAAGTGTTTGAGTAAGCTATTTAAACGAGAATGATGCTTAAAAGCAATATGTGATTACAAGATCTTTGTTTGTTTGTGTTTATGGATAAAATTTTTATTGATGAATTACTTATTAAAATCAGAAGTCTAAGAATAATCTAAGTAGATATATATAGAAATATAGAATGATAGTTTTTTAGTTTTCTATTTGCTAACAAGGCGTTGTTGTTAAAAATTAGCAAAGCTATTTGCAGTCTGTAAGCTGTAATTAAAGGGGCTTATATTAATTAATGTTGTTTATATGCAACATATTAAAGCAAGTGTTGTTTTTTTTTAACAAATTAGGTTGCAAAAATATTGTTTTATACATAGAGTAGAGGGGCGCTGAGTGAAGTTTGAAGGAAACTAAACAAGGCTTTTTACTAATTATCGGGGTTAATTCGATGAAAAAAGATATTCTTATTAAAAGTGCGATTGCAACTGCAATCGCTGCAGTAACAACTGTTACTACAATTGCTGATACAAAGCTTTACGGTCGTTTCCGTGCAGGTGTCGTTTGTACTGATGATGGTTCTAATGATGATTGTGGTTTAGAAAGCCGCTCTTCACGTTTCGGCATAAAAGTAAGCAATGAGATCAGTGATGGTTTAACTGCATTTGGTCGTTACGAGTTTGAAGTACGCCTTGATGAAGGTTCTATTAGAGCAAAAGATGATGTCAATAATGCTGCACGTCGTCTTTCATATGTTGGACTAAAAGGTGGATTTGGTGAGGTTTCAGTGGGTTCACGTTGGACACCTATGTATAACTATATTGCTAGCCCTATTGATCCAACCCAGCTTCTTGGTGGTACTTGGGCGCCTCATGGCATTGGCGATTCTAGTGGGTTCCGTAAAGCAGATACAGTTAACTATAAGAATAAATTTGGCTCTGCTAATGTTCATGTAATGCTTCAAATGGATGATGGAGATCCTGGCAGTGACGCAATTGACGAGTTCCAGGTTGGTGGTAGCTTTAAGGCTGGTTCAGTAAATCTGGGTCTTGCTTATCGTGATGTAACTGACGGTGACTCATCTATAGGTCTTCATGCTGGAACGAAGTTTGGTCCAATTGGTCTTGGTCTTTCTTTAATAAATGTAGACTTGGATGGTGCTGGTGATAATCAATCGCTTGGTGCTCTAGTAAGCTATGGCATGGGCGGTGGAAAAACCATCAACTTGACTTACGGTCAAACTGATTTTGATGTTGGTAACACTCCCAGTACTATCTCTGCTGAATACGTGCACAAGCTAAGCAATAATTTCCGTTGGTTTGCTGCTATTGAGAACTCAGATGAAGATTCATCTGCTGATGATATTCTCAGATACGGTACAGGTATGCGTCTAGAGTTCTAATTCTTGTTTTTTAAGAATTGTTCTAAAAAAAAGAGCACCGTTTAGGTGCTCTTTTTTTTTGCCTATTTATGAATAATGTATTGTATGTGCAAAAGTTAAACAATAATAAATTCACAGGATATTGTTTATAAGTATAATGCAAAGGTATTAGCCTGATTTTATGGGCGTATAAAATATATGCAAACTTACTTTTAGAAAAATCTTTTTTCCCTAATGGGTTTTATTAATAGGTAAATATATTGATGAGTAGTAATACTAATAAATCAAATGTGATTCTGAAGAAACAAAAAGAAGAATTAAGGCAAAGTAATAGAGAGAAATGGCGTCATTTAAACCTACTATATGGTCACTCTCCGAATGATTTAAAGTTGAGCACGCAACGTATCTTATATTGTCTGGAGCATGACTTAATCGAATTTCTTGCAGGAGCACTTCAGGATTTATTTGTTAGTTTACAAGATAAGGGGTGGTCATTACGGCATCGTATGTACAACCTCTGTAGCCCTTTATTACAATATACTGAAAGAAACTATTTTCAAAAAATATTAGCAGATAGCTCTGGTAAGGAGATTGAGTATATAAGTTTTTCAGGTGCAGTTTTAATGAGTAACAGTGTTAAAAGACTCAGGGTCAATGATGACTTTTTTAAAAAAAATATTGATGAAATCCAAACATTAATACAAGGGTTAATAGAAAAAGGGAAGCTAACTAAAGCACAGGGCTTATTAGAAGTCACTTGTCTTAACCATCACAAATTGAAACCAATTAACCAAGAGTTACAAAGTTTCTATTTCCACTCGAAAAATAAAAGTGCTTTGACCGACTTTATTTCGGCTTTAGAAGATGTTAAAAAGAAACCTATGAAATCATGGTTGGAATTACAAAATAAATCAAAAACTTGGTAAGTTCGTTAGGTTTAAAATCACATAAGAATTGAGATTAGTTTATATGAAGAATAATTTTATTCAAACTTTTACACGCTGTATTTTTATTATAGCTTTTGTTATTTCCGCTACTGGAGTATCAGCAGAAGAAATTTATCGGGTAAAACCTTCTGATAACCTCAAGAGAATTGTTAATAGATTCTATGCAAATAGTGATTTATCGAAATCACAAATATATGTTGGCATCTTAGAAAGAAACCCTCGGGCATTTAAAAATGGTAATATTAATGCTCTTATGAAAGGTCATCGTTTGGTGTTACCCGATGAAAGCACTATACAATTCATTTCAAAAGATTATG
>VAPK010426176.1_pt1 | contig 22005 bp, 9 predicted proteins | sample 3395031 | NCBI WGS metagenome assembly VAPK01 (sample SAMN08290443, study PRJNA428436) | hydrothermal vent metagenome | isolation source: Deep-sea hydrothermal vent chimney 1 | place: Pacific Ocean: Juan De Fuca Ridge
AGTCAGGAACACAGAGCCGGGTAAGACATACGAGGCTAAGGTGATCCCAAGGGCAGTTAAACCTGACGAAATAATTTTCGATTTGTGGATTGTTGACCGGCGGGGAGAGTTGTTTGAGAGCGTCAACGCCATAAGGATGAGAGATATAAGCGGCGGCAGAATGAAACCGCCGGGCTGGATTATTGCTGACCCTCTTATGGATGCCTTGAAAAATTAGAATTTTCGATTCAAAACGCAAGGTGCGAAAAAGAATAAGACAAACGTAAACGATCAACAAACCACACTCCGGAAGGTGCTATCCCTCCGATAACGCATAATATTACTATACATTATCCGGACTCCGGATGTGCCTCAGGTTCGGATTCTGCGCTTTCCTGTTCATTTCTGCGTCTATGCTTACCTTGACTTTGAAGCAAGAAGATATGCGGGAAGGCAAGGTAAGCGTAGACTCCGAAATGGGCAAAGATGAGGTACTGCTGATTAGTTACGGCTAAATAAAGATATTCCCCCGGTTGTGTTTTGCCATATTGAGCGGTACAACGTAATTTGTTGTTTATTCACGGACAGTTTCTTGTCGGCGAACTCCATGATAATAAATGTCACCTCTGTAATGAACCAAACTTGAAAGGATAAGAATTTTTAATGAGTAAGGTAAAAGCAAAGTTCTCAGGTCACCAAACTTTTTCTTTTAGATATGGGTGGTTAGAAAAAGGGTTTAGATTCATCAAAGAGGGAAATAAATTTACAGATCCTAACGCCATTGTAGCGCTTGGTGTTGGTAAGAATATGGTTGACAGTATCAAGTACTGGTCTGAAATGACCGGTATTGTTGCTAATGGTGAGGTCTCTGATTTTGGTGTCAAGCTCCTGGATGAAAATACAGGATGGGATCCCTTTTTAGAAGATAATGCCTCTTTGTGGCTGCTTCATTGGAAACTGATTACAAACCCAGAGTATTTGACTGCAGGAATGGCCCTTTTTTCCTTTTTACACAAGCCTGAATTTTCAAAACGTGATGTGGCTGAAGCAGCTCTGCGCTCGTTGGATAAAAACAAAAAAGCTCCTTCTGATAATGTAATTTTGAGAGATATAGACTGTTACATTCGATCGTACTGCGGCACCCACCGATTTGAGAAGAAAAAGGAGTATGAAGAATCGTTCGATTGTCCTTTTCAAGAATTAAATATTATTCAGCCAATGAGTGATGCGGAAACATATCGCTTTGGCATAGGATACAAGTCTTCTCTCCCTCCTGAAATCATAGGTTATGCGATTTGTGATTATTTGGGCAAAGATAATAAAAATGCCATGACGATACAAAAAGTATTGTACCGTGAGCATAGCCCTGGACAAGTATTTATGCTGGACGAAAATGCATTGATCGAAGCAGTGCAGGAACTGCATGAAAATCAAAAATGGGGGAATTATTTTGATTTCACAGAGTCAGCCGGTATTGCACAAATTCACTGCCAGGTAGAAAAGGAAAATAGTTATGACTTGTTAGAAAGCTATTTTTCTCGAGGAGATGTGTAATGGGACAAGATTTAAAAATATCTGATTACACAGAAGTCGCACCTCGATTTTTAAGATCGATCAACCTCTTTAATGATTGGCATAATCCCAAGAGTTCTTCAGGATATATAGTAACCCCAAATGTTGCCCATTCCATGGAGAGGCTGCTGCATGGACTATTGTCCCCTGAAGGCCAGAGAGCTTTTGCCCTTGTTGGTCCGTATGGTACTGGCAAATCTGCTTTCACAGTTTTTTTATGCCAGCTTTTCAGTAGAGATAACCCGCAATTTCAAGCTGCAGCCGACCTTATTCCGACTCATTATTCTTCATTGCAAGGTCAACTGGAAACAGTTCGGACAGGAGCTGATACCAGAGAAGGTTTTCTGCCAATAACAGTTACTGCCAGGCGTCGTCCTATTTCACAACTTATTTTAGAAGGGATAATAAATGCAGCTTCCAGGCTTAGGCAGACGAAATCAGTCTGTGAGCTGTTGAGCAGGATGCAGGATGCTTTAGATAATAATTTTTGGCGTGATTCCTCAACAATTCTGGAGTTTTTGTCTGCACTTTCAGCAGAGGGGAAAAAACAAAAATATGTTGGCCTTTTGCTGCTCATTGATGAGGCTGGCAAGACACTGGAGTACGCTCTTCAAGACCGGGCTGGTGGAGACGTTTATATTTTTCAGGAAATTGCAGAATACGCAAACCGCAGGCAGGAAATTCCACTCCTTTTTCTTATAATACTTCATCAAATGTTTGATGATTATGTAGAACTTTCGGATCGAACATTGAGGAATGAATGGACGAAAGTACAAGAAAGGTTCCAGTCAATTCAGTTTAGTGAGTCCGCAGCAACTACCATCCAAATGGTAGCAAATGCCTTAAAGCCATTAAAAAAGCTGCCCCCAAAAGTGTGCCTTGCCATTGATGAAGCACTTAAGCTTCTTAAGAAAAGTTCCGTTCCGTTGCCATTAGGGATTGATTTTCCCGACTTTTCAGAAATGGCGAAAAATGCCTGGCCGATTCATCCCAGTGTACTCATGGCAATGCCTCATTTATTTCGCAGGCTGGCGCAAAACGAACGTTCTATTTTTTCGTACCTGACAAGTCACGAACCTTTTGGTTTTCATGAACATCTGCAGAACTCCATAGGGGAAGGTGATAATTTTGTACGCTTACATCACCTGTATACTTATTTGCTAGCCAATTTTGAGGTAGGACTTGCTCGTTTGCCTCATGCAAAGAGGTTATTGGAGGCAAATGACATTATTAATAGCAGACATGCCCTCACCTCAACTCACCTGGAACTGATTCAATCTGTTGCGTTGCTCAATGTACTTGGAGAAATTTGCCCATTGCGAGCCACAAAACAATTACTTGCCTGTGCTGTTGGTGAACCGAATATCGTGGAGCAAGAGCTTGAATTATTAAAAAAACAATCTCTGGTAACGTACAGACGGCTTGATGGTTCTTATCGGGTCTGGGAAGGAAGTGATGTTGATCTCGAATCTCGCATGAAAGAAGCACGTCGAAAGCTTCAGATTGAAGGAAATTCACTTTTAGAATCATTAAGCCGCCATTTACCTCATAAGACTCTTGTTGCCCGGCGACACAGTCTTGAAACTGGCATCCACCGTTACTTCCAAGTCAGTTATGCTGAGACGATAAACCAACGAATTTTAAAAGGTGCAAAACCAAAAAAAGATGCGGCAGGAATTGTTTTAATCCTGCTCCCACAGGCTGACCCCGGTGCCCTTATAGCGAAGATCAAAAGGGATACCTCAGAAAAAAAACGGCTCATTGTTGCTTTACCAAGGCAAATTGATGCGTTGAGAGGCGTTGTTGAAGAGGTTGCGTGCCTTCGGTGGGTAGAAAGCAATACTGAAGAATTACGAGATGATCGAATTGCTCGCCGTGAACTGAGTTTACGACTTGCCCAAGGTGAACAACGTATAAACCAATTATTGCAAACTCTGTTAGATCCTCGTCCTGCACCGGTGGGGAATTCGTGTCAGTGGTTTTGGAAAGGTGAGGAAATGTTTCCGCATAGACCTATTGATGTGACAAAGCTTCTTTCACATGCCTGTGAAGATATTTACGATAGAAGTCCTCGTGTAAGAAATGAACTTGTAGTGCGTCGAAAATTATCTTCGGCTGCTTCATCAGCACGTCGTTGTGTTTTGGAGAGAATGCTCCATAACAACAACGAAGAACACCTTGGTATCGCGGGGTATCCTCCAGAGAGAAGTGTCTATGAGTCGGTTTTATCCGCAACCGGAATACATTTTTTCGATCAGGACAGTAAACAGTGGAGATTTCAGGTACCGCCAGTTGGAAATCCATCTAATTTACGACCATGTTGGGATTTGATGGAACAAGAAATCTTTTCAAATAAAATTCATCGAGTTGATTTAGTTGAATTGTTTGAAAAGTTAGCAGATGTACCTTATGGCTTACCGGCTGGTGTCCATCCGATTTTATTTGTTGCTTTCTATTTGTTATACCTGGATGAACTCTTCCTCTATCGAGAAAACAGCTTTATCCCAGATATCCAGACAGCTCACCTGGAACTGTTACAACGCCGTCCTGATCTATTTTCTGTTTCAGGGGCACGATTAAATGGAACCCGTAAAGCACTTGTTGATCGTTTAGCAAAAGGGTTACATCAACCCGCCAAAACAGCTTCTGTCGTACGGGTATTATTTCGCCTTCTGAATCAACTTCCTGCTGTCACATTAAAATCATCAAAGTTTGATGACCAGAAAGTAATGCGCATGCGGGATTGCTTACAGCTCGCGCAGTCGCCGGAAGAGCTGCTATTTGTTGATCTTCCTAAATGTTTTGGCTTGGATCCATTCATGAATAATGAAGAACGAGCGGACGATATGGAGTTGTTCTTTAAGCGACTCAATAGTTGCCTCGGTGCCCTTCAAAATCATGCGAAGCAGCTGAAAGAGAAAATCAGAGACCAGCTTCTTAAGAAATGTGGATTGCCAACAGGTGATGAAGGTTGGGATGAACTTGGCCGTAGAGCCGCCTGGATGGCACCGAGAATTAACCACCAAGTGTTGACCCCCTACCTGAACTGTATAAATAACGGCATCGAGGGAGCGCATAATGTTCAGCCGGCATTATCACTTGTTGCTAACCGTCCCTTTGAACAATGGACAGATATAGATATTGAGAGATTCCCTGGCCTGGCAGATGGTATTGGAGAGATGTTTCAACAAGCATGGCAGAATTATGGAGACTCTGGGCCTAATTTGACAGCCAAAGAGCTTAAGCAAAAGAAACAGTTACGAAAGGAAATTGAACCACATCTTAATAAAATCAGCAAAAATTATTCGCCCAAAGCATTGGCGGCTGCACTTCGGGAGTTGTTAGTCAAAATCGAAAAGGATTTTTAATCAAGTTAAAAAGATGGAAATAATATTTTATTATATCCGTTTTGTGCTCCAAAGGAGGCGGTACAATGACCGCTGACAAAACTTCTCAAATCATCATCTATCAAACAGAAAATGGCCGGACAAAGATTGATGTACGGCTGGAAGATGAAACAGTTTGGTTAACCCAAAAAATGATGGCGGAACTTTTTCAGGTTGCGAGATCAAGTATTAGCGAGCATATAAAACATATTTATGCAGAAGGTGAACTTGAGCCGGCAGCAACTGTTCGAGATTTCCGAACAGTTCAAACTGAAGGATCACGCAGCGTCACCCGTAACCTGGATTTTTACAATTTGGATATGATTATTTCTGTTGGCTATCGGGTGCACTCTCATGTGGCAACCCGTTTTCGTCAATGGGCAACTACGCATATCCGGGAATATATTGTGAAAGGCTTTGTGCTGGATGATGAACGATTGAAAAATCCGGATTTACCCTTTGATTATTTTGATGAACTGCTGAAACGTATTCAGGATATTCGTACTTCTGAAAAACGTTTTTATCAGAAGATTACTGATATCTATGCAACCAGTGTGGATTATGATCCTACAATGGAAGCCAGTATTACATTTTTTAAGACCGTACAAAACAAATTGCATTGGGCGATTACCGGAAAAACAGCGGCTGAAATAATTGAAGATAGAGCAAATGCCAGCTTGTTTAATATGGGTTTAACCAGTTTCAGGGGATCAAAGCCGCGTAAACAGGATGTTTCGATTGCGAAAGATTATCTGAGAGAAGAAGAACTATCTGCTTTAAACAATCTGGTGGAACAATATCTGGTATTTGCAGAAGGACAGGCGATGCGACGTATTCCCATGACCATGCAGGAGTGGATTACAAAGCTTGATGGATTTCTTACATTGAACGATCGTAACATTCTGGATCATGCCGGTAAGGTGTCCCATGTGCTGGCCAAGCAGATTGCTGAGCAGGAATACGAAACATTTAATAAGCTGCGAATTAAAGTGGCTGACCAACAGGCTGGAGAGTTTGAAAAAGCATTGCAAATAATACCTGGGGCCAGGACTAAAAAATGAGTCGGTTACATAGGAAGATATTTATGAAATTGTTAACTGACATAGAAAAAGAGAACTATTGATATAGATAAGGCAAATATGACTCAACAAGGTTCAAAAATAGATCAAAGCGACAAACCGGTCAGGCATATCTTGGCACTTTCTGGTGGTAAAGACAGCTCTGCATTAGCTGTTTATATGCGGGGGAAAATTCCTAATGCTGAATATGTGTTTTGTGATACAGGAGAAGAGCTTGACGAAACATATGATTTTATACAAAAACTTGAAGATTTTCTATGTCAGAAAATTGAAAGGTTAACGACTGAACGAGATTTTAATTTCTATGTCGATTTATTTAATGGTGTATTACCTGACGCTCAAACTCGATGGTGTACGCGACTACTCAAATTAAAACCTTATGAGGATTATATAGGTGATGATCCAGTTATCAACTATGTAGGAATCAGGGCAGATGAACTTCATCGTATGGGATATATTACTGCAAAACCAAATGTAAGAACGGTCTTTCCATTTAGGGAGAACAATATTCGCTATGATGATGTGATGCGGATTTTGCAAGAAGCTGGCCTTGGTATACCGCGCTATTATAAGTGGCGCTCTCGTTCTGGCTGCTATTTCTGTTTTTTTCAACAAAAAAGAGAATGGGTTGGCTTATTGGAAAATCATCCCGATCTCTATGAAAAAGCTAAAAAATATGAAAAATTTGATGCGCTTACCGGTAAACGATATACCTGGAATCAAGGTGAGAGTTTAGATGAATTGGCACAGCCAGACAGAATTCGTCAGATTAAAGAAGAATACAAAAAACGAAAAGCCAGAAAGGATAGTGCTTTTAAAGGACATCAAAAATTAAAGGATGTCTGGGAAAATGATGACATAGACGATGGACATGAACTTGCGTGTAATATTTGTCACCTATAGGAGGATTGATCATATCTCGGGAGAGCACGCAGTAAGCCATTGTTAGTAACAAAAAATGATTTTATTTCTACATTAATTTGATTTTTTTTGGGGGGGGGAGGGAGGGGAGGAAGCTGTTACAGCGCAGGAATTTAATGAATTTAAAACATCATTAAAGATATCAACATAAAGGAGGCCAATTCGTGATTGAAGATCCATTAGAAATGATTGATGGAATTTATCCAGGAAAATCATTGTCAGAAATCAAAAAGCATAAATTTGCGTTAATTTTGGCAATTGCAAAATGCTATGATGACGACCCTGAATGTGAGAATAGGTTTCATATAAACGATAAGTTGGAAGAGTATTTTCGATTAATGATGCTGGACGTAGCCCCAGAAATAAATTTCCTGCCTTCGATGATTGAAGCACCTTTTTTTTATCTCCAAAAAAATGGCTTTTGGAATTTACATATCCACCCAGAAAAAGAAGAAGAATATAATGAAATAATCGGAAGTAAAAAAAGTCGTTTCACCAAAAAGAGACTTCTGAAGATATTTACTCACGCTTCCTTTACGGATGACTTTCACAAGTTCATGCAAGATCCCATCTCACGTCGAAAGATAAAGGAGAATATAAGGAACCGCCTGATAAAAAAACAATCAGATGACAATCAGCGTATACCCCATAGAACAACTATTCCTAACAATTCTAACTATTCAAATCCTTTTGTTGGTTATCTAAACTCATTACAGCAGGCTAGCGGCAGTAATGAAAATGCATTAGCAGAATCTCAAGCTTGCAATGATCAATTTCCCACAATTCAGGTAGCTCACCCTTTATCAACTATAATCTATGAAGAATTAAAGAATCCAAATGGGAAGCATATAATTTTAACAGGACATGCCGGAGATGGAAAGTCTACACTCGCTCTTGAAGTGTTTAAAAAAATTAAAAACATTCCTTTTAATACTCCTTTAAATACTCCCATGAATTCCCGGGAAAATATCCATGATATTTCAATTATTAAAGATCTTAGTGAGCGGGATAAAAATGAGGACACCAATCTTATTGATGAACTTATTGATAAACAGCAGCGTTTTTTAATTGTTACAAACACCGGAACATTACTTGATCTCATAAAAAAACATCCAGGTCATTTTGATGGCGATGAGATAACCCTGGAAAGCATGGTAGTCAATGCAATCAGTACAACGACCGGTGAAGGAACATTAGAATTTAGCTCTGTCAAATTTCGTGTCTTTAACCTGGCACTGATGGACAATCTTAATTTAGCACGGCAGATATTTGATAAAATGATGGCTCCTGAACGATGGGATGTTTGTCAAAAAAAAACCTGCCGAAGTAGATGTCCTATTTATGCCAATGTGGCTCTGATTCAGCAGAACCAAGAGATAATAGTGGAGCGTCTTTTTTTGGCGTATAGAAGAATGTATGAATATGGTACCCGCCTGACTATGCGCCAGTTTACCGAGCATCTCGCATATATGATAACCGCAGGCCTGGAATATACGGATATTCAACAGATTCATCAGAGAAAACCAGCGCCACTGTTAGTTGAGCACCTGTTCTTCAACCGCTTTTTTGGGGACAATGGGCATACTATTGATTCTGCCGCTCAACAGATGAAAGCCATCAGGGAAGTCATTGGCCAAGGTTTCGGAGAACGACCATCTTCCAATTGGGAACACCGCTTATGGCTGCAAAGCAGCGCCAAAGATTTTGAATTAGGGATAGATGGTTGCAGTGCCGAATTTAACAAACTGCGCAAACATGGCGCAAGGGAGACTACTTATAACGGGATGAGCCCCGGCCCGGCTCGTGATCAAGTTCGCCGCATGCTCTATTTCCTGTACGATTTCCAAGGTCAGGAAATAGAGTATGTGGGGCAGTATTTAAACTCCCCCACGTTATTACACTGGCAGAATTGGCAACAACCTCATGCCCAATTGAGTTTTAGCGATAAATCAATACTTGAGCAGAAAATATACCATGTTTTACAAGAACATCTGACAGGAATCAGATTACCGGAAGGATCTACACAACATGACAGGCGGCTTTATGTCACCTTAAGTCGTAGAAGCAGTGAAGTGCGCCAGAGTGCACAGATTGTTTTGGCTGAAGTTGATTGGAGAACAGCCATTGAACTGAAGTTAACAGGTTTAAAAAGCGCTGCAGGTGAGGTTCGATACGACTTAGTTCTTTGTGGGAAAAACCGAATCAAAGGAATTGACTTAATGCTGAAAACTCCTTTCCTTGATTATGTCATGATGCGGCATTTTGGAGAGCTTGGCGAGGTTCTGCAAGCATCGTATCTTGAACGATTAGATCGCTTCAAGGCTGAAGTGCAGAAGCGCGCTGCGAGCTCCGGCGATGATCGCATCATGCTGGTTCGCTTGAACAGCGATCATACATTTCGCAGACAACACTACGCAGTCAATAATGGAAGACTGGAGGTAAGTGATGCTCTGTAATTATTTCCCCTACAATCCGGATGACGCCAAAGCTATGAAAAACCCGGCTATTCAGCTGTTTGGCAACCGGTTGTTTATGGATCAGACAGTGAGTGAACTGTTGGTAGAATTTTTATTGGTAGTTTTTTCTACCAAGCGCATTGGGCTGGACGATACTTTCAACACTGCCTTACCTGCGCAATCAAAAATACATGATTGGGAAAACATAAAACTTGAGTATGCACCTCGAGCACGTCTTAACCTGAAACTTTTTTCATTTTTAGGGGCATCACGACTTGATTCGCGCCATCAGACACACCGAGCCCATCACGAGGAACTGCTCAAACATTTTAAAGATCGCATAAACCTTCCCGGCTCCATTAAAAAAGATGATGTTGTTCGAACACTTGAAAACCTTTTTTTAGGTTTTCAAGGAGCTGGCAGTGGTCGAACATGGTGCACCCAAAGTTTTTTACCAGTTTCTTACACTTTATTAACAGGAGAATCCATCTGGAAAGAGACAAAAGCGAAAAAAAATCATATTGAAGATTGGTATGATCTAATTGGAACTAGACCATCATATTTTGATATGAACCAACATCTTTTTCTTGCCCGTGGTGGCGAAATACTCTACCTGCAACTGTGCAATGCATTACGACAATCGGGGGACAAAATTAAGGACTGGAGCGATCAAAGCAAGATCGGATTAACCCCTAATGAACAAAATCCAGCATGGTTACACAACGAGTTAGAAACAGCTCTGGGGAAGCTGATGAATCATTGCCCTCAGACATTGAATGAACTCGCTTCATTTATCGACATAACCCTGGATCCTGATACCCCTGAACAAACAGATGGCGCTGTAGGAGATAGACGTTTTGTCTCTGCAGGTTGGTGTAATGCCGATAGTTGGCAGGAGGGGTATCTTTTTGCTGTTGAACTGCTCCGATTGTTACAGACTAATTTAGATGTTGTAGATCGAATCTATTTGATAGAAATCGCATGTGCCATGCAGGTATTACGCACTCTTGCGATGCAGAGTATACGAGTGGAAGAGCCTGCAAGTGCACTCTCATGGCCTGGTTATCGATTTGCGATTTCTGCCCCGGAAGATGATCGTCCAGCTATTCGTCGACTGTCACAATATTCTGTAAAGACAGTTGAGAAAAAGATCTTTCAGGCCTTACGCGGCAGGCATGTCACCCTTCCTGATGATGAAGAAGCTTCTAATAAAATTCTTAAACGAGCTGATAAATCCTATGGTGGTAAGCTTTTTGTTGGATTAGCCAAACGCATTGGCCTGGTGGTGCCCAAGCGCGGTAATGGCGCACGTTTTGTTCTCAATGAACAGCTGCTCAGAATGCTTGTTATCACTATTGTACCCATTGGCGGCAGATTAACTTTTGATACCTTTAAAGAACTGCTTGAACAGCGTTATGGTCTGGTTTTTGATGCCGATGGATTTGACAAAGCCAGCGAATGGCTAACTGGAAAAGGCATTTATTTGCCTGCTGATACAGACGACTGGCTGCAGGAAATGTTGGAAGCCGCTGGATTTCTGATCCATCTCTCTGATTCCTGTGCTTTAGTACATAATCCTGCCGACCATCTTGATAGCGAGGAGAAAGAATGAGTTTTTTTGCCCGCACTGTTTGTCAACATCTTAAAAAACAGACTGATAAAGTTCGTTTGGAAAGGACGACCAACCGTAAAATGATAGTGATGATTCCGGCAATGCCGGAGCAAACACTTTGTACAATTGCTGAGGCTATCACCAACTATTGTCTCCAAGATGCTTCCCTGAAGTTAACGTTAAAAATTGCATCTATTCTTACAGAACAATGGAGTATTGCTGGCAAACAACTTGTAGAGACACGGGGCTGGAAAGATACGCGGGGTAATTTGACCTACTATCGAAATATTTCGGAAGAAAAAGATTCCTTTTTGCTGGTTGTTCTTTGCGGAGCGGATCGTGTGACGGATGCAGCAAGTCTTGCAGATTTTCATACCCTCGATCCTGAGACAATATGGAACATTGATATGAGGCAAAGCTTTCGTGCCTGGATTACTGAAAAGCTGAACAGCGTTGGTTTGCAAAACGATGAATCTGATCTGCCTGATTTTGATCGTATTTTAAAACCTCTTTTTCTGTGTGGCTGCGGGGATCTTCTACAAATCAGTGATTGGCTGGAAACATTAAATTTAAATCATGCTGAGAATGTTTCACACGCCCAACAAATTATGCTTAGAAAGTTGCAAATATTTGGTTTGCCTCTGCTTGCCCGCTTTCCTCTCCGGCACAAACGAAAAAATTTGTCCCCGTATATCAATAAGTCGGCAGAATTTTATAACTACACTCTTTTTCTTGAAGCTCGTCAACGTGATAAGGCCCAAAAGGCAATTGATAAAATACTTGAAGAACTGATAAGTGGTGAACATGTAGGAATCCCTTTAGAGGATGAAGATGTTTGTGGCCCCTATTTGTCGAGTGAAGATTTTCTTAATGGCTTGAAAGAATATATCCAGACCGATAACCAAGCAGAACGTGCGAAGTTACTTCAGTGCGATTTTGTAATTATTTGGGATAAAATTTTAAAATTCAAGAAACAGGAGAGAAAGGAAAAACGGCTCAGTGTACGCAAGTTGACAGGTAATCCGGTAGAAGTGTTGTTGACTGCGGCATGGATGACATTAAAAGATTTTTGTCAGGAGAACAAAACAGAATCGGAAGTGAAAATTGATAAAATTTCAATCGCTTCCTATTTGTATAAGCATGATATTGAGAGCGGCATTGATGTAGAAGAGAATACGGAACTGGCACGTTTGCACCTTACACGCTTGATAGGCGGGATAGATCAAGTACTCTCTGGGCACTTAAATTTATTGAATGGTGATGGTACTGAAATTTCGATAAACAGTGAGTTAGTAAATTCAGAAATTACTTGTAGATACGGTAAAAGCGCTGAGCCTGTTCTGGAATTTTCGGTAAAAATCTTCTCTCCTGAAAGTAACAGAGAGTTTGTTCGAAAGTTTGGCTGGAGACTGCCGGAACATCACATGTACCGCCTGTCAGTCGAATTGCTGATTAGAACACAACAAGCTTTGGCAAAACTCCAAGGAATCCACAAGCTTCCTGTTTTCCACATCTCATATTATGAAGAGTTACTGCAAGCGACAGCGGACGAAGAGATTCGGCGTGTATTGCTTCACGCTATAAGAGATGAAAGAGATAATAAAAGTGTTCTTACAAATCTTCTTGGGGGCGAATGGGCCAATGAGAAAGATCCTATAGCATACAAGCTTAAGACTTTAGCTGAGAAATATGATGGCTTCATCCAGGAAACTGTTGCTCTGGGACTCTACTCCTCTATCTTTGCATCAAACAATTCATGGAGTGATTTAAGAAAAGCCTATACGGAAGTTTTCGAAGAGACTTTGAAGCTGGACGATCTTTCATCTTCTTCAGTTGTGGGCATGCTTACAAGAGCCTTTTTAATTATACAGCCAAGGCCTAAAAGGTTAGCTGATACATGGTACGCTGATTCCTTTGAAAAATCCGGTGTTGCAACTATCTTACATCCGACTGTGATAGAAATGCTGGAAGCCCAGGTAGTTTACCTGACAAGATGTTTTAATTACGCGACAAACAAAGAACTGACCGCTGCTCCTTCTAAAAACTCATTTAAGCCACATATTTGGCGAACCTATGTGGATCTCTCTAAAATTCAATCCCCGATCACAGGATTATTATATAACGAACAGTTAAATCTTGATGCAAATGTCTATGGCCAAGAGCTCATCCATAGAGTCGGTAAAGCTGATACAGCTAATACACCGCTATCTACACGACTACTTCTAAAATATAACGATAACTCGGGAAATGAGAACTCTCTAACAGACACCGAAATGTTTAGAGAGACGAGTGAATCAAAACTACTGCAGCGATTACTGCAGGATTATTTTGATCTCCACCCACATGCCCGTGACGGCCTAAGCATTGCAATATTCAGAAACAAAGATGTTCAACCTGTTGTTGCGGCTGTACATGCCTATCTGAAAATATTAGCCAGGAAACCGACCGCGAATAAACCAAATAAACGATATATTTTGAATACTGAGCAACGTCGTCCGTATGCAATCAGCGTAACTCTGTTTACAGAAACCAATGATGAGACAGATGTTGCTGCCTGGGTACAACAATGGCGAGAACGCTGGGAAGCAGCGGAAACAGAAACCAAATATGAGTTGTACAGACGCTGCCGCTTTTCAATTGCTCACAGGATTGTAGAAAAAGATAGTCTTTCTTCGTTTCAGACACTTATCAACGAACAATTTCAGGCTGATATTGCGGTTTTCTACAACTTCATTGGGGCGGGAGAAGGAGTCAATAAGTTTGAAAATGTGGAAGAATTTGATGTTACAAGCCGAGAACTGAAGTTTCCTATTTTAGAAAAGGCATGTTGCTCAATAAAAAATCCTGCAGAAAAATATCGCCGAAAAAGAGTAGTAAGTAATAGGCAATTTGCACTTGGGGCCTACCATGCAAATCTTTTACATTCTCTACAATCCGGTTCGAATCAAAAAGGCACCTTGGTGGTTGGTGCCGGAGATTTTACACCCTGGAGGGAGTTGATAGATTGTCTTCATAAAAAAGTTGAGTGGGTCATCTGTGTTGATCCTAACATGGATGAACGTCTTATTAAAACACCTTCTCTTGAGACCAATAATGAACGGGAAATAATTGGTTTTGGTTCTGGAGTCGGTACCCACGGAGAAGACAACTATACGATTTCAACAGAACAGTTTTCTCTGGCTGATATTCATCAACGACTGCGTTCGTCAATTCAATCTCTTTATGGTGCAGGAGCAGAATGGAGCCAAGCGGATTGTGACGAAGTGGCGAAAGGTGCTCTGAAAGTTGCCACGCAGCTTTCGGGACTCTCGCTGGTTAGAGCCACAGGAGTTGGAGATGAATATATCAGAGATTTTATGGCGTACACACTGTCACGAAAAATGCTCCGGCACAACGCCCCTATACTGTGTGAATCTTTAGTCTCTCTTGATGCATACAGGCATTGGTTTGACCTGTCTGAAGATAGAAGCAGACCTGATTTACTCTGGATTCGTGCCGAGATTGGTTCAGACAACCGTATACATGTAAGGATGAAACTTGTTGAATGTAAAATGGGACAACAATCCAAGGAACATTTATCTAAAGCTAGAAGTCAGATCAATAATGGCTTGCGTGTTCTGACGGCTTCTTTTAGTCCTTTACAAGTATATTCGGCTAATGCTTGCCTTGAGGATGATCGACCCGATCGGCGATATTGGTGGATGCAGTTGCATCGTCTGATCGCAAGTAAAGCTGAAGTCATTAAAGATCAGTACGCTAATGCATTAGTTGCGTTAGAGCGTTTAGCAGAGGGCGATTTTGATATTTCCTGGGAAGCGTCGGTATTCGCGTTTTGGATCGACCAGAATCCTGATATCAAACGTATTGCTTATTGGGATACGGGATGGAAAGGTGAAATTGCCAATGTCTATTCTATAGGTGGTGGTTTTGTGAAACGATTGATCACCGATTCAGAATTTCAAGATATTGATTGGGAACAACTTAATGTCCACGGTGACGAGTTAACAGGTAAAAACGACGAGGATACTTTAACTGAAGAGAATGACGATTATACCCCTTGGGACGATGAGAATCTGGAAGAGGAAGAAAATGATGAAGATGTCTTAGAACCGACGGGAGGAGACAGTGAAAAGGTTGAAGACGGCAGTTATGTTGAGCCGTCATCTGAGAGAGCTGCAACTAATGAATTTTCAGCAATTGGTACTCAGACAGAAGTACCACCTTCCGGTTCCCACGTGCAGGATGATGTAAAAATTGGTTCTGTGCAAGGTGATAACAGCAGTGCCGAAAATCATAATTCACTTGGACGGGTTCTGTTAGGAAATACAGTTAAAGGAGAACAACCCGTATATTGGGAATTTGGTCATCCTGATCTTGCCAATAGGCATATATTAATTTTTGGATCATCTGGCCAAGGAAAGACATATGCTATCCAGTGCATGTTATGTGAGATGACCAAGTTTAAGCAAAATAGTCTGATCGTAGACTACACAAATGGTTTTCTTCCCAATCACTTAGAAGATATTGCACGACCTATTTTGACCCCACAACAACATGTCGTTCATAATAAACCATTGCCGATAAATCCGTTTTTACCTCAAGTATCCGATAATGGAGGAATTATTATTGGAGAGGATTCTAATGATGTGGCTAAGCGGATTGCAAGGATATTTGATGCTGTCTATAACATTGGGGATCAACAATTTAGTGTGCTGCATCGTGCTGTCATGGATGGTGTTGATTCCTCAAAAGAAGATATGAGTTTAGAGACAATGCTCTCTGTGATCGATGACATGGCCGATGATAAGAAATTTAAGGCCTCAGCTCAAACGCTGTATAATAAATTACGTCCTTTTGTTTTGGATCGTCCGTTTGCTCATGGCAAAGGCAGCTTCGATTGGGATTCTATCTTCCTCAAACAGGATCCACTTTGCAATATCTTTCAGTTAGCTGGAATGGATGAGAAGTCACGCCAATTGATAACAGAATTTATTCTTTGGGATTTGTATGGGCACCTACAGGCAAAGGGCAAGAAAACAGATCCTAAAGTTATTGTGTTGGATGAAGTTCAAAACCTGGATCATAAAGAAGGTAGTCCTCTTTCAAAATATCTTCGTGAAGGGCGAAAATTTGGGCTGTCCCTTATCCTTGCCACTCAAACCATGAGTAATATGAAAAAAGATGAGTGCGACAGAATGTTTAATGCTGACCATAAATTGTTTTTCCGACCTGCTGATACAGAGCTTACCGCGTTCGCAAAAATTGCCGCCCTTTTCACACAACAAAGGGCTGAGGAGTGGGGCAAGCGATTATCAGCCTTAAAAAAAGGGGAATGCTATTCTATTGGTCATGCTGTTGATGCATCCGGAGAAAAGCTGATTTCAAGAGCCTATAAAATAAAAATATCCTCTCTGGAAGAGAGAAGTTTTAATGAGTAGTGAGAGTGCGCAATCAAAGCGCTTACCCCGTAATTTCCATAAAACATTCAAGCCTGAAAGACATTATATAAATGCTATGTTGCATTTTGCGGCATCAGGGCAGACTGGAAATTTCCAGGAAATATCCTCGGACACAGGAATCCCCATGGGAAAGTCAAGTGGCAAGGTGCCTGCTATTTTGGACTATTGCCGGGGAATGGGGCTCGTTAGTCTATCAAGTAGTTCTGAGCGCTCCTCTCAAAAGACACCAGGATTAACTTCTTTTGGTAGAGTTGTTCTCTTGGAAGATCCTTTTTTAAAGTGTGAAGTAACCCAGTGGGTTGCTCATTTTAATATGTGTAACCCAAATTATGGGGCAGATGCTTGGTATCATACCTTTTTTGTCGGATCCCAGGCGTTGGGGAACAAGTATAAACGTAGAAAATTAGAAGATCATTTACGCTTAGTGTATGGCCCGACTCAAAAAAATGTAATCGGGCCTATGGTAGGTATGTACGAAGATGAAGCATCTTTTAAAAATTGTTCCGTACTCTCTGAATCAAAAGGGACAATCTCAAAGAAAACTGCCCCAATTTTTGATGAATTAGGCAGAGGATACGGAGCATGGTTACTCCAGCTCATAGAAGATTTTTTTCCAACTCAACAACAGGTACCTTTAACTGATTTAGATAAAACAGCGGGTTGGAAAACCATTCCTGCCTGGTCAATTACAGCTGCTATTGCTGTTTTGGATTTAGTAGAAAAAAAAGGGCTTATTGCTGTTGACCGGCACATGGAACCTTGGCTGGTTCGGGCTGAGGTGACTGCCGAGTACGCTTGGCAAGATGTTTACATGGATACGATATGACAAGGAATAATAATGGCAAATCAACTTTCTGAGATAGTCCGCTTTAGAGGTGATAGGCTTTTCAATGGCGCTGTAAATATTGAATGGTTTGGTAATGATCCTGTAAAGGCAAAGTTTGCCAGTGATGCCTTTGTATTTCATGGCCCTAAATATCATGGTGTTAGTCAAAAAGATATCGGAGATCAACATGGCCATAAATTGGTTGATACTGCCAATTTTGCGAAATCGATCATTCGTAGATGTTATGGCCTCGAAGAGCAACCCTTCACTCTGGCAATCGCCGGTTACGGGACAGGCAAGTCTCACTTGGGATTAACGCTTGCCAACCTTATCAATGCACCTCACAGTGAAAGTGCAGCCAATATCTTGAGCGCTCTGAACGCTGCCGATGACGTATTGGCAAACGAGATTCAGCTCACACTTCTTGAAGCTTCTCAACCCTGCTTGGTTCTCACCTTAAACGGAATGCGGGGATTTGATCTTTCAGCTGAGGTTACAAGACAGCTCACCGCAATATTAAAAAGAGATGGACATGAAACTAAGTATCTTGATGAATTAAGGCCCAGATTCGGTCAAGCGGTCTCTTTGATAGAGATGTCCAATGAGACAGTCAAAAACGAGCTATTGGATTTTACAGATGCTGATTCGGTTAAGAATGTGGTTTCTGGCTTAGAACAACAAGATGAAAATCTTTACTCTAAAGTTTATGAGTTCTTTGAAAAAAAAGGAATGCCTATTCGGGTTTTGGCTGGAGAATCAATTAGAGATGTCGTTGATATTACTGTCAGAGAATATTGTGGGCCTGGTAAACCATACAGGTCTTTATTGATCTTGTTCGATGAATTTGGGAAATACATCGAGTTTGCAACGATACGAAGTCAAATTGCTGGTAATGGGGTCTTACAAGAGCTGTTTGAAGCTGTACAAGCTAATTCAAATGCTGTTTGTTTTGTTGGGTTTATCCAGTTTGAATTAAGTGCCTATGTAAAACGGATTGCACCTGAATATAAAAATGAAATTTTGAGATATGTAACACGATATCAGTCTGCGGATCGGCTTTATTTATCTATAAATTTAGAAACGTTAATTGCAAGTCTTATAGAAAAAAAACAACCGGATTTGTTAGATGAGAAGTTTGATAATACCTCTTCAATTTCTGAATCAACCAAGATAATTTCAAGGCTAAATAAATGGTTCCCTCATTCCCAGAATTATCGTTCTTGGAGTGATCAAAAACTGTTTCATTCGGTCATCAGAAAAGGTTGTTGGCCACTTTCACCATACTCAACATGGCTGCTATTTTTCTTGGCCTCCGCTGGAAAACATTTACAAGAACGCTCTGCATTGGCTCTTTTAAGTGATTCCTTTAGTAAATTCCAAGAATTTGATTTGGATGAAAGGATTAGTTGGTCTATCACTCCGGTAGATCTTTTCTCTGAAGATTTGCTAAATGAAATAATTAGCTCGGAAAAAACAGACCAACAGGGATCGATTGCACATTCGTACACATCTGTTATCTCCAAGCATGAGAGCCGGTTTACAGATGGCCAAATTAGAGTTCTCAAAGCGATACTTTTGGCATCTAAACTTGGCTTGGTTGCCAGCAATAAAGCCGATGCTGTTTTTGCCCTTTCAGAGCTGTCTGGATGTGCAATAGAAGCCCTCAACTCGGAGGTATCTCAACTCCAGGAAGAGTACAATGTAATTGAATGGGATGATGCATTTAATGCCTTCGATATCTTAGGAGATGCTGTACCCCGCACCCAATTTTTGGCATTCATAAGACAAAGGGTCGCAAGTACTTATGATGAGGCAGGGAAATCGACATTATTTGCAAGTAAGGCTGCAGAATGGTGCGACCTACTGACTGATTTAGAGTGTGATTTTGCTGACGAAAATAGAATAGGGACTCGGGAATGGAGATACACATCTGTTACAACAAATCTTGACTATCTGGCACAACAAATAAAAATTGCCAGTGATCACTGGTTGTCTGCTGTGGAGGTTGACCAGGGAAGAGGGACAGTCATTTATTGTTATGCTGAACAAAATAGATCAACAGAGGAAGCATTAAATATTGCCAGCAAAATTTTAAGAAAAGCAGCCAAGGAGATTCAAGTAAAAGCATTACCGATTTTGATTGTACTATTGCACGATAGCGAAGGGAATCTTGGTCAGATCTTGGCAGAATATTCAGTATTACAAGATATAAGCGATGGTGATAAAGCTAAATTCGGTAATTTAATTGGTGCCCATAAAGAAAAGCTCCTTAAGTCAATCAGAGAAATAATCGGAAGTCTAATAAAGCAACGTCTTTTCGTATTGCCGGTAAAAAACAATGATGGCGTACGTCGATTGAGCCAGGTCGGCAATTTAATCTTTAAAGCAATCTATCAAAAACCAATTTCATTTCCTTTTGACGGTTTTAAAACCGCTCGGAGTAACGGCGCCAATACATGTTATGAATTAACCTATGAACTCATGCATGGGAAACTTGACTTTAATAGCATCACCGCCAAACCCGTGAAAATAAAAAATCGTGCAATCACAGTATTGAAAGATAATTGGGGGATTTTTAATAAAAACGGTTCCGTCTCCAGAAGGCCAGCGCATCTGATTATTCGTTCTTTAACTGAGAAATGGGATGATAGATTATCAAAAGACCAAAAATTACCTGTTGCAAAAGTGTTAAAGGAAATCTGCCAGCCCCCATATGGAGCAAATATCGCATCAGCGGGGTTGTTCCTTGGAGTATATATAGCTCCACGTTTTGACAACCTTGTTGTTATGAAAGATGGAGTGCAAGTTGGCATTGGGCAGTGGATTCAAGAAAATATTTTTAGAGGTAAATTTTTAAATTTAGCGTCCTTGCAATCTGTTGATTTGATGCAGCTTGGTGAAGCTTCTGCTGAATGGGAAAACCTTCTTGACGAATGGGAGCAAAGCGAAAGCTATGTCTCTCAAGTGAGTTATTTAAAACGGGCTCATCAACTGAAAGAAAGAATTCCTATTCCACCCTTGCTTGTTTATAGAGAGGATGGGCTTAAACAGAAATCGATGCACGCTTATGGGGAACTTGAGAAAGTCAAAAAAATCCAGGATAAATCATGGGAACGAGTTGAAAGCGGATATAAACAACATGATTGTTCATTGATTGCCTGGGGTGCTGCTGATTTGAAATCTACGCTTGAGAGGATGGAAATAGAAGAAGGTTTATGGACTGAGCAACAAATATCTGACTTGCAGAAAGATTACTCCACAACACGTCAATATGTTATTCAAGCATTTGACAAATGGCTTGGTATGCAGTTCCCCAGATCTGATTCTCCTTCAGATGTTGGTGATTTTAAGCATAAAATGCTGCGCCTTGTCGGGAAAAATTTTGATAAAATTGGTTTGACTGATGAATATTTGAGACTCGAAAAATATACAAAAAAAGCAGTAAGAAATGCAGAAATAATTGCAGATGCAAAGCTCGTTGTTCGTAATGCTGAAGCATGGTTAGACGAACAATCACGTGCTTTTGAAACAAAACGAATTGTCAAGGCACGAGTTTTAAAAGGAAAAGGAGTTGACTTTTCAACCCGCCTACAAAAAATTTCAGAAAGAGTAGAACTACCCGAAATTATTCCTCTTAGAGAGCGTCTTGCCAATTTTACTCGAGATATTGGCGAAATAGAAAAGGCGTTCTTCCAAAAAGCCTCGGCTCTTTGGGAGACAACAATTTCATTAGAAAGAGAATTAGATCCAATGGCCGTTGAAATAGATTCATTGATACTCTCTTTTGATGGCTTAGATTCTGATCTGGAAGATCTTCTTTCCATGAAAAAGGCTATAAAGATTTTCCGTACCTCCTATGACGAACTTAACAGCCCACAACTTTCGTGGAGTCAGTTCAATTCGTTAAAAGGTGCATTGATAGAAAGATTTCAAGTCGACTTAGAGGAAGAGGAAGTACCATGGGAATTTGAAGAGGTCGTAAAATCATTTTTTAAAACAATTACACAAGAACGTAAAATTCGAAGTAATAGCTGGTTTACAGAGATATCTGTAGATGAAGGAATTGTTAAAAGTATGGCTGCGGATAGGGCAAATAAACTGCTACATCAGATTTCATCACCTCCATTATATTTGACTGAAGAGGATGGAGAGAGTGTTAATAAATTAAAACAATTACTGATTCAAAGACTTAACGATCTTAATATTGAATGGCTGATTGAAAAGTTCAAAGAATTGTCCATGGCGAAACAATCCGAGTTTCTTGAATTTGCTAAAGCGTTGATGGATAGGAAGCTGGCCCTATAATTCCTCCAAAAGTGATGGCAAAATTACTGGATCCCCGATAACGATATCGGAGTCTTCGCTTATACCTCGGGGATGACGATCGTAATTCCCCGTAACTCCGTTCATTCCGGCATATTTTTAGCCGTAGGTAAGCGCAGGCTCCGATCCAGAAAACCCAAGACAACTATTCACTACCATTTTTTGGAAAAGTTACCGGTTACATGGAACGTCATATAACGAGTTGAATTCATTTAATTTTAACCGAGCATTAGTGATAAAACGCTATTACAGCAGATCCGTTGTCGAGGTATCAGAACCCCAGCGGCCCAGAAGCCGTTCCATGGCCACCCTGGTTAACCAGCGGAAAAATATCACCGTATAGGTTCCTCCTGAAATATACATGCCGAGCATAAAGACGAGATGGGATAATC
>VAPK010365449.1_pt1 | contig 22004 bp, 21 predicted proteins | sample 3395031 | NCBI WGS metagenome assembly VAPK01 (sample SAMN08290443, study PRJNA428436) | hydrothermal vent metagenome | isolation source: Deep-sea hydrothermal vent chimney 1 | place: Pacific Ocean: Juan De Fuca Ridge
ATCCCCCACTCTTTTCCTCTGGATGAAAACTGGGACTTTGATGGCGATGAATTTCTTGAATTTCTTGCCGAAAAGAACGCGAGGGTGGTTTTTTTAAGTTACCCAAATAATCCGACGGGAAATTGTTATTCCGCAATAGAAATTAGAAAATTGATTTCCGGATTTAAAGGAATCGTTGTTCTGGACGAAGCATATTTTGATTTCGCTCAACACTCCTTTTGCAATGAATTAGAAAATAACAACAACCTGATTTTATTGCGAAGCTTGTCTAAAATTGGTTTGGCCGCATTACGTGTTGGTTATGGGATGGCTGATCCGTTTGTAATCGAGCAGATCAATAAAGTTCGCCTTCCCTATAACTCCAATACCTTTTCACAGGAAATATCTGCTCGTGTACTGCAAAATTTTTCGCCCATCGAAAAGCAAATCAAGCTGATATTACTGGAACGAGGCCGGTTGCTTGTCGAGTTGTCTAAATTTGATTTTTTAACCGTTTTCCCGTCAAATTCCAACTTCATTCTTTTTCGTGTTGCAGGTGATGGTGAGAAACTGTTTAAAAAACTGGTCGAAAATGGCATTCTCATCCGTAATCTGAACGCACACCCTCGCTTGAAAAACTGCCTTAGAGTGACCGTTGGCACCCAAAAAGAAAATAATATTTTCTTGGCCCAATTGGGTAAAATAGACCTGTAGAGTTTTCATTTTTCCCACGAGGGTCATGAGTAAATTCAAAAAAATATTTCTGGCTTCATTTGCGGCAATTTTTGTTTTCTCCTGGATAGTTGGCGGTATTTTTTATTACACGTCAACCCATCCTTTTTCCGAAAAAAACCATTTTGTCAGGCTTGAGATCACTCCCGGGATGACCTTAAACCAAATCTCCACTTTGTTAGAGAATCGTGAACTGGTTGGCAATTCGCTTTCATTTCAACTGCTCGCTTATCTGCAAGAAAAGCAGGGGCAAATTCAGGTTGGAGAATATGAACTCTCGCCCTCCATGACCCCGATGGATATTCTGGAATTCGTCACGTCAGGCAAAACTGTGCTTCACTCTGTCACGATTCCTGAAGGGTACAGAATCACGGAAATCGCCGCTTTATTGGAGAGCAAGGGTTTGGTCGAGGTAGATGAATTCATTTTAGAAACACAGAACAAGAAATTGATCGAATCACTTGGAATAGTTGGAGACTCTTTGGAAGGCTATTTGTTCCCTGATACGTATAATTTCAGCAAACATACATCCGAAAAGAAAATTGTTCAGAAATTATTGGATGTTTATAAGGAAAAGGCCAAAAAGCATGACTTGAAAGAACGGGCTCAATCTGTAAAACTTTCATTTCATCAGATCATCACGCTGGCATCTCTGATCGAAAAGGAAACCGGAGCGGATGAAGAAAGAAAACTCATTTCCTCTGTGTTTCATAATCGTCTTAAAAAAAACATGCTCCTGCAAACCGATCCTACGGTCATTTACGCCATAACAAAATTTGACGGCAACATTCGTAAAAAGGATTTAAAAATAGACTCGCCCTATAATACTTACAAGTATAGAGGACTGCCGCCCGGACCCATTGCCAGCCCTGGGATCAAATCGATCATTGCGGCTCTGGAACCGAGTGAAAGCGACTATTTGTATTTTGTTTCCCGGAAGGATGGAAGCCATCAGTTTTCATCCAATCTCCCTGATCATAACCGCGCGGTGCAAAAATACCAGTTGCGTCGAGTCTCCAGAGTCAAACATTAACCCCGGTTTATAACGATGTCTCCGAATAAAAATTTATTCAATCACAATGAAAGCCCTGTTTTTAATGCATTTGTCCATATTGGGATGGCCATCAAAATACTCACCGCCATCGGAATTATCATTGGGCTCTGGTATTATTTTTAATTTTATATTTCCTCCGAAAGTCCTTGTGTAATCGGTAAAGCGGGCTTAAGTTAATATATGAGAGTTGAAGAGTTTTATCTTCCAATTGTTAACTTTAAAAGCCATCGAAAAAATTCGCTGGCCGGAGGATAGATAATGACACAGGAAAACATGCACCAACAGAATGCTGACCACGAACACTGGTTGAAAAATATGGCGGAGACTCAGGAAAAGGCCCAAAATACGATATTTGAGATTTGGGAAACATTCCGGATTTTGCTGGACAAAGCGGTCACTTGGACTATCAGGGAAGTTAAATTCTTTTTTTCAAAAACCACCCTGGTTGATTATGTAGGCGGTGGTTTGAGTGCCTTTATGGGCTTGTTGTCTATGTTGATTTTGGCCATCGGATTCTTTCTGGTGGGGTACCAAATTGGGCTCTGGCTCCTCAATGGTGTCTGGACCGAATTTCCTTTGTTCATTGTTTTCAACTTCCTGTTCGAAAATACCGCTCTGCATTCCTGGATTGCCAACCCGGAATCCATGTTTGGACTGCAATTGGTGGTCACATGGATACTTGAAAACATCCCTCTATCTGCGGCGCTCATTGTTCCCGGTTTTATTTTCAGCCTGACAATGGCGGGTGTTGTCGTGTTTGCGGTGGTGGTCCGGTACAATCAATTTAAAAACGAGAAAGATATTTAACTGCATTGCGTAACTGGACGATGAGAACAACTCGGCTCGATTGCGGGTTGTCCTGTTCTTATTTCAAGCCAGGTCCTCTGAGTTAAACGGGTGAGGGTTTATTGCTTCTTTTTCTGGGTTGAAACCCCCTGTTATTCTGCACCTTATGCGCCGGTCATTCCTTTTCATTGAAATCCCACATAACTTATTGTAATATAATTACTTATCTGGTTCACAGAAGCTAAAATTACTCCCTTCAAACGACATAAATTTAACATGAATATTTTAGTTACTGGCGGCGCAGGATTTATTGGGTCACATATTGTCGATGCCTATCTCAAATTGGGACATCGGGTTGTCATTCTGGATAATTTATCTACCGGAAGAAAAGAAAACATTGCCCCTGAGGCTGTTTTTCATGAGATGGACCTTTTAGGTCCGCACATTGGAAAACTATTAAAAGATGAAAAAATAGAGGTCATCAATCATCACGCGGCTCAAATATCCGTTACTCATTCTGTTGACCACCCTGATGAAGACGCAACTACCAATATTCTGGGCAGTATTAAATTACTGGAAGCCGCTAAATCATGTGACGTGAAGCAGTTTATTTTCGCTTCCACCGGTGGAGCGATTTACGGCCTTCAAGATGTTTTCCCAGCTGATGAAAGCCATTCCTGCCGCCCAGAGAGTCCTTATGCCATTTCAAAATTCTCAGTGGAAAACTACCTTGAATTTTATCGAAAAGTACACGGATTGAACACCACCGTCCTCCGATACAGCAATGTATATGGTCCGAGACAGGACCCCCATGGAGAAGCTGGAGTGGTGGCAATATTTTGCCAACAACTGCTGAGTAAATCGCAACCTTTAATTTTTGGAGATGGCGAACAAACGCGTGATTTTGTGTCGGTTCAGGATGTGGCTCAAGCCAATGCACTGGCCCTCACCCATTCCCTGACTGGCCTGTATAATATTGGCACAGGGAAAGAAACGACCGTCAACGAATTGTTTCTCAATCTCGCGAAATTGGCAGGAAACAATGTCTCTCCAAAACATGCGCCCGCTCGCCAGGGGGAGCTACAAAGAAGCGTTATCTCCCCTGGCAAGTTTCAAGAAAAAACGGGTTGGAAACCTGAAATGCCACTCAATGTAGGTTTAGGCCAGACTTACGAGTTTTTTTCCTCCAAATAAAACTTTAATCTCCGATTTATCAAAGTTTTATATAGAAAATTCTGTGAAGCCGTATTACCTGCCCTATTTGACAAAAACGTGACTTTCCCCTGATCTTTCCGTCATACGATATTCCTATACTGTTGATCAAGTACAGCAATGATTTAACAATTGATCAATAATAAGGGATTTAAAAATGGAAATTTTAAACAACGACTCATTGTGGGGAGTATTCTTTTTCCTCCTGGGAATCATTAGCCTGACCCTGTGCAATACTCTGGACCAAAAAAATCATTACAAGATCAGGAACCTTCGGCGGCTGGAAATGTATGGTCGGCGGGAATTGGATGCCAAGGCCACCCTCCCCTTTGAGATGATGGGAAGCTTTATGACGATTGCGGGGAGTTCTTTTGCAATCTATGGTTTGGTCCGGTTTTTTGGCTCGGTCTTGTAAAGTATTAAGTGCGGTCTACATGACTTGCAAAACCATCATCGTCACATCATCGTGTTCAAAGTTTCCCCCTGAAAAATCCAGCAACGAATCCACAACAAACTTTTTAATGGTCTGAACACTTCCGTTAGATTTTTTATTCAATAAATCGATTAATTGATCTGTCCCAAATAATTGTCCCGCCTGATTTCTGGTTTCGATCACCCCATCTGTGTATAGAAAAAGTAAATCCTTGCTATTCAAAGTCACGGATTCCGTATCATAGATGGTATTTTTAATTACTCCCAAAATCAAATTTGCCTGTTGGGATGGGTTTTTAAGATTCAATCGTTCCCATCCATTTCCCCCTGCCCTTTTGATCAAGAGAGGCGGATGCCCCGCATAGGAAAAATGCAGGCGAGAATCGTCTTTATTGAAGGTGATGATCTGCGCTGTGGTGAGTGCATTCCGGTTTTCATTGTTCACCAGGTTGTTGAGGTCGTTGAGGATACGATCCTCTTTGAAATCGTTCATGTAAAATTCCATCGAACCATACAGCCACTGACTGGTATGGCTGACGGATTGTCCATGACCTGAAACATCGGCTATCGCAATCCGGGTCAGCATTTCTTTTCCGCAAACGCTGATATAGTAAATATCACCTCCCCTGCCCCCATCCGTTCCCCTGGAATATAAACTGATAGACAAAGCTCCTGCGCGCACTCCGGTGTCTATTTTTTCATTTCCACCCCAAATTTCTGAACATTTAATGGCATGCATATTTCATTATCCAGTACGCGACGTTGACTCTCAATTTAGTCGTACAAATTTAGGAATGATTACAATGAACCGGTTGTTTAATTTCTAAACTAACAGGTGAGATATTTGGAGGAAAGTCCAGAATTTAATTGGACTTATTATTCTTTTGTTCCAGCACATCTTTGACGCTTATATAGGTAAAAATAATGACCCATCCAATTGCTATATAAATTAAACTACGGATAAAATTTCCATCCAGAGCGCCCAATAGAATCCAGAAAATAGAACCGATGACCCAGAATATAATGAATATTGAACGAAGACCACTATTTGACGGCATATTAAAGGCTTGCAGCCGGGACAGATAAATATTTCATTTAACTGATAAATGGTTGGGGAAGGACTCCATCGAGCAATCGGTTTCGCTCATTTTCACCGATTCGGCAACTGCTTTTCCGACCCTGGCGCTAAATAACCGTTGTTGGTCATATCCCAAAAGAATTTCCCCGGCGTTTTTTTCATAACGCTTTACCAATGGTAAGGCGACGTCGTCCAGCATCCATTGACCGTGTTTTATATCCTCTTTGATGTGCAAGTCCCAGTATTCGATGGCTTTTTTGCCCAAACCCAGGCGCACGCCGGCTTCACGAAAATTGACAAAAGACGCGGGAACCGAAACCTCGGTATAAAGCAAACCCCCGATATACCTTAAAAAATGGCGGTTTTTATCGCAAAGAAAAAAACTATGGTTGATATTGGCTAACACCTCCAGGGGAACCACATCGAAATAGGCTTCCGGTTTTGTGTTCATGCCAAATTCATCCAGCATGGTGGAAAAAAAAGAAGAGTGTTTTCGGCGCAACTGACCACCTCCATACTCTTCTAGAAAAATCCGCGTGATCATGGATTGAATTTCATTCGCCGCGCCACCTAAAACCCGTGACAACTGGCTTGCTTCGACCAATCCATCCAGTGAGGCAATTGCCAAAAGCCGACGATACCCCGTTTGGGTCATTTCATTACGAAAATATAAACTTTCATCCGTGTCTGCCGGACTGAGATCCTTCTTAACGCGGTCTCTTAATCCGCGCACAACATCTTCCGTTGTGAGAGCTTCATGATCCAGTTTGTCTAATTCCCAGGCCTGCCATGTTGACTCGATCTGGTTACGGACTTTTAAAAGATAGGTAGAATCCTCATTTTTATAATGGTCTAAATCATCGTACCAAAATAATTTTAATCGGTTTATTCGGTATAAAATGCGTTGTAAAACAAGTTGAGACGGGGAGGCACTGGATGCAACCTCAAATGCATTGGAAAGAATGGATTGAAGATCGTCCTCAAAAGTTGCGGTCAGGGAAGGCTGTTCCGCGATTTTTTGGTCCAGATCATTGAGGTGAAGCAGTTCGCTAAATTTATTTTCAAAACTTTGATAATCAAAAACTATCAAATCGTGTTTGGTATTCGTATTGAGATTCATATATTGTTCAATGAGTAGTCATAATTTATTGGAGTTATTCACCTTAACCCACAAGAATTGAATAAGCAATTGTCTGCAGACAAGTATTCTCAACTTGAATGCAGTTTTAAAATTTGTAAGTTTAATCTAAAAAGACAAAAGGAAGGTATCTGCTGAATGACTTCGGAGAAATGCAAACCCAGGACGCAACATGGTCATGAGTTTTTCAGACACTGAATTGATGTTGGAAAATTCAATTTGGACAGAATGAAAAAACGTCCTGAAATTATCCAAAACGAAAAATGTCACTATTTTCAGGCAAACAATGGATTTGGAGATTTTTCCCAAAACAGACAAAATCGCCTAAAGAACCAAAAATGAGACTATAAATGCGACCGTCAATCCGACTACAAAAAAAACTAACAGGCAATCGGTCAATAACTCGAACCTAATATCCCATTTTTCAGTGTTTTTCTCCTCGCCATGGTATAGAAACCAATGCTGACTCGTGGATTTAATAGTCACGATACCCCCCCTTTGACATGGAAAATTCATTTAATGGCTCAACCCACTAAATATAGGTCGCCAATTCCATGATCGCAAGTCCATGATCCGATAAATCAAAGGATTCCAGCCTCCCTTGGAATATGTGCGTGGCCGGCTGTCCTCATGAAACCCACAAATATTGATATATTCAATAAAATCAATTAGTTGAAAGGTAATCATTATCCCTTTATACTACCTACCAGAGAGTGATTATCTTGATTAGGGAGGGTTATGAAAACAGGGATAGATAAAGAAGATCAGAAATTCAGGCCGATAAATCTCAAATACTTGAAGGGAGATTTTCAGGAGAGGTTTGAAATTTATTACAAAACGGAAGCTTTTGGAAACACCCAGTATGTTTTATTTGTCAGCGCCGATCCCGAGCATCAGGATAAAGCCCGAAAATTGATTGAAGAAAAAGAGGGAACTGAGGATTTTTACATCAAGGATGATGACTTAAGTAAATACTTCAGTCAAGCCACGGCTGGTCTGAGAGACATGATATCCGATCCCAACTTATCCCTTGAAGAAAAAACCACGAAAATTTATGACGTTTCGAAAGAAATCATGAAGGATTTTTTTGAGTTCAACGCTTCACCGAAAGTCCTCAAATCATCCGAGAAAGTGGTGGAAATAATGGATGATTGTCTTTCCGAAGCCGATGCCGATTTTCATTCCATATTCGCGGTCACCTCCAACGATTATTACACCTACACCCACAGTGTGAACGTCGGCCTATATTGCCTCGCCTATGGGGTCAAAACCGGGATGGGTTCAAACGATATCAGAAACCTGGGGCTGGCCGGCATGTTGCACGATGTTGGAAAGTCAAAAATTGACACCGCCCTCGTGAATAAAAACGGCAAATTGACGGATGAAGAGTTTGATATCCTTAAAACCCATTCATCACATGGCAATGAGATGCTGGAAGCCATGAAATGCTATCCCTCATGCGTGATCGATGTGGCAGGACAGCACCACGAAAAATATGATGGCAATGGCTATCCCAATGGATTGGTGGGAGAAGAAATTGCGCATTTTGCCAGAATATGCAAGGTGACGGATGTCTATGACGCTTTGACCACCCACAGATCCTATAAAAAAGCGTTGTCTCCCTTTGATGCCCTCGTGGTCATGAGAAAACAGATGGAGAGTGAGTTTGATCTTGAAATTCTAGGTAAATTCATACGATTCATGGGTCCCGACCTTTAACCTCCACACTGCTAAATCCACACGAGCAATATCAACACCATCTGCTCTACCCTTTTAAGGGGAACGTTCGATCCAAAATATAATTATGTAATTTTGATCACAATAGATTGTGATGCCCTTTGTTAGGGAAGAATGGTGGGAGTGATATCCTTTTCCCGAAATTAAAACGCCATAAGGATATCTATGATGAGGGAATCAATATCAGATGAAACTAATATTTCGCAAGAACCCATAACAATCACGACGGTCGGAAACCGGCTAAAAATATGGCGCAAGCATTCCATGCTCAAGCTGGTGGAGTTGTCAAAAAAGATTCGTATTTCCCAGGGTTCACTTTCAGATCTGGAAAATGATAAATCCCTGCCTTCCGCCACGACCCTTGTTAATTTATGTCTGTTATCCGATATAAGCATTTCCTGGCTACTCACCGGACGAGGGCTCATGCTCGTTCAGGAAAGAGAGAAAGACGACGCATTTAATTTCCCGAATGAATATGCTGACATGATGCAAGATCGAAAGTTGAAAGAATTGATTGATAAAGTCATCCGCGTTTATTGCAAGGGAGATGTCGGAACACGGGCTCATCTGGAAGGTTTTTTGGTAGGCGCCGATCTGGAGAACTCCTGAACTTTCCGAACCCGCAATTACTGTGGAGACGCTAGGAGAGTCCTGGGAAAAGAACTTTTAACTCGTCGGCGATGAAGCCTATCGCCAGGCTCCCCAAAAGTAGCCCCATGATTTGAGTGAGAAACCTAACACCAGTATTGCCGAGGATTTTCATTATTTTCTGGGCAAGCCGGAGCACCATCCATATTAAAAACCCAATGACTACAAATTCCAAAATGGAAATGACCTTTGCGGACAACGTGGTCATTTCATTCGATTGAATGATAACAGAGCTGATTGCGGCAGGACCGATCAGTAAAGGAAATGTCAAAGGCATCAGGCTGATGCCGTTTTTATGATCGATTTCATCTCCGGAAAATAAATAGGACGTTTTACTGTTTGTGATCATGGTGAATGCAACGTAGAGAAGGAATATCCCGCCAACCAATTTAAACGCCGACATCTGTATTCCAAAAAATAAAATAACGTACTTGCCTATCAAAAAGGACACCGTCAAAAAACTAAAGACGGTGAAACAAGTTTTAATCGCTATGGTTTTATGTTCCTCTACAGAATATTGTGCTGTCAGCGCCATGTATGCGGGAAGATTGCCAATGGGATCGATGATGGTCACTAAAATCACAAAAGTCTTGACAAATTCCTCGGTCATTGAACCGCATCCTCTAGCAGATAAATAGCTCTACACTTATCATGATATTAAATCATATCTCCACATGGCTTTCTATTTTTTTCTAACATCAGGTGTTGGATAAATAAATAGATAGATAGATAGCCTAAAGGCCACCCAAACTATATCGACATTGCCCATTCAGGCTCACCTTACGAAACCAGAAATATTTCTAAACAGATAAGATGTGGGCGGGTCAAAGAATTACAAAACAAATTTTACCCATTCAATACAAATAAAAACGATGTGATTTTGAATTCCGTTGACCAAGTGTATTACAGAAGCTTTAGTTTAAAACGCCTGTTTAGGCTTTATAATATCATAAGAGGCATTGGGATTTCTAAACCATATTTTCTTGGGAAGGATTCTTTATGTCAGGAAAACGTATTGCCCAGAAGTGGCGATGTGGTGGGTTTATGTATAATCACATACATGGGTCATGAAAAACCCGAAAATCCCAAAATAAATTAGTCCTGAAAAAACGAGCTGTTTCCAATTCAAGTTTAGATAGTTTCTAAAATTGGGGTTGGTTGGGTAAGGTGAACGTCCAACGTTCCTGGCTGAGCAATTTTCTTTAAAGATCGCCCAAAAGAAAAATGCAGTGTTTGCATATAAGAACAGGGAGATGAAGGCCAAGAGTATAAAATTAAAGTTGCCCATTAACTTGGATGAACTCCGATTGTGGGACAAGGATCAAATGGACCACCTACTCTTAAAAGCCAAATAAGGCAATGCCCAAAGAGACAGCTGTGTAAACAAAACAAATGGTGCAAGCGAAAAAAGGCTTTTTGTAAATTTCGGATAAACTATTCATTCTAAAACTATATAACTTTCTGCTTTTCTTCGCAATATAAAGGTGCTGGAATATATTGCGACTTTGAAGAACAAAGCCACTCTTCCCTCGCCCATCACCCCGTTTAGAGCGTTTGAATCGAAATTCCCAATGTATTTTTTATCACAATAGAATGTGATGTCCTTCTTGTTAAGATGGTTGATGTTAATGTTAAAATTCCCTAATTATTCACGCATTTATATTAGTTTAATGGATTTTAGAGAAAAAAAATCCATTTCCGCTAATATTACTTTGCTAACAAAATGACACTAAACGAGTTAACTGCTATGAATCAAAATAATATAAAATTGCTGGAAGAAAATATTGCGACCAGAGACAAAGGTTTGGTGGTTGTTCGTGAACTTGACCGGGTAATGCATGCCTTTAATAGGGTTCTTAATAATAAGGGCCAACGTGCAAAAACTATTGTGGGTGATCTGCAAGGGCTTGGGAAAATATTAGAGGAAAATTTGGAATGCCTCAATGAAATTGATCGTGATTTTGTTGTCTACAACAATAATATTGAAAATATCATTATAAAGCTCCAACATTTAGAGGATGAAGAGGAAACTTTGGCCAGTTGGTATGATCGTTTGTTAAATGGTGTTGGAATAGAGGGTGATAACCAAGAGCCGGACGATACTCTTGCTGACGATTCTATTCCGGCTGGAAATGAAAACCAGGACCTTGTTAAATTGGAAAATTTAAGGAAACGCAGAGAAATATTTCTCCAAAATTTGAGTCAGGAATTTGAAGATATAGAAGAAAAACTGACTTCTATTAATGAATTGAGACAAGAGCTTGAAGGTTCCCGCAATGAAATAAGGGAGAAAAAAGTCATTTCTCAGGAAAGAAAGAAAGCCCTCGAGGAAGAAGGGAAAAAACTTCTCCATGAAGTGGGAAGGTTGGAAAGTGAATTGGAAACTACCGTCCTTGAAGAAAAAAGTCTGATCGAAGAATCAGAAAGAATAATTAAATGTGTTGAATCCAGCTTAAAGTTGGATGAGACGATAGGTCAGGCTTTGTTTTCATCTCAGATTTTTAATGAAACTGATGAAGTATCGTCATCCAGAGGACCTTCCGGCAATGAGCATATGATCGCTATCGGATCTTAATTTAAAAAATTTTACTTCCGCATAGGCCACAGAGCTTCAACTGCGATAAGTAGAGAAAAGCGTTTACAGGTTTAGACTGGCTGGAGTGAAAGAGTTATGGTTTTTCGGTTAAGACAAGTTATCGAATCTTAATCATTAAAGGAGAAACCAATGACTCAGTCCCAATACGTTATCAGAAGAAAGCTGAACATTCTAGAGCTCGGTGAAACACTGGGCAATATTTCAGATGCCTGCCGGAAGTTAGGCGTGAGTCGCCGCCATTATTACGACATCAAATCTGCCATTGAAGAAGAGGGCCTGGCAGGACTCCTTGAAAAGTCCCGGAAGGCCCCTCGACTTGCCAACCGGGTTGCCCTGAAGTTGAGCAAAAGGTTCTGCATTATGCGCTGGAGTTTCCGACTCAAGGCCAGAAACGGGTCGCCAACGAACTGAAGAAACAGGGGATTCAAATCAGCGATGGCGGTGTCCGCAGTATCTGGTTGCGGCATAATTTGCAAATCTCAAGTCTGCGTTTAAAACGATTAGAGAAATGGTCTGCCGAGACCAATGGCATATTGACCGAATCCCAGGTCCAGGCTTTGGAACAAGCCAAGGAAGAAAAGGAGGCCCACGGTGAGATCGAGACACCTCATCCGGATTTTCTGCTGGGTCAGGACACGTGTTATATCGGCTACATCAAGGGCGTTGGCAAAATCTATCAGCAAACAGCCATTGATACCCATTCCAATGTCGGCTTCGCTAAAATCTATTCGGATAAAACCGCTCTCACGGCGGCCGATATTCTGAACGATAAAATCCTGCCTTTCTTCGACGAACAAAATATGAGCCTGCTCAGAATATTAACCGATCGGGGAACCGAGTACTGTGGCCGAGTAGAAACTCACCCTTATCAACTGTTCCTTCATCTTAATAACATCCGGCATCTGCAAACCAATGGCTCAACCGAGCGGCTGAACCAAATCGTTCAAAATGAATTCTATAAAGTCGCTTTCAGGAAAAAGGTCTATACCTCAATCGAGGAAACCCAAACCGACCTCGACGAATTTATGAATGATTATAATAACGATAGGACTAATCAGGGGAAACATTTCCAGGGCAGGACGCCCATGCAGACTTTTCAGGATGGAAAAATACTTTATCAAAAATACGTCTTTGAAAACTCAAAGAGGAGGAAAATCAAGTCGCGTAGAATCTGTTAAAATATCGCAACCGAGAAACCGATCTGTAAATGCAAATGTCACTTATCGCACTTCAACAGTCTCTGACGTGGGCCCCCAAGGCTTTCCATTTCCCCATCCCACCCATACCTCATAATAGACTGTCTCATTGGGCGTGTTTTATTTCCCGCCAATCATCGTATATTTCTATAGAGTCAGGGATCTGAGGAAAGGAAGGGTCATGGTCGAGAATCAATTCACCATACTTATCCCGGAATGTAATTAGTTCGTCCAGCGAATTCATGTTGATCACCCAAACCTCACGGATCTTGCTGATATTCCCGCCTACCATCTCCCGCGTTTCCTTCAAAACTGCTTCATCGCATGGTTTTTCAGGAGAGCCATATAAACTGGTTTTCACAACTCTAAATTCTGGCATGGGTTATATTCTTCGGAAGTCTATTGAAATCATGTAACTTTGATCACAATCTATTGTGATGGGCTTCGTAAAGGCAAGAAAGATAATAGTGATATTCTTATTACTAATGTCAAACTTTCGCTGGATAATTAATATGAAAAGCAGAAACCTTAGGAAGTTATATTTCACCCGCCAGAGAAAACTTTTAGAATTAGAACGCAATAGAAACCAAAACCGGTCTCCAGACAAAAGCATAACGGATCATCAGGCAGGCATAATACGCTCTAGCCGTGAACCCATCCACCGCCGAATTTTTTGGCATTTTTGTCCGGGGTTTAGGAGTTAAATTTTTCGAGCGTAGCGGATTGTTGAACGGGTGCAAAATTGCATTTCCCGAATGTGTAATGCTAATAACCTTTCAGAAACCGCTGGACCCAACCTTCAATTGAAATGGACTAACATTCCCAAAACATCCTTACTTCGTCATGCCACTATATGATATTCTTATGCAGATATCACAGGCGAGGTATTGTTATGAGAAGGTTACTATTTTGAGTATTCCGACAAATAATGCCTGCAGGTGTTTCTCCTTCCCTTCCTTGTTAAGATTAATTTCTTCCCTTTGCCTTCAATTTAAAACGACTTATAGCCAATAACCGTAAACCCTTGCCTTATGAAGTGCCCCTGACATGATTTGAACATGTGACCTACGGATTAGGAGTCCGAAAGCCTATACTTTTAAGATGATTTATATTTGCCTACACTTTCGTTCATTACCCCTTGAATGCCTTTAAAATAAGACTTGTACTAGCTCTCAAGAATAAGTAGGTGTTGTAAGGTGTTTTAAGCTCCCTGCCTACACAGTGCCTACATAAATATCTCATCAACAGGTCTTGAGATGCCAAAGCTAAAATTAACCAAATCAGGCGTAAATAAGCTCCCTTATTTCCAATCCTCACCAGATCACCCAAGGAAAAACCAAGAGCTTTTCTGGGATACAGAGCTGGCTGGTTTCGGGCTTCGTGTTACCAAGGCATCAAAAACCTACATTGTAGAAAAGCGAGTCAACAGGCGTACCGTCCGAGCCAGAATTGGAAGGCACAACCAGATTCCCACAGACAAGGCACGTAAAATTGCCCAAAAACTGATCTACGAAATGACAGACGGAAAGGATGTAAATGCCAGAAAGAAAGCTATACAAGGGGAATCGATTACTCTAGAACAGGCACATAGAGCTGGTCCTGTTTTATTGGACAGATTCTAAAACAAACTCCGTTGAAATATGTATGGGAAAACACACTAAAACCAATAAAAATATTATTTACTTTTTTTCTGGTTGTATTGGGGCGGGTTTTTTTCAGGGCAAATAATCTAGAGGACACATTTATAATTTACAAAAAAATGTTTACTCCAAGTCCCCATTTTTTCAAGCACCAGTGGATATAATGCAGGCTTTTACCCTACTTGGCATTATAGGAACAATTCATTTAATTACATATTTTTTAAATTACAATCCGGATGATCGATCTATTTTTTTGAAATCCTCCTATCCAGTACGAGTTTTCACCATAGCTATTTTAATACTTATCACTGGATTGTTTGCAGGAAAACAAGAGCAATTCATTTATTTCGATTATTGAAACCATACCAGCTTGAGGAATTATTTTAATCATTCCTTACAACAATACCCGTATCTTGAAAATTAATTCCGTCAGTCAAAACCAAAAGTTCTCTCTCAAGTATCATTCCCTCTTCGAGATTGCCTGTCCATAGCGGCTTCGTTGAATAAATATCCAATAAAGGTGAGGGCATAAGACGGGAGGAGGGGTTGTGCATCGTCGTGACATCAGCTAAACCCGTGATTTCAACTTTACCAAGATTTTTTTGGGCAATCAACTGGTCCCGAATTTCCAATCGATCATGGTATACGGTTATCTCTCGCTTAAACTGTAAGTCCACCACATCAGCCCGTGCGATCATGACTTTTTTGATCAGGTGGCTGACAAGCTCTGCCAGACGGGGAAATCGAGCCAAAGTGGATTGATACAAATGAAATGGATAAAGAAGCTTATCCAGTGGGTTCAAGGGCTGGGTTTTTCGAAGGGCCGTGGTACAAGAGACAATTATTTTTCCTGCCTCTGTCGAATATTCTGATGCCAAAGGCTCACAAAGTACTTGGCTGGTGGCCCATTGTTTCGATCCAACCTTTAAATAATAACCGCCGTCTATCAAAACCAGTCTGTCATTCAGGTAAGCACGAAGGAGCCCACCCTTTCGCAAGTTGGTGATAATCGCCCAAGGGGCATTTGTTGCGCGAAAAATGCCTGCTACCGGAAAAGATTTGGGCGGTAAGGGACTATACCCATGATCGCTACCCACGTGTTGTTGCAGGCGGCACTGCCGGGCCCATAAATAATTCCATAGAAAGAAAAAGGTAAAATATCGATCGTCTGCAGACCGAGGACCCACCAGTTGTTGATGGCCTTTTCCAAAAGTCTGATTCAATATTTGCCCCGCCAGGGGATACTGACTTTTTAAATTTTCCAGCCCATGAGGCATTAGGAATTTTGTATTGCGGCTTCCATACTCTCCGTTAAATGACCCGTCAGGATTAACGCAGGCTGCCAGAAACGGCAATGCCTTGGAAATGATTTCATTCGCTTTATTGTCCCCACCCCGTTTGAGATAAGTGGATAAATAGTCGATCGACAGGCTCAAATACCCGGCGTCGGCCCCTCCATACTCCGGCAACCAGCCCTCCTCATGCTGCATTCCGGCTAATACATCAAGTATTTTTCGAGCGGCTTTTTTAAATCGGTTTTCCCCGGTTATAATTCCAATGTTGTTTAAGGCCGCTATCCCACCCGCAGTATGATTGGTCCCTACTGGCTCCGTCCGTTGACTCAGCCAATGCGCGGTTTTTGCCAGCGAATTTATTGTTTCAGGAATTTCGCTGCCAATATCCACACCCGCTTCCTGAAACAATAAAATGGATTCCGAAACTGCAAATCCGCTGAATGCTGTTGCGGCATAACTTCTTTCTCTTATATACCACTCATCATGGGATCCATCCTGACGTTGCATTTTCGACCAAAACCGAAGCGCCGCAACCGCCAATTCTCGAAATCGTGATTTTCTACCCTCATTTTTAGCCTCAAGAAAACCCAGGGTGAGTGACAAAACACTTACCTGAAACATTGCGCTCGGGAAATAGGACGCCGCCCGGTAATGCCAATAGTCCCGATCAATGCATCCATAATAGGGGGCGACTGGATTGGATTGAACCAGGGACAAAAGGCGTAAATCCCAATCGGCCAAGGCAGAATTATAAGAATTCAGGACAGGATCGTCTGGCATATTGAAGTCAAAGAAAAGATTATTTAAACATTTTCAGGAAATTTATACGGGGATGCCAATTTTGAAAAGAACGGTGTTATAAAGTTCTAGTTTTTTTGGATGACACTATTTTCCTTTTCCTTAATATCGCTTTCCAATTTATCCACTACTTGACGAACATTCTCAATGCGACCAAGAATCAAACCGACCATGTGAAGAACAAAGCCGAAAAAAAAGACTTGAAGACCCGCAGTTACCAAAAGAGAAATTAATAATAAAGAAGGTATACGGGCGAATAAGGCGGCAATATTGCCTTCCGCCTGGGCAAAAATAATGCCAAAATCCAAAAACCCGGCGAGTATTAGGGCAAACCCTACGTAACCGAAAAGGGACATGTGTTTCCCGGACCGCAAAAGTAAAATAGGCAGAGTATGGAAAACATATCTTGGGATGGAAGCCACAACTCGAGAAGTCCCATGCAATCTTATATTCCAAATGGAAGGGATTTCAACAACCTTAAATCCTTTCTGAACGGCATCAATAATGGTTTCCTGAACGTACGAATGGGTTCCCAGCATTTGCAATCTTTCGGCTACAGCTACTCTCATAGCTCTAATCCCACCATGCGAGTCGGTAAACTTTTTTTGGGTCAAAGCCCGGAGAAAAAATGCCAAAACTTCCACCCCAAATCTACGGACAAGAGAGTACTTGTATTTAATTAGTTTTTTGGATAGAAATCGGGACCCCACAACCAGGTCGGCACTTTGGGATTCTAATTCATGGAGAAACCGAGGAATTTCCGAAGCATCTGCTTGTCCATCTCCATCGATCGTGACAATGTATTTCGCTTTCCGTAAAACGGCGGCTTTTAATCCAAGGTAAACGGCATATCCCAGTCCATGTCCCCCGGCATGAATAACTTCACAGCCGGCATTTATAGCTTTTTTCTCAGTATCATCCTGGGAATCATCAGTCACAATTATAGAGGGGGCGTCTAATTTCGCCTCCTTAAAAACCTGGCGAATTCCTGATACAACTCCAATGATCGAGTCGGATTCATTTCGGGTAGGTATGACAATGTATGTATTGGAATATTTGATTTTACTACTTTCTCCCACGGTTAAATCTCTACAGGATCTGTCGGACTAAAATCAAATATTGATATTAGCTAATTGCCACATAACCGGGAATATTTTGAATGGTTTCGGGAACATCAAAGTAGCATAAGTCTATAACAGGCTTTTGAGACTTTATCAAACATTGTTGAAGCTCATGGGTCAAGGGTTTGGTACCTAAAATCACCAAGTCTGCTGAATCCACAAATAGAGCGGTTTCAAAAATAAATTTATGCGGGAAAACGAAGCAATCCTTTAATAGGGCCTCAATTTCAGGACGATCGTAAATAATGACTTGGGGGCCGGGCTTGTACTTGGTTCGTGAGCCCATTAATTTTTCAATGCTTTTCATGATGGGGCTTTCGCGGATGTCATCCGTATTGGGTTTGAATGTGACTCCCCAAAACCCTATAGAATTGGCTCCGGAATCTTCCAAAAATTTAACGAGGCGTTGAATGGGTTGATCGTTGCTTTCTTGAATAGAGCTCAATAGAGGAACATGCAATTTTTTTTCATTCGCTAAATTTAGAATCGCGGAAAGGTCCTTGTCCAGGCATGAGCCTCCATAGGAAAACCCCGGTCGCAAATAGGCTGAAGATATATTTAAAATCGAATCATCCGAAAACAGCTCCATCACCTCACGACTGTCAACCTGAACAGACCGGGCTATGGAACCGATTTCATTGGCGAAAGTGACTTTGAGGGCGTGAAAAACATTGCAGGCATATTTCAAGACCTCCGCAGTGCCGAAAGAGGTTTTTATCCAGGGAGCTCCCTCAGAGTTATTGAATAATAGGTTTATCTGTTCACCTGAAGTATCACAGGTACTTGCATATACCTTGAAGGGAGGTGTCTCAAAATCTTTGAGGGCATTCCCTTCTCTCAGAAATTCGGGTGCGTAAAAATAATCTATCCACTTCTCGGCCTGAATAGAATGGAGCAAAGGAATGATTTCTTCCTGATTGGTTCCGGGAGAAAGAGTTGACCTGACAATCACGGTATGTTTTTTCTCTTGCTTTTTTATTTCATCAAATATGGATTGGCACGTTCTGAGTATATGGGATTTATCCTGTGAACCTGATGGTTGCGCCGGGGTACCAACGCACACAATTGAAGCCTGGGTATTTTTTAGCGCAAATGAGATATCTTTCGTCGCTGTTATACGTTTTTTAATCGACGCGTCTTTCGCCACCATCTCATCAAGACCAGGCTCCCAAATCGGGAAACATCCATTTTGAATTGAGTTAACTTTTTCCTCAACAACATCAACTCCAATCACATCATGCCCCAAAGAACTCAGGTAGGCGACATGAATAGCCCCTACGTATCCAAGACCGAATATACTTATTTTCATTTCACCTCACGAGTCATTTATTACCTGATGATATTAATAGGGTTAAGTTTTTACAAAAATTTTGCGATTTTCTCTGTCGCACTGCTCTTATCAATGAAAACCTGATGCCAGCATTCGAGCAGAGCAACCGCCATTGCTTGTTTACTTCGCAGGATATCTTCAATGCCTGTTTGGGCCATTCGCTTTAAAATGTCCTGTTTGAAGTAACCTCGATTTGCATTGGCCGCATCCTTTAAGAGCCCTTGAATAACTTCTTTTGCGACCGAATTATAAAGAGGGCTATCCAATGGAAGAATAAAGGCTTGTTTTCGTCTTTGAGCCCATGGTTTTATGTTTTTTGGCGCCGCGGCTCGAAGTAATTTTTTTTCTTCCGATAGACTCAAGTGAACTTTTGGAGAATATTTTAGAGCAAATTCAATGATCCGGTGATCTGCATAGGGAACGCGACCTTCCAGCCCATGGGCCATGAGAAGTCTATCCAGTCTGTGCAACGTGTAATTTGGTAGCCAATCTTCTAAATCCATTTTAATAGCCGCCGCCACTTTAGATTTATGTTTGGCCATCATTTCTTGAATGTACTGACTATGCTCCACTTCATATTCATCCACCAAGGCTTTAAAGGAGGGTTCATACAATTCCTTTCGTTCTTCTTCATCAAACACGGAAGTGAGTTTCTGATAACAAGTTGCTGGGTTCCCCAGGGTACCGATCAGACCCAGAATCCTTTCCCTGCCGCTGGCACCAAGATTTCCTGGATAAGGAAATAATGCTTGCAGTAGTTTCAGGGGAGTCAACTTGAAAAAACTCTGAAGCAAGGGTAACAATGTGGCTACTGGTAGAAAAGATATTTGATCCAAGGCTCGCAAAACACGAAAGTGAATATATCCTCCAAAGACTTCATCCGCGCCTTCCCCCGACAAGACTACCTTGTATTTTTTTGCCGCTTCCCGTCCCAATGCGTAGGTGGCTATGGTGATGGAGTCACTCACAGGTTCATCAAGATGCCAGACAATCCGGTTGAGGTTTTCAAACTCATCGGGCTTAAGATAGATTGTAGAATGTTTACAGCCTAATTTTTTTGCCGCACTGGAGGCATATTCAGTCTCATCGTTTTGAGTTCCAAAAGCCATGCAAAAGGTGTGAAGAGAGTCATACCCGTTTTCTCTCATCCATGCTGTCAAGGCCGTTGAATCCAGGCCACCGCTAATAAAGGATGAAATTTTAACATCCGCTACCAAATGGTCACCCACTACATTGTGCATCAACTCGGCTAATTCGTTTTGGGCATGCTTTGAATCCATGCCTCCTTCTTCAGACGGAGACCAATACCGATTCAATTGAAGTTTGCCATCTCGAAAAACTCCCCAATGAGCAGGAGGAAACCGGGAAATTTCTTTCCACATCGTGCGTGTCCCGCGAACATACCGATACGCCACCGTTTGATGGACGGAGACCGGGTCCACCGAAGGATTTATTTGACTCCATTGCAATAGGGCTTTGGTCTCCGACGCAAACGCGATTGAATCCCCAACGACCGCGTAACAAAGAGGCTTGATTCCGAGTCGATCGCGAACCAGGAACAACTCTTTCTTTTTCGCATCCCAAATTGCAAATGCAAACATGCCAAAGAGCCGGGTCACGCATTGGGAGCCCCATTCCAGATAAGCGGCCAATATGACTTCCGTGTCCGACCTGGTTCTAAAGGAGTGCCCAAGGTCAGAGAGAGTTTTCCTTAAGACCTGGTAGTTATAGATCTGACCGTTGAAAACAATGTGCAAACGATTGTCTCCAAATGCCATGGGTTGGTCACCCGTTTTTAAATCCAGAATACTCAGTCTGGCGTGGCCCAATCCAACATTTCCCGACTTCCATTTGCCCTGGGCATCGGGCCCTCGGTGAGCAATCTGATCCAACATATTGCTCAAATCATCCTCGGTTGCCCGGCCAACGTAACCACAAATGGCACACATGTTCACACTCAATTCAAATGGTTTTATACGGACTTCTGGGGAAAAGTTTTGCCTGATTCCAGCCAATAGCTTTTGGTTTTAACGTTTTTTTCAAAATGGGTCAAATCATTTCCAATTAATTGAGATATTTAGTTCTTTTTATAGCCTGGCAATTGTGATACTGAAGTTAAATTATTAGAGGGATCAAATTTTTATCATTAATTAACATTATAAAAATAGGCTGATATGCAGAGCGCCGTTACGGAAACCAAGCAAATAAATTTTTCAATATTGATCATCTTCATAGTCGCTATCGCCTTGGCTTTGCCAGGCATTAATTACAAAATTGGCGGCGGAGAAATGTTGAATATCCAGTCGGGTATTATCGCGAGCACACCTCAGGATGAAAGTTTCAGTCCTTTAAGTGGTTATATGGACCACATTCTCCTTTTCCGTCATGCACTTTGGACTCCCAGAGTTTTATATCAAACTCTTTTAATCGATCTATTTGGCCCCATATCCCTCCCATTTCACATCGTGGCCCTTATTTTTTCTTTGGGGACCGCACTTGCGGTTTATTTTTTCGCGCGCTATCTCAATATCCGAAACTGGTTGGCTCTTTGGGCCGCAGTGGTTTCCCTCGTAAGTACGGAATTGGCTCATAGGTGGTTCATGGTAGAACCAGGCACGACTCATAACAGTGTCATTTTCTTCGCAGTTCCAGCCACACTTTTATATTTAATTTACCGGGAAAAGCAAAAAGCTCTCCTGTTGTTATTTTTAGTCCCATGTATGTTTTTCGCGGTCATCTCTTATCCCAGCGGCATAATGACTTGCCTTGGACCTCTGATTTATGAATTTGCTTTCCTGACTACAGGGAAATTCAATAAGGATTCTCGAAAAAAATTTCTTAAATCCCTTCCTGTATGCATCGCCTTTGCACTGATGGCTTTAGGAGTTTTTGCCTTTCATGCGGGGACCACATCGACCTTTCAATCTACTACCGAGGGAGGGTCTATAATTGGCGCCGCATATGGAAAAGGTGTTTTGACAGGCGTATTGGCCTGGATCGGTTCTTTCTGGGTTATTTTTCCTTCCTATTTTCTTGAAATTATTTCATGGCCTCTTTCCTTGGTAATGAAGTCACCCAGTGTGTCTACCGTAATGATTGCAACCGCCCTGATCGGGCTGGCCCTGGCTTATTGGATCATTAATTATTTATTAAAACGCTCCTCCTGGGACCCCGCACAAACGGGGCACAGTGCCTTTATTTATTTCAATTTAATTTATTCCCTTGGAGTTTG
>VAPK010141518.1_pt1 | contig 21986 bp, 17 predicted proteins | sample 3395031 | NCBI WGS metagenome assembly VAPK01 (sample SAMN08290443, study PRJNA428436) | hydrothermal vent metagenome | isolation source: Deep-sea hydrothermal vent chimney 1 | place: Pacific Ocean: Juan De Fuca Ridge
GCAGATGACATACTCAATATTGATCCGCAGCAGACTGATGCGTTACTCATTAAAGCGTCTGTTTTATTGAATCAAGCTAAATTTAGTGAGGCCGAGCGTTGGGTAGACCAGGTGCTTTTTGTTGAACCGTATCAAGCGGCGGCGTTAAATTCAAAAGCAAAAATTTTGTTGGCGCTAAATAATGAGAAAAATGCTGAGCTTTTGCTCAAGAAAGGGATTGAAGAAAATAAAACCGATGTGCCAATGCGGGTTACGCTGTTGCAAATTTATCAGCAGCAGGGGCAACACCAGCGCGTCATCGAGTTATTTAATAAAATTATTGAGCTTGATCCATCCACTTTATTGTTTCGTTCGGCGTTGGCAAAATATTATTTGGAGCGAAAACAGCCTGAGCTAGCTGAAACTGTATTACGTCAGGCGCTGCATGATATATCTGGTCTGGAAAGTAAGCAGTTGTTGGTGGAGTTTTTAGCGAAAACGCAAGGTAACCAGGTGGCCGCACAAACATTGCTGCAATTTGTTGCCGCAGAAACGAGTGGGGTTTCGGTACGTTTTTCATTGGCGGAATTCTATCAGGCTATCGAACAGCCTGGCAAGGCGAGCGAGGTCTATCAGGACATTATCAATAGTGATACGGAAGATTTAGCGATAGAAAAAGCGAGAAAGAAACTCGCTGTATTACAAGTTGAGCAGGGGCGACCAGGGCAAGCGCAAAAAATATTGAATCAGGTGATCGAGCATAATCCTCGGGATAATGAAGCACTTTATTTGCGCGGTAACTTATTCTTGGATCGCCGTATTGCACAAAATGCGATCGATGATTTAAGGATAGTGCTTAAAGACGCGCCTAATAATGTGAAGACTGTGCTTGCGTTAGCGAAAGCGCATGTACTGAAAGGCGAGATGGGGCTGGCGCGGCAAGAGTTTAATCGTGCGATTGAAATTAGCCCAAGCTATCTACCGGCAAGAATTGAGTTAGCCGCGCTTTTTTTACGTGAGAAGGCATTTGACAAAGCAAGAGATGTTTATTTAGTAGGCCTAAAAACTTTCCCAAAAGCTGTTGAGCTGCTCACTAAATTAGCCGAAGTTGAAGTGAAAAGAAATAATTGGGTCACTGCCAAAGCCATTGCCAAACAAATTATTACTTTAGTCCCCAAGCATGCCACTGGGTATTATGTACTGGGTGCCGTTTTGGAAATGCAAGAAATGTATGATGAGGCCTTACAGCAGTTTGAATTCGCGTTACAGCGGCAGCCCCAGGCTAACAAACCGTTAGAGGGTGTGATTCGTGTGCTTCTGAAAGAAAACAAACTTGATGAAGCTGTTGATCGAGTCACAAGTATGTTGGATAAAGATGAAAAGAACGCAAATTTATATCCTATACTTGGCCGGCTGTATTTACAGAAACAAGCGAATGCTAAAGCCATTGAGATTTTGCAAAAAGGGCTAGATGTTAACCCAGTTTTGGCTGAATCTTACCAATTGCTCGCGTCGATTGATGTGGCTAAAGGTGATGCCGACCAGGCGATTGAGAGGCTGACTCAAGGGATAAACGTTGTTTCTCTGATGGATGGTTTGTTTTTACAGCAATTGCTCGCGGCTTTATATGTGAACTTAGGACATATAGAAAAAGCACAAGCGCTCTATGAAGGCATTTTAAATCAAACGCCCTATAACGATGTGGTGGCCAATGAGTTGGTTGTATTGCTCTCGAATAAGAATAATGCTAAAGACCGAGAATCTGCCGTCGCCATTGCGCAGCGATTTAAACCATCGAATGATTATCGATATCTTGATACCTTGGGTTGGGCGTATTATCGTACTGGACAGGTGATGAAAGCTTTGCACTATTTAGAAAAAGCCTATGTATTAAATCAGGATCGTACTGAATTGAATCAGCATTTGTCTGTGGTACGAAGTCAGCTCAAAGGTGTTGCATTAGAGCAGAATTGATTTATCTGTTGCATACTCAGCACGGTCAAAGCTAGCCTGAAGCTGGGAGCTGAAAATAATTGTTCATGGTTGTGCTGGGTATATCCTAACGTTTCAAAAAAAATGGAGGAAATAATCTTTAGGTACTGTAGAAAAAGCGAGTATTCGTCCTTAGATGCGGCAAATGAAGCCGTGTAACGGTTTTTAACCCATTTTTTTTGAAGCGTATTAAGGTATACAATGAATGTTCATTCTTAACGTAGCTAAAAAATTTGATTCACGTTTCAAGTTTCTGGTAATATCAGGGGGTGGGCAGTGATAGTTTTACGAGTCTTTCTGCGATCTGAAATGATGGATTAATCGTTGGTCTATTTTTTCATGTTAATTCTTAGAGGGACATTGGAAAAGGACCTGAATAGCCTAGGCTGTTGGTGTAGAATTATTGTTCGATAAAATTGTTTCTGTTTTCTCTCTTTATCGTTGTTGTCTTTAGGCGTGTGAATATGCGCAGCAAATCAACCTAACGGTTCACTTATTTAGCCCTTCTTGTATTACTGCTTAACTTGGTTTCCAATCGGTGCGACAGAGATAGTGGTGTCAAATTGACTAGAACCAAGTCTATTCTTAATCGTGATAATTTTCCAGTGAGTAAATCATGAAAAATCTCAAAATAATGTTATCTGGTTTTTTAACCATTTATTTACTTTCAGTGATGCCAGCGATGGCAATGACCTTGAGCCAAGGTTCAAATGGCCAATTGGAGCAAGGAGCTTATGTTTTTTCTTCAGCGTCAACCGGTGCTTTTAGTGATAATTATAACTTTTCATTAGGGGAAACATTTAATACAAAGAGTGGTTTAACTGGTTTGTCTGTTAGTCTGCCTGGTGGGAAAGCAGGAGAGATGCTTGGCGGGGCAGGGCCGTCTTCGATTTCCGGATTAGAATTTTCGCTTTTTGAAGCGGGGAGTTCAACGCCATTGGGTCGTCAACTTACGGCAGGTCCGGCTAGTATGATTTCTGCGCAATTACCTGCTGGAGATTATCGCTTTAATGTTCGAGGTGATTCGGGCGGTAAATATGCGGGTGCCCTTAAGTTAGTACCTTTTGTGACACCGGTGCCCGAAGCATCCACCTGGATTATGATGATTTTTGGTGTAGGTTTTGTTGCTTTTTTGTTAAAAAATAAAAACGTGGTACGCAGAGAGAGATTAACAATGGGGTCGGCCTTGCCCGCCTAAAAAGTGGACGACGCAATTACTTCCCGGTTTCGCCTCTCGTTTTGAGGCGTAGGAAGTGATTGCGTTGCCTCTTCTTTAGCAGTGAGGAAAAAGTTAAAGTATCATGCTTACGCTGGATTTTTGTTTATCGTTTTCATGGCCACGTTGGGCGTATAGCCTACGTTGTAGGGAAAACGACGGACAAAAAGACAATCGATTGGTTTTTCCTGATGCGATTTCTCTTACGGGTAGCGAAGGCTAAAGTATATTTATCATTAGAATGAAGACAACTTAAATAGCCGGGGCGTGTTAGCTAAGGAATGGGCATGCAATAGCCTCTCGGTTTCGCCTCCCATCTTCCGCCTGTCTTCGCTCGTTCTTCTATCACAAAAGCTCGAAATAGAACGACTATTCCTGCACTTTTGTTCACTCAGAACGAACGAATGCAAACCCAACCTGGGCGCCAAACAAGGACGTTATTCCATGCCCATTCCTAAACAGATGATTGGTGAGAGGGTGGTTGATTTGTACGAACTAAAAAATATTCGTTTTTTTTCTGTACAAAGTAATGACTGTTTTTATATTTTTCATTGTTGATGATGACGGACGGTCGACATACATGAAAAAAGCTGATAGAGTTGGGACTATTCTTAAAAACAATAATTTAAAAATAACTCAATCTAAAATTTATTGTCTTGCTGTCCAGAATAACATGGATGCTTTTGCTGTTTGAAAACGATTCAGATGGCAGAAAAATAAGACAATATCAATCATAAAAAATATAAATCCAGAAGTACACTGTCTATTAGACAACCTAGCGCTCTAAAATTACGATGTGAGTTTATTGCATTTTTATTTTTCATAGGGAAGGATTTGCTGTTTTTGAGTGAAATTTATTCAACACATCATTGGGCGATGGCTGAGAGGGTTAGCGTGCGCGATTACTCGTCGGGTCGTTTGATAAACGTTTGGCCTATTTTTATCGCAGTAAATTTTATTATTTTTAGTTGAAATTTTCATAAAATTTGAATTCATTAATTACTATTGCTATGAACAGAAATATAAAAAAAAAAGGCTTATTGCTACTGAGCTTGTTTGTCCTATCGTCTATTATTTTGGCCGAAAATTCAGCTTCCTTGAGGGATGATCGCCGTTATTTATTAGTGCAGGGAGATGTGTTAGACATTTCTGTTTGGAAAGAAGAGGGTCTGCAGAGTGAAGTTTTAGTTCGACCGGATGGTAAATTATCTTTCCCCTTAGTTGGGCATATCCAGGCGGCTGGAAAAACGCCTGAGCAAGTTGAGTTGGTCATTCGGGAGAAATTAAAGGAATTTATACCTGACCCCGTAGTGACCGTGTTAGTGCGTCTCGTATCAGGCAATAAAGTTTATGTGATTGGTCAAATCAGCAAGCCCGGCCAGTACACGGTGCAAGAAGATGGTGATGTGATGCAAGTGTTAAGCCTTGCGGGTGGGTTGACACCTTTTGCCAACGCTAAAAATCTTAAAATACTTCGGCGGATCGGTGCTAGCCAGACGGTATTCAAGTTCAATTATGATGAAGTTTCAACGGGGGTCAAGCTCGAGCAAAACATTTTGCTCGATGCAGGTGATGTTGTTGTTGTACGGTGATAGCTTGCGGCGATTCGCACGTACTCTCAAGATCTAATGTTTTAGCCGGTTTATTGGGTGCGATGGTGATTATTTTTTCTCGTTGCGGATTGGCAGATATTATTATTACACCTGAGCTGTATAGCAGATTTATCGTCGATGATAATGTAAAATTGGCGACAAATGGGAAAAAAAATGCAAATTCAATTGAGATTGCTCCACAATTTAAAGTGCATCATCGAACGGAAAAAACTGAGATGTATTTGAAAGCAATATTTAAAATGAAGCGTTTTGATCGAAATAAAAGACTGAACAGCAATGGACAGAAAGCGAATTTTTATGGGAATCATCGTTTTGAAAAAAATATTTTTCAGTGGAACGTGGAATTGGATAACAGCAGTATCTTATCGACTGAAAGAGAAGCAACGGGATTAATAGAAACCACTGAGCAGCGTCGAAGATGGCAGTTGCAACCGCAGTGGAGCAAACAATTGTCAGAACGAACTCAAATGAGTGTGTTGTACGGTTGGCTTCAGACCGATTATCAAGGGCGTGAATCAAAACGTCTGTTGGATTATACCTTTCAGGAAATTGGCAGTAGCCTGAGTTATATTCTCAGTGAAAAACAAAAAATAAATGGTTTGCTTTATGCCTCCCGCTATCGGGTTGACGAATCGCAATTGACAACCCGAGCCATGGGTTTGTCCATGGGCTTAGATCGACGGATGTCAGAAAAAAGTGAGCTTGCGTTGAGTGCTGGCACGCGTTTGTATGAAAATGTGCAAACGTTTAACCGCTCGTTTCGGCGTATTAAACTTTCGGAGCAATCGTATGCTTTGATTTTCAAAGTCGGATGGAAAATGAGCTTATACCGGGGACAGCTAGCGACGGTGTATATGAGGAGCTTAATACCAAGCGGTGTCGGTTCGATGATGCAAGAGGATCAATTGAGTTTATCTGCCAAGTATCAATTAAAAGAAAAAAATAGGTTTACTTTTGCATTCAAAGTATTGCGTCAAGAGCGGTTAAATGATATTGATAATGACCGTTTTCTTTTTTCAATGAGTGCTGCCTATATATATCAAGTGAAGAAAAATCTATTAACGAGTATCGGCTATCAATTGACAGGGCAGCGCTTTCAATCTGTCACAAAATTCGGGATATCGAATCGACTTGTCATTGATATAAAATACACTTGGGGTGCTTTGAAATTGGATTATTTTTAAGTAGCTTTGTTATTTTTGCCTAGATTTCTAGTATTTTTTAACGGAATTCAGCGTGCTTATTTCGATAAATACTGCATTATCTTGACACTTTAGATGAAGACTTTTATTTAATGCTCATGACTTATTTTGAGTGTACTTTGCTCGACTGGATAATTACCATAATTAAAATATAAATGAATATGTACGCTTACGAAAAGACATTATCAGATTATTTTGGTGTTTTACGCAGACGTAAGTGGCAGGTAATTGTGCCGGCCCTGCTAATTATGTTGTTTGCGATCATTGTTGCCTTGTCATTGCCCGCTATTTATCGTTCAACAGCCACCATTCTTATTGAGCAGCAAGACATCCCTCAGGATTTAGTGCGTTCCACGGTGACGAGTTTTGCCGATGAGCGCATACAGATACTGAATCAACAAGTGATGACGACCAGTAATTTGTTGCAAGTCATTGAAAAATACGATTTATATGTTGATGAGCGCAAGGAACACTCGATCGATAATGTGTTGGCGAAAATGCGAGACGCCGTTGAATTGAAGATGGTCAGTGCGGATGTGATTGATCCCCGCAGTGGCCGGTCAACGCAAGCAACCATTGCATTTACCTTGTCCTATGAAAATAAAATTCCGTTATTAGCCCAACGGGTGGCTAATGAACTGGTTTCATTGTATCTGAATGAAAACTTGAGAACGCGGACTCAAAAGGCCGCTGATACGCATGAATTTTTAGCCGTTGAAGCAGAAAAACTGAATCAGCAGTTGAGCGAGCTAGAAGCACAGCTTGCTCGCTTTAAGCGAAAAAACATGCGCCAGTTACCTGAGATGGTACAGCTTAATATGCAAGTTATGCAACGCGCTGATCAGGAATATGCTGAAACGAAGCGACAAATGGGTCTTCTTGAGGAAAGAAAAATATACTTGCAATCCGAGCTTGTACAAATGCAGCCGAACCACATGCTTGTCACATTTAGCGGTCAGCGTGTGTTGAATCCAGAGGATCAGCTCAAGGCCTTAGAGATGCAATATTTACAATTGGCGGCGACTTATGCCGAAACCCATCCGGATGTGATGAAGTTAAAGCGACAGATCACTTCGTTAACGAAGGATCGGAAACAAAAAAGCAATGTATTAGCCAATGAATTAGCTCGAGCGCGTGCTGAGTTAGCACAAGCTCGAAATCGTTATGAAGTCAAGCATCCGGATGTAAAAAATTTGCAAGCGATGGTCAATGAGCTAGAAAAACAAGTCGTTAATTTACCATTAGATACCGATGATCTATTGAATGAGTCTACTAAGCCAGACAATCCCGCCTATATTCAATTACTGACCCAACTTAATGCCACTGATGCCGAATTAATATCAATCAAAGAAAAAGCGGAGAGTCAAAAAAACAAAATGTCGGTATATGAAAGACGTTTGTTAAAAACGCCGCAAGTAGAACAACAATATCGGCAATTGACTCGTGACTATGAAACAACGCTTTCTAAATATAAAGAAATAGAAGTCAAGCTCAACCAAGCGCAATTAGCTGAAGAACTTGAAAAGGGGAGTAAAGCCGAGCGATTTACTTTAATCGAGCCACCGCGACAGCCTGACAAACCTGACAAACCTAATCGTCTTGCGATCCTGTTTTTAGGGTTGGTATTTTCCTTTGCTGGAGGATTAGGCGTGGCGGCGGTTGCAGAAGGCATGGACCGTAGTATGCGAGGCGAGAAAGGGGTGGCGGCGGTGATTGGAAGTTCTCCGATTGCGGTGATTCCATATATTGTGACACAAACAGAAAAAAGCCAGCGACGGTTGTACTTGCTGATTGGCATGATAGTTAGTTTAATCGTCATGAGTATTAGTTTGATCGTCGTGCATGTTTTTTATAAGCCGATTGATGTGCTGTGGTTTTTATTGCTCGATTAATTGGGCAGAACTACGTCATACAAAAATGATAGAAACATGTCTTCATTACTCATAAAAATACAGATAAAACATGGAACAGCTTAAAAAAGCCCTCGATTTATTAAAAGATAATAAAGGTCTCATCAATTCGCAACGGGCCGTCAAAAATTCTGACAGCGTGTTATTGGAAAACTTGAATTATATTCACACACGGCGATTTATCACGGATCCGAAATGGCTGGACAAAAATCGAATTATTGCCGATCAAAGCGATAATATCATTACGGATGCTTATCGAATGTTGCGCACTAAGGTGTTGCTGAAAATACGCGCCCATGGTTGGAATACAATTGCTGTGACTAGCCCTGGAAAAGGGGAAGGAAAAAGTGTAACGGCCATCAATTTGGCGATCAGCATTGCACGAGAAGTGAATTATACGGTTTTGCTTGTGGATTTTGATTTGCGCCGACCTAGCATTCATAAATTATTTGGACTTTCCCAGCATAAAGGTATCAGTCATTATATTCATGATGATACTCCACTAGAGGAAATTTTAATTCATCCCTCGATTGAGCGTTTAGTGGTACTGCCTGGGGGGGAAGCTTTGCGAAATTCTTCCGAACTTTTGTCATTACCGAAAATACTTAATTTGATTCAAGAAATAAAAAACCGTTATCAAAACCGAATCATTGTGATGGATCTTCCTCCTATATTGATGGTTGATGATGCCTTGGTGCTTGCACCTTACATTGATGCGATATTGTTAGTGGTGGAAGAAGGAATTACTCAAGCTCAGAGTTTAAAAGATGCGATGCAACTATTGGGGGACAATGTTAACTTCCTTGGTACGATACTTAATAAAGCAGAAGTGAATAAAAAATCCTATTATTAGGAAAATATTGTCCCATGTGAGTTACATTTATTGGCTAGAGCGGAACATTAGGTTGTTATGTATAACGATTTTTATCACTTTACTGAAAATCCTTTTTCTTTATTGCCTGATCCTGCATTTTTGTTTCTTGGAAAAAAGCATCTAAATGCTTTGACCATGTTGCAGTATGGTTTGATGAAAAACTCTGGGTACACGGTGATTACCGGAGAAATTGGCTCAGGAAAAACTACGCTTGCTAGGTGTTTGTTGGATGACGCGGAAGATAACACCACCATTGGCTTAATCAATAATACCTATCAATCCTTTGGTGAGTTATTGTGCTGGATTTTGATGGCCTTTGGGTTGAGCTATCGCGGTAAGCAAAAAATAGAATTAGCAGAGGATCTTCTTCGTTTTATTGCAGCGGAATACACGAGTCATCGACGCACGGTATTAGTGATCGATGAAGCGCAAAATCTCTCTGCGCAAGCACTCGAAGAATTAAGAATGTTAACCAATTTCAATGCGGATAAGTATCAAGCATTGCAATTAGTGCTCATTGGGCAGCCAGAGTTACGCCAAACCTTGCAACAGTCAAATCTAAAACAATTTTCTCAGCGTATTTCCGTGGCCTATCATCTCCAGGCATTGGATAAAGAAGAAACCATGGCGTATATTCAGCATCGACTGCAAGCGGCAGGTGGCCATAAAGAATTGTTTAATGGTGAGGCTTGTTCAATGATATGGGAAAATAGTCACGGTATACCTAGAATTGTGAATATCTTATGTGATACCGCATTGGCCTATGGCTTTGCGGAAAAAAAACCTTATATTGATGCACAAGTTATTCTGGATGTGGTAAAAGAGCGAGATCAAGGTGGTGTGTTTGTTTGGTATGTACCTGAGGAAGAAGAAAACTAACATTAGTTTTTATTACGTCGTAAAAGAGCGAATGTTAGGATTCGCACTGTAAGGCGGTAGCGTGTTTGCTCAGCACGGGTATTTATGATGGGTTTCACTGACGTTTTTTGAAAAAAAATTATATTTTGTCTACTGCCAAATCAATAATTAATATTAATTTGATTATTTTTGTGACCTTGCTGGTTGGGGTGGCAAACAATATTGCGATTGCTGGATTTTTTGGTTTGACTCGACTGGTCGATGCCTACTATGCGGCGTATGTTTTGCCGGCATTAATAATGACCATGTTTGTTGATTTTCTCGGGAAAAATTTTCTTCCTGCTTTTTCTACGCTTAAAAAGGAGCACGATGAACAGGCGGATAAACTGACGTCATCACTCGTCAATATTGTATTTTGTTGTGCGGTGGTGCTGACGTTATTGTTGTCATTTTATGCGAAAGATATTTTTTCCTTAATGTTGCCAGGTTTTTCTGATTTAGAACTTTCGAATACAACCAATATGTTTTGGGTGATGGCACCAGCGATTATGTTAATGGCGGTGAATACATTCCATATTTATGTATGCCAATATAATGGGAAATATGCTCATGTGGTGTTATGCAAACTGGCATTGCCCGTTGCTTTATTATGTTCGATTTTTTTCGGCTGGAATGTGTTAGGGGAATATGCATTGCCGTTTGGTTTGTTACTTGGCAATATTATTGTATTTATTCTTTTAGCACGCGCCGCAGATTATCGATATCAGTGCATTGCAGATTATAAAAGCACTCATATTAAGAAGATTTTCGTGAATTCAGGTATATTGATGTCGACTGGAATTATCGCTAGAAGTAGGATCATCATTGATCGATATTTTGGTTCAATGCTAGATGCTGGAGCCATCTCTAGTATGGCCATGGCCGATAGGTTATGTACTCCGTTATATCACAGTGCAACAATTGGAGTGAGAATGATCGCTTTCACTAAAGCCTCTAAGTTGTATGCTGATCAAAAATTAAAAAAGATTGGCCTTTTGCACAACGATGCATTGATTGCGATCTTCCTGATGATTGTTCCCATTGTGGTATGGATTGCATACCATAGTAGCCAAATTATCACCTTATTGTTTATGCGGGGAAACTTTACTAGTGATATGCATTATTTGGTAACAATGGCCTTGATCGGTTTATTGCCTTCGGTGATTGCTCGGAGTACCAGTCAAATTATGATGAATGTATTTTATGCCATGAATAAAGTCGCGGTGCCTGTGATTTTAGGTGTTGGAGGCACTCTTTTATATTTGGTATGTGCTTATCCGCTTTCTCATGCCTATGGTATTTTAGGATTAGCCATGGCCCAATCAATTTCGTTTGTTGTCGCGTTTTTTGTGTTGACCTTATTGCTTAATAGAGAATTGGAATGGTTTTCAGCAGGAAAAGTGTTGGGCAAACTATTTTTTTATTTGTTGGCGGCTGGGATATCCGTATGGGGGGGGGCGAATATTTCTGGATTGATTGAGATCCATTATATTTTTCATCTTATCGTTTCATTTGTGGTAGCAAGCTTATTGTATGTTGCCTTATTAGTCGTGACGAAAGATTACGGCTTGATGTATTTAAAGGGAAAATTGTTTACTAAAGTGAGGAAATAAAAAATAACTTGTGCATCCTGATTGTGTTATTTTTTATTCCTCGATAAATTTAATCTTTGGTTTTATTTTTTTCTGATACTGTAACCAAAGGAGTTGTTTAGCTCATTGGACATGCGCTTTGCTTGGTCCGCAGTGATGCATCTTACATGGTATTCTGGGTAAGGGTAGCTCGGGTGTTTATTAGATAGTTGTTGATGTTTGGTGAGAAATTTATCAAGTCGACTTACCAGGCGAGCAGGATTTCCGGCGTATACAGAGTTCTCTGGTATATTTTTTGTCACTACCGAACCGGCGCCTATGATGACATTAGGTCCGATGGTGATATTGGGTAATATGATAGTGCCTGCTCCAAAAAAACAGTTGTCGAATATTTTAACTTTTCCGATGCGTGTTTTTTTTAGAAAAATATCCATAGAGGCATCATGGGTCAGAACATGACACCTTGGAGCAAAAGTGACATTGTTACCGATTTCTATTAACCAGGGGCGGGATGCGTCGAAAATTGTGTCGTGCAATATTTTAACATCCTTGCCAATTTTCATGCCTTGTTTGCGTAATTTTTTGATTCTCACATGAAATTTTCCAGGATCTTCGAGAAAGATAATTGCTCGCCTGATTTTGATGAATTGGTTTTTTACTTTAGTGAATAAATTCATTTTCTGTTTGATTCCTAATCAATCGAATATGGACGGTTGTAACGTCTTGGTTACTTCCTTATAAGAAAAGCATCAGTGGTGATCTGAAGGAATGAGTAGGTTGGTATTTTTTATCTACTAAATGGTTTATTATTTTGTAAAGAATCACGCGAACTAACATAACCTATATTAATACAGCGTTCGGATATTGCAATGGACTATCAAAACAAACCAACCTTTATTGGTATTGGTGCTCAAAAATGTGCTTCAACATGGGTGTATAAAGTGTTGCAGGATCATCCTGAAGTTGGCCTTAGTTGGCCGAAAGAGTTGAATTTTTTTTCCTATTATTATGATCGAGGATACCAGTGGTATTTTAATCATTTTCTTGCCTTGCCCGTAACTAAAGTGATGGGTGAAGTTTCACCGTCCTATTTCTGTGATTTAAGTGCTCCCGCTAGAGCGGCGAGTTTTGATGCAAAGCTTCGCATTGTGGTCACCTTGCGAGATCCTGTAGAAAGAGCTTTTTCCAACCATTTGCATGAAATACGCATTAAGCAATTTTCTGGTGCAGACTTAACTTTTGAAGCGGGCTTGGCAAATAACCTGATGTATATTGAGCAATCGCGTTATGCAACGCATTTACGGCGCTGGCTGGATCATTTTCCTCGTGAACAAATATTAATTTTATTGCAAGAAGATATCAAGCAAGATCCGCGACGTGAAGCCCATCGGTTGTATCATTTTCTTGAAATTGACCCCGACCATCAATCGGATTTTTTGTTTCGCCAGGCAAATTCAAGTGATGCAGAGAAATACCCAGCAATCGATAAGACGTTGCGTATGATTGGTCGTTTGGGGCGACGTGTCGGAGGGGCGAGTTTAGTTAAGCGGATAAGAGACAACCGATGGATTATCAATAGGCGTCAACTCAATCGACGGCACTTGAGTAAAGCGGTGCCGCGTATGCTGCCTGAAACTGAAAAATATTTGCGTCAAGAGTTAGCCGACGAGACCGAGCGTTTGGCAACGTTGTTGAATCGAGAAGCGTTGCCCTGGCCAACCTGGCATTATCTCAATCGATGTTTAGATAAATAGTATTTGCTATGTCAGAAAATTGCATCATTTTGATGTATCACATCATTGATGAATCTATGAATTCGATTGAGCAACGCTTTTGTTGCACGCCAGACCAATTTCGCTTACAAATGCACTATTTGAAAGACGAAGCTTATGCCGTGATTGGCTTGAGTGAAATAGTCCAGTGCTTAAATGGTGAAGCGAAATGGCCGGAAAAAGCCATTGCGATCACTTTTGATGATGGCACATCCTGTACTTATGATACGGCCTTGCCGATCCTGCGAGCATTTGATTTTCCTGCGTGTGTATTTGTGGTATCAAGCCTGGTAGGTCGATGTAATGACTGGTTGATTGACGCGGGTTTTCCTCGTAGAGAAATGTTGACATGGGATCAATTGGACGCGCTCGATCGTCATGGTATTGAAATTGGTAGTCATAGCCTGAGTCATTGTAAACTCGGTGATGTCCCGTTAGTCCGTGCCAGGCTGGAAATTAAACAGAGCAAGCAGCAACTGGAGCAACGATTAGGCAAGCGAGTGCAATACTTTGCTTATCCCTATGGTCATGTTAATCAGGCGGTGCGGAATGGGGTGGCTGAAGCCGGGTATCGATTAGCTTGCTCGACGAGGGCAGGGAAAAATCGACCAGATGTTGATCCTTATTTACTTCGGCGAGTGGAAATCCATGGACACGATTCTCTATGGCGGTTTCGTATGAAATTGCGGTTAGCAACTAAAGATATGCCGCCGTATTCTTTAATGAAAGATGCGGGATATCGGATATTGAAGAAATTGACAATGAGTGGAGATGGACATAGATAATCAGAGTAAGAAATTTCGCTTTTTATATGCGACACGGGAAAAATATCCGACTTATCGGGTCGATCTTACCGAGTTATTTTCAGCCGGATTAATCAAAAAAGGTCATACTGTGGATTGGCATATGCAGTCAGCTGAGGCCTCATCATTCAAACTATTGCGGCTTAATCGTCGGGAGCGCTTGTTTCTCGGTGGCGCATTAAAAGGCAAAGGGATATGGGGGAAATTGGCGAATCGATGCCTGGGCTTATGGCATGATATACGACTTTTTAGTCGGGCCAGAAAAAAAATCTATGACTTTGTACAAGTTCGAGATAATGTGTTTGCCGGCTATATTGTGGGGCTTGCACTGAAAGGACGCGCTACCCCATTTTATTATTGGATGTCATTTCCTTTTCCAGAAGCCGATTTGTTTCGTGCCGCCGATAAAGAAATTGATTTGTCGAGGCTTAAGAGAGCGTTTTATCACATACGTGGTACTTTGCTGCATTGGCTGTTATATCGTCACGTATTACCGCATACAGATCATATTTTTGTACAAAGTGAACAGATGGCTAAACAGCTGGCGGCAAAAGGGATATCTCAAAAGGGGATGACACCGGTACCCATGGGAATCAGTTTAGATCAGCTTGACAATGCTCAGATACCCCGGCTGGGCAATACACATTGGCAGGCAAAGACGGTGCTTGTCTATATGGGGACGATGGTTCGGGTGCGGCGGATCGAGTTTCTCATCCAGATGTTGCATTTGGTTCGTAAAACCATCCCTGATGCTATCTTAATTTTGGTGGGTGATGCGCCCGAGTCAGATATACAACGCTTGCGTGACGAAGCCCAGCGCCTGGGTTTGCAAGGCCATGTTATTTTTACTGGGTTTGTTCCTATGGAAGAAGCTTGGGCTTATATTAAAATGGCAACGGTTTGTTTTTCACCGTTTAGGCCGAGTCCTATTTTAGATGTGGCCTCCCCGACGAAAGTCATTGAATATATGGCGCTACGACGTCCGGTGGTTGCCAATAAAAATCCGGACCAGGCTAAGGTGCTCAGTGAAAGTGGGGCGGGACGGGCGGTGGAGTATTGTCCGGAGGCGTTTGCTAGTGAAGTGATTCATATTGTTGAAAATACGGATGAGCTGGATGATAAACTAGAAGCCGGTTATGAATATGTGCGTCGCCATCGAAGTTATGCCGCGCTTTCCCAGCAGCTTGAAAATAAATACCGGGATTTGCTTTGGCTTGATATGAGATAAAACGGGTGTGAATCGAGTTATTTATTTGCTATTTTTGTCGATATTTTTGTTTGATTATTTATCGAATCAAATGGGGATATTGAGTCACTATGTGACCTGGCTTCCTGAAATTTTGTCATTGATGGTGCTGGTGATGGTGGTGGCTTTATTTGCTGTTGACAAATCGCCTGCAATCCATCCCAAGTATGTTTTGTTTTTAACGGCCTATCTCCTGCTTGTTTTTATCGGTGTGGTACTTAATGCGATTCCTGAAGGTCCGCTGGTGGCTGGTCTTCGCACGTATTTGAAATTTATTCCATTTTTTTTGTTGCCAGCCGCTTATGCATTTAGTCATGAGCAGATTCAGAGTCAGTTAAAATTTTTATTATTTTTAATTTTAATGCAAGTACCTTTGGTGCTCTATCAACGATTCGTGCAGTACAAGGGTGTTTTATCTGGTGATCCGATGAAGGGAATGCTGGGTAATTCGGGACAACTAGCGATTATACTATCATGTGCCATTGCGGTGGTGATTGCTTGTTATTTATATGGAAAGTTAAGCCGCCTTGCCACAATACTCTTAGTTATTTTACTGTTTGTTCCGATCACGGTAGGAGAAACCAAAGCCTCGTTGGTGATATTGCCGATAGCGCTGATTGCGCCATTTATTCTATATAAGGAAAGCAAGGGAAATGTTAAGCGCTTGCTCGCTGGTTTAGCGGTTGGCGTAACTGTTATGTCGATATTTGTGATAGTTTATGACCATTTTATGACACCGCGCTGGGGTTATGGTTTGATGGATTTTCTTACCATGGAAGGTCGGATGGAAGGCTATCTGTACAGAGGTGCAGAGATAGGAGGAGATATGGATAAACTCGGTCGCATTGATACGTTGATGTTTGCCATGCAGATTCTATCTCAAGACTTCATTAAGTTATTGTTTGGCTTAGGCGTGGGAAATGTTTCTGGATCTTTTTTGAGTGGCGCCTCTGGCGAATATGCCGCAGAGTATGCGAAATATGGGATCGATGGGACTAATGTAACGCTATTTTTATGGGAAATTGGGTTGCTTGGAGTGTGCTTATACTTTATTTTTTTCGGGTTAGTGTTTAAAGATGCGTATGCTTTAAGTCAACATAAAAACATGATTGGTGCGCTAGCGCTGGCTTGGTCTGTGGTGGTCGTGATCTTTATCATTGGTATGTTTTATAAGCAGGTTTTGGGTCCGAATGTGTCTGGTTATTTATTTTGGTATTGGTCGGGTTACATTGTTGCCTCACATTATCGAATGCAGCGAAAATTCAATGAGGATAAGCCATAATTTTTATACCACGGAAACTTCTCATTCGGTTGTTGGTGCCAACTATTCGTATTAATTTTCTGCATTTTTTAAAAATTTTTTCTCTGTTAGGCCGGAGTTCCTATCGTATGGGTGTAAGACTATTTTTCGTTGTCATCATTTTATACGGCAAGCCTTACGCTTCACATGGCCATGCAGCCTACTATGTCGACAATATTCAGGGTGATAATAAAAGCAGTGGTGTTCGCTCAGCTCCATGGAAAAGTTTGAATTATGCAGTAAAACAATTGGTCGCGGGTGATCATTTAATCATTGTTTCTCATGGGCCAATGCATCCTTATCGAGAGCCGCTTTATCTTCATGGTCTTGGCAATGCGTTGAAGACCATTGAAATTAGCGGTGAGCCAGGAAATTCAGATCCTGTTCTTGTGGGTCTGGATGATTGGACTGATTTGACTGCCGGCGGTGGGCAGCGTTGGGTCGTCAGCGGAAAGCATTGGATCTTTAATATAATGAAACCGTCGGGATTGTGGTTATCCCATGTGAAGCAATGGAAAGAAAATGGGGTTTTTTCATTAATTGAGCGTGATCAGGTGACGGGAGAACAAAAATTGTTACCCGGCCAATGGCATTATGATAAATCGAAACGTCATATTAAATACCGACCAATGGCGGGGGAGACGTTATCGAATAGCCATATCGAAGGGCTTGTGAGAAAACAAGCGGTAGGCATCGTTGCGGTACGAAATCTTAAGTTAAAAAATATCACGGCGATGTTTACTGGAAATAACGCCATCAGTATTGTGAATGACTCACAAAATATCTCGGTGTCACGAGTGACGGTGCGGTATGCTGGGAATAATGGGATTTCCGTTGCGCGAGGTGGATCAGATATTGCCATTAAGTTCTGTAATATCAGTGATATTATGAACAATGGGATAATAATTAGTGGCGGTGGTGATCATCCCGTTAAAAATACCATAATTAAAGCCTGCAGTATTCAGTATGTAGCGACCAATGATGGTATTACTTTGCATGACGATCAGCAGGGTAATTCCATTGGGCGTAATCATTTGATTGAAGGTAATGTCATTTCTGCTTGCCAAGAACAAGGTATTGATATTGTGTCAGGTCGCCAGATCGTTGCTCGAAATAACTTAACCTTTAACAATCATGATTCAGGAATATCGATTGGTCATGGAGCAAGGAATGTGCGTATTGAAGGACATGCGAGCATAAATGATGGTTATGTGGGCGGATTGGTTGTGGGTAGATCAATGGCCGTAGTGGTTCGCAATAGTCTTTTTGCTAATGGTAAATACCATCAAATCGTGATACGCGATGCCAATGAGGTGGTTCTTGAAAACAATACGGTTATTCAAGGGGAATCAGGGCGCGGTTCGGTGATTGACATACAAGAAAGGTCTAAGCAAGTACTTTTTAGAAAAAATATTATTATCTCTCAAGTGCATGGCAAAGAGGTGCGATTGTTACGTTTCCTTAAAGGACGAAAATCAGCAGAAACAGGCGCTGTTTTTGATGATAATATCTGGTGGGTGGCCAGTGCGAGTGGTAAAGAATTTTTTGTGAAACGAGCGGGTGCCTATAAGCTCGATGACTTTAAACAAGTCTTTAACCTTAAAAATAATGGCCGCTTTATCGATTCTGGTGTTCGGTTTTTAGAAAGTCAGAGTCAATTACTTCATGCAACAGAAGGCTATCGTGATTACGGTTGTGGTTGCCAATTGCTCGGGGTATTACCGTAGGGGTTCAAATCAAAGGACGTTGGATTGACAGTTTTATGGATCATAAAAAGAAAAAACTTTGTGTGGTGGTCAGTTCTCATTGGGCGGCAACATTTGGTGGTGCCCAGTATCAAGCAAAATGTATTATTGATGAACTCATATTGACTAATGATTATGAAATCTATTATTTATCGCGTGATGTGGACACAAGATATATTCCCGATGGATATCACATTATCCCGGTAGGTGGTGGCAGAAATTCAAAAAAATTTCCTCTGTATTTAGACGCGTTTGATCTTTATCGTGTGTTAAAAAAAATCAACCCAGATATTCTTTATCAACGAGTGTTGAATGCTTATACAGGGATCACTGCCTATTACGCCAAAAAATATCATAAAACAATGATATGGCATATTGCTCATGATGATGATGTGCAGCCATTTATACCCTCATTGAGAAAAAATATTGTCAACAAACTAATTGATCAAAAAATTGGGCAATATGGTATCAAAGGTACCCATAAAATTATTGCTCAGACACAGCGTCAAAACGATTTTCTACAGAAACATTATGGTCGCCAGGCTGATGCAGTGATACACAATTTCCAACCGAAACCGACGGAGTCGCCTGCTAAAGCAAAGGGCATGAAAATCGTATGGATCGGAAATTTTAAACCAATGAAACGACCAGAAATTTTTGTTAAGCTGGCGGAGGATTTGGCGTATATGGACGACGTTAAACTAGAAATGATCGGTCGGCCGGGAAACCCAAGGCAATATGGAGCGTTGCTGGATAAAATATCGAAAATGAACAATCTATATTATCATGGTGAGCAGTCATTAGCGGAAGTCAATCGTATCCTCAGTGGTGCACATTTATTTGTGAACACCAGTATTGCTGAAGGATTCCCTAATACGTTTATTCAAGCCTGGATGAGAAAAGTACCTGTGATTAGCCTGGGGGTGGACGTCGATGATTTGTTACAGACAGGGAAGTATGGCATCTGTGTGAATAGCTATGAAGGCTTACTTGCAGAGATGATTGACTTGATCGCGAATGGTGAGCGCATCGAAGATATGGCTAATAATTCTCAAGCGCTGGCGTCCCAATATTTTTCACTGGATAATGCCAAGCGGATAATGCAAGTGATGGCAGACCCGTAGTGAATCATTTAAAGCGGCGGTGTTCGTGTCTCGACGTTGTCTCCTGAGTTGCTCTATCTCCTACCTCCATGCCGTTGTCGCGTTTCGCAGAGAGCAAAGATTGCCGCACGATCAACACCTACGTCCGTCAGGGTAAGTTTAAACTGATTTCAGGAAAAATCATTAAAAAATACCGCTACCTCATCTTTTCTCCAGGTAGCGTGGATTCGCTACGCTTAATCCACGTTACCCATCTATTGTTCTCTGAAATCAATTTAAACTTACCCAGCAGGAATGAGTATATCTAAACGTGTACGGATCGGCAATGCTGTGATAGTCTATTCATAGAATAAAAATTTCATTAAGTCATACCATATTGAATGGGTTAGGTGCAATAAAACTCGCCAATACCAACAAGCTGCTTGCATTTGAATCAAGCAAACATCACTCAAAATCAAAAATCGATATGAACCACAATGCATCGCTAAACCAGCGGATTATTATTATATCAAGAGATTTTCGTTATCAAGGGGGCGTTGTTAACTATCTTGAAACTTTATCACGAACATTCACTCAACCCGAGTATTATTCCTATTTTTTTATCGGGCGGGAATTCGGAGCAAAGCTCAGTCTCTTCGATTTTTTCAGTCCATTTATTAAGAGCTTTCGTTTAATTAGAAAATTGCATAATGATAATATAGAAATGGTACACATCAATCCGTCGCTTAATATGCGATCACTGCTCAGAGATGGCCTATATATACTCGTTGTTTCTTTATTCTCTCGTGCGCGGATACTGATATTTATTCATGGCTGGAATATTCGCCTAGCAGAAAAAATCGCGACTTATCGACTATATAAATTCATTTTTAACCATGTTTTTGGTCGAGCGGTCGGTTTTTTAGTATTGGCGAATCAGTTTAAACAGGGATTGGTAAAAATAGGCATAAATGCAGACAAGATTAAAGTGACAACGACCATGTTTGATGGAAAATTATTCAGTGATGCTAGACAGCAAACGAACAAGCGGGGAGCAACGCTTCTTTTTATGTCACGTTTTGTGCGAGAAAAAGGCATCTATGAATTGTTTGATGCCTTTTTAGAATTAAAAAAATATGATACTCAAGCACGTTTGCTGATGGTAGGAGATGGGCCAGAATTGAATGCGATGAAGACCTGGGTTAAAGAAAATCATCTAATTTCGTCGGTAATTTTTACCGGTTATTTACGCGATAAAGACAAAGTACAAGTGTTCATGGAGGCAGATATTTTCGTCTTTCCGACCTATTACGGTGAAGGATGTCCCGTGGTATTACTGGAAGCAATGGCCGCAGGACTGCCAGTGGTGACAACGACCGCCGGCGGGATAGGAGATTTTTTTCGCGACGGTGAAAATGGTGTGTTATTAAATCAGGTAACCTCACAGACGGTTGAACAAGCAATATGCTTTTTGTTAAAAGATCGTGGGCGTATGTCACAAATTTCACAAATCAACCGATGTCAGGCTTGGGGAAATTATGAAGCACAGGTGATGACTAAGGAAATGGAGGCTATATATATGGCCGTGATTAATGGAGGACAGTTATAATATGGACACAGCAATGATAGCGCCGGTATTTATTGTTGGAACACCGCGATCGGGAACCACATTAGTTGCCAGGATTCTTGGTCAACATCCTAATATTTTTATGCCGGGTGAAACCCATTTTTTTTTCGATATCTATGCAAAGCGAAACCAATATGGAGATCTTGCGAGTGATCGCGTTGCGCGTCAGCGTATAATTGAACGCTTGTTAAGCATTTATCGTCGATATAATGAACCGGATGATCAGTTGCGCATCGATAAAATGATCGATCAGGCGGCTTTAGTCGAGCAACTCACGGATGCTTGTCATACATATCAGGAAATATTTTCCAAGTTTATGCAATTGCAAATGTTGTCTGAGGGGAAGCGACGTTGGGGCAATAATGCGCCGAAAGATATTTTTTATATTGATGAGATTCTCACGTTTTACCCGGATGCGAAGATCATTGTTTGTGCGCGAGATATTCGAGATTTTCTGGATTCATATAAAAATAAATGGAAGGCGACGGCTCGTGAGCAGGAGCAGAGAATAAAAAAATTATATCATCCGATAGTGACTTCGTTGTTATGGAAAGCAAGTATGCGGACAGTAGCATTGATTCAATCAAAGGTGTCTAAGGATAATATCCTGTTGATTCCTTATGAAAAATTAGTGACTGAAACGGAATCCACTGTCAAAGATGTATGTGCTATGATCAATGAAAAATACCAACCAGATATGTTAAATATTGATTTTAGTAACAGTTCCGATAAAAAGAACCAAAGCGGAGTGTATACTTCATCGGTGGGGAAATGGGTACACCGACTTTCCCCAGAAGAAGTCTGGCTAGCGCAAAAAATTGCCAAACCTGAAATGCAACAGTGGGGTTATCAAGTCGCAAAGTCAAAAATTAATTCTGCAAAATTGATTGGTTTACTGTTGTCGATGCCATTTTCCATGCGTCACGCATTATTGGCGAATAAACAGAACACAGGCCCCGTGTTACCTTATCTCGCTCGACGGGTAAGCCGTTTGATGTCACGTAGCTAGGTGGCTGTTCGAGAATGGAGAGCTATCGCTGGTGAAAAATAAAAAATGACTTGCATGAATAGAATGATAGAGGTAATCTTTGTCATTCGCGATCAAAAACTAAAATAATATTCTCGTTGACTAACTA
>VAPK010476718.1_pt1 | contig 21966 bp, 20 predicted proteins | sample 3395031 | NCBI WGS metagenome assembly VAPK01 (sample SAMN08290443, study PRJNA428436) | hydrothermal vent metagenome | isolation source: Deep-sea hydrothermal vent chimney 1 | place: Pacific Ocean: Juan De Fuca Ridge
GCCAAACCAAATTGATAACGTTTCACGCCTAAATAATCATCCAAGTTTCCAGCGGTAATAACTAATTTATCAGCTGGTTTTTCTTGCAATATTTTTCTTACTAACTTCCGACATAACCGTGCAATATGACGTTGTAAACCACGTACACCCGCTTCTCGCGTGTAATACTGGATAATCTGCAATACGGCTGATTCTTCGATCTCCGCTTCTTCTGCTTTCAAACCATTATCTTTCAATGCGGTTGGTAGTAAATATTGCATGGCAATATTGCGCTTCTCATCTTCGGTATACCCAGACAGCTGAATAATTTCCATACGATCACGTAATGCATCAGGGATGTTTAAGGTATTCGCTGTCGCCACAAACATCGTATCGGACAAATCATAATCGACTTCTAAATAATGATCTGAAAATGCTTTATTCTGCTCAGGATCCAACACTTCTAACAAAGCCGACCCCGGATCACCTCGGAAATCTTGCGCCATTTTATCAATTTCATCTAACAAAAACAGTGGATTTTTTACACCTGTTTTTGTCATGTTTTGTAATATTTTCCCTGGCATTGAACCAATGTAGGTACGGCGATGACCACGGATCTCTGCTTCATCTCGCACACCGCCCAAAGACATACGGGTGAATTTGCGATTGGTCGCTCGCGCAATAGAACGTGCGACAGACGTTTTGCCCACCCCTGGCGGTCCCACTAGGCATAAAATAGGCCCTTTTAATTTCTTAACACGCTGCTGCACAGCCAAATACTCTAGGATCCGTTCTTTCACCTTCTCAAGGCCAAAATGGTCTTCATCTAGTATTGTCTCAGCACGGCTTAAATCATTTTGTAACCGTGATCGTTTTTTCCACGGCAGCTCCGTTAAATAATCAATATAGTTACGAACAACTGTTGCCTCAGCGGACATCGGTGACATCATTTTGAGCTTTTTCAATTCAGAATCTGCACGCTCTTTCGCTTCTGATGTCAGACCTGCTTTCTCAACCTTACTGGTCAGCTCCTCAAGTTCATCTGCCGTTTCATCTATTTCACCTAACTCTTTCTGAACCGCCTTCATTTGCTCATTTAGATAGTATTCACGTTGACTTTTTTCCATTTGTTTTTTGACACGGGAACGAATGCGTTTTTCGATATTTTGCAGATCGATTTCACTTTCTAAATGTACCAAAAGAGTCTCTAAACGAACTTGAACATCTATTTCTTCCAGCAACACTTGTTTTTCTTCCAGCTTTAGCGTGATATGTGCTGCAATGGTATCTGCCAATCTACTAGGTTCATCAATTCCTGCAACCGAATTTAGCACTTCGGGTGGAATTTTCTTATTGAGTTTCACATATTGCTCAAATTGCGTTAGTAGCGTACGCATCAACACATCTGTTTCACGATCTTGAACCGCTGTGTCAGTTAGTACCGTGGCAACCGCTGTAAAAAAAGCATCTTCTTCTTGTGTTGGTAAAATGCGGATCTGTACACGATCCGTACCTTCGGCTAATACTTTTACCGTACCATCTGGCAATTTTAATAATTGTAAAATATTAGCCAAGGTTGCAATTGAGTATAAACCGTCTACCGCAGGTTCATCCGCTGAAGGATCTTTTTGCGCCACCAACAAAATCTGTTTATTTTGTTCTGCCGCTGTTTCGAGCGCTTTAATAGATTTACTACGACCCACAAATAAAGGCGTCACCATAAATGGATAAACCACGACGTCCCGCAACGGCAATACGGGCAACTCAGTTCGTTCAGTTGTGTCTATTACTTCATTATTATCCATAAAACCCTTCCTTACGTAGCCCCATCCACTGATACCCTAAATTTTAGAATCAGCGATAAACGCCACTATTACAATATTATGAATATGGGTCTCAAAACATCAAAAATCAAGCCTAATATAAAACAATCAGTTTAATTTTCTGAGACTGCGTGTTCCACAACTTCTGGCTCCGCATATACTAAGATAGGCGGGTTTTCCCCATTCACGACACTTTCATCAATCACCACTTTCGCAATGGTATCATTTGAAGGGATATCAAACATCGTATCGAGTAATATATTTTCAACGATAGAACGTAATCCTCGGGCCCCTGTTTTACCTTCCATTGCTTTTCTAGCAATGGCGCGTAGTGCATCCTCTCGAAATTCAATATCCACATTTTCCATTTCAAATAAACGTGCATATTGTTTCGTTAATGAATTTTTAGGTTCTGTTAAAATCGTCACTAATGCCGCTTCATCTAACTCATCTAAGGTCGCAATTACTGGCAAACGCCCGACAAACTCAGGAATCAAACCATATTGAATTAAATCCTCTGTTTCGACTTCTTTCAACACATCACTCACTGCACGCGTCTCATCGATACTTTGCACCTCCGCAGAAAAGCCAATCCCCCCCTTATGAGAACGGTTACGGATAACGGCATCTAACCCAGAAAAAGCCCCACCACAGATAAATAAGATCTTACTGGTATCTACTTGTAAAAACTCTTGCTGCGGATGCTTGCGACCACCTTGAGGCGGAATTGAAGCTACCGTACCTTCAATCAATTTTAATAATGCTTGTTGCACACCTTCACCGGAAACATCACGGGTAATTGAAGGATTGTCAGATTTACGTGAGATTTTATCAATTTCATCAATGTATACAATACCCGTTTCGGCTTTCTCAACATTGTAATCACATTTCTGCAATAATTTTTGAATGATATTTTCGACATCTTCACCCACATAACCCGCTTCAGTTAACGTGGTCGCATCTGCTATCGTGAAGGGCACATTAAGTTGCCTTGCCAATGTTTCCGCCAATAATGTTTTACCGCTTCCTGTCGGACCGATCAGCAAAATATTGCTTTTAGAGAGTTCAACTTCATCTTTTGCTTTACTATATCGCAATTTTTTATAATGGTTATACACCGCAACAGATAACACACGTTTTGCTTTTGCTTGCCCGATAACATATTGATCTAAAGCATCATTGATTTCACGTGGTGTGGGTAAGTCAATCTCTGCTTCGGATTCGCCTGTCGTTGTTCCTTCCATTTCTTCTTTAATGATATCTGTGCAAAGTTCCACACATTCATCGCAGACAAAGACAGAAGGCCCTGCGATCAGCTTTTTGACTTCATCTTGGCTTTTGCCACAGAAGGAACAATATAATGTTTTGTTGTTGTCATCACTCATAATATGTCACTTTTTTGGAAAATCATTCACCAGACTGGCGATTATTTAATACCGAATCAATTAAACCATAGTCCATTGCTTGCTCACTGTCCATAAAATAATCACGATCTGTATCTTGCTTAATCTTTTCAATATCTTGCCCTGAATGCTGGGCGAGAATACTATTCAAACGTTCACGAATCGCTAATATCTCCCGTGCATGGATATCAATATCAGATGCCTGTCCCTGAAAGCCACCTAATGGTTGGTGAATCAATACCCGTGAATTAGGTAAAGCATAACGTTTTCCGGACTCACCACCCGCCAATAAGACCGCGCCCATACTTGCTGCTTGGCCGATACACAAGGTGCTCACATTAGGTTTAATAAATTGCATGGTGTCATAAATTGCTAATCCAGCAGTGACCGCGCCACCTGGAGAGTTAATGTATAAGTGAATATCTTTATCGGGGTTATCCGATTCCAAAAACAATAGTTGTGCGACCACCAAGTTGGCCATATGATCTTCAACAGGCCCCACCAAGAAAATAACGCGCTCTTTTAATAAACGCGAATAAATGTCATACGATCGCTCTCCTCGCGACGTTTGCTCTATGACCATTGGCACTAATGCGTTACTAATACTGGTTATCTCACTCATCTTTTGCTCTCTATGCTAAAAGTTAATAGCCCGTGTTCATTTCCATGAACACGGGCTATTATTATATCTTAAAATCAGGATGATTATGCTGTTGTACTATTGCCCATCACTTCGCTAAACGAACTGCTTACTTCCTTAATTTTCACATTGTCTAATACCCAGTCAACAACGGCATCTTCAACCACCACCATTTGCACTTCAGACAATTTTTCAGGCGTTTCCATATAGTGTTTAACAACATCTTCTGGATCTTCATAACTTTCCGCAATACCATCAATCACGGCCTTAACACGATCTTCAGCGGGTGTAATCTTATTATCCGTAATGATTTTGTTAACTAATAAGCTCAACGCGACACGTCTTTCAGCAGGTGCTTTAAAGCCGGCCACTTCTAGATTCAAAGAGGCCACATCGACACCTTGGCTCTTAATGTTTTCACTGGCTTGGTTCAATAAAAATTCTGCTTCTCTATCAACGGGCGAAGCAGGCAATGTTAATTCATTATTCTCAAATAACGTATCCATTACCTTGCGTTTATTCTGGTTTTTCAATGCAGAGTTAAGTTCTCTCTGCATATTCCCACGCACATCTTTTTTCAATGTTGCGACATCTTTAACACCGCATAACTCAGCAAAGGCTTTATCAAGCTTGGGTAACTTCTTCGCCGCAACACCACCAATCGTTACATCAAACTCTGCTTTTTTACCTGCCAAATGCGCTGCACGATAATCGTCAGGGAAGTGCATTGTAATCGTGGTATCGCCACCTGTTTTTTGGCCGACTAATTGTTTTTCAAACTCTGGTAACATTGAGCCGTTACCGACTTCAACATCAACATCGCTGCCTGTGCCGCCTTCAAAAATCTCACCATCAACCCGACCAACAAAATCAATTGTTACTCTATCGCCTTCCTTTGCTGCGCGCTTAACGGGATCCCATTCCATGCGTTGATTGCGTAATATTTCTAACATGTCGTCAACATCCGCATCCGTAATCTCCGCCACGGTTTTTTCGACTGTGAGGCCTTTTACATTAACCTTATCGATTGTTGGGAAGACTTCAAATTCAACGGTATAAATAAGGTTGCCGTCTTTTTCGTCCATTTTGCTAATATGTGGCGGCCCCGCAGACTCAATTTTTTCTTGCACAAAGGCTTCTTGCATACTGCTTTGAACCAAACCATCGATCACATCACCACGCGCTTCGCCGCCATGTGTTTGCTCAACCATTTTCATTGGCACTTTGCCTTGGCGAAAGCCCGCCATTTTAACGCTTGGCGCAATCGCTTTTAAACGTTGCTGCACAGCCTCATCAATATTGATGTCTTCAACAGTGATCGTCATTTCACGACCAATTTCATTCACATTTTTTACAGCAACTTGCATGTGCTACCTCAACATTCTCAAACTAACCAAGGGATATTATAATGATGGTACGAGTGGGGAGACTTGAACTCCCACATCCTAAAGATACTAGAACCTAAATCTAGCGCGTCTACCAATTCCGCCACACTCGCATTGTTTTATTACTTTGGCACCGTATTGTCACCAAGAAAGCTCGCTATTATAAACAGTCATTCAAAAGAACGCTAGCCTTTTCACACATCAAATTATTCGTTCGCCACACCATGCGGTACATGTCCCGTTGCCACATGCTCACGTGCTGAATCACAGTGACCTTGCTGATCATCAAAAAAAATATCTGCGCCAAATTCTTTCAAGAAGGGGCCTTTGGGCATACCCCCCAAAAAGATCGCCTCATCAATTCTAATTCCCCAGTCTCGCAAGGTGCGAATAACACGCTCATGTGCTGGGGCTGAGCGCGCTGTCACCAATGCAGTTCGAATCGGTGAGTTCTGTTCTGGAAAAGCGGCTTGCAAATGATTTAAGGCGGCTAAAAAATCTTTAAATGGCCCTTCACGTAAGGGTTTCTTGGCTGTCGCTTGCTCATTTTGTGTAAACGCCGCCAATCCCTGCTCTTTATAAATACGTTCTGATTCATCTGAAAACAACACCGCATCACCATCAAAAGCCAGCCGTAATTCTTGTCGCTCACTATGATATTCCTCTTTGCTTGCAGGTAAAATAGTAGCTGCCGCGACACCCGCATCTAAGGCTTTACGCACATCTTCCGCGGCACTTGATAAGAATAAATTCGCACCAAACGGTTTAACATAGCTATACGGACTACGGCCTGATGTGAAAACTGCGCGGCTAATATCAAGTTGATGATGTTGAATTGAATTAAATACCCGTAAACCCGTATCTGCACTATTACGCGACAATAAAATAATTTCTACATTACGTTGCGCGCCCTCTTTGCCATTCAAAGCCAATAATTTTTTCACCATGGCATAAGCACCACCCGGCGCTAAAGGCACATCTTCATTTTCTATTTGGTAATCACAGTAAGCCTGCGTGCCTTCTTCTTCATAAATGCGATGGCTTTCATCCAAATCAAATAAGGCACGCGATGAAATCGCCACAACTAGTTTCTTGTTATCAGGTGAAATCGTCATATTCCACCACTTAATGCTTTGCCATCTTTACGTGCAATACGCAATATTCGCTGCCAAGCTTCATTACATCGGCTTGTGGCAAGCTTGTGATTAGGCAACGCCGCTAATACCTGTGGCAAATCTACTAAACTTGTGACCCCTTCTGGAACACTTTTTTCAAAACTAGCCGCTTCACCCAACACAATAAGGCCATGAACAGGCACGCCTGGAATCAAATTTTTAATCACTTGTTGGGTCGTAGACAAGCCATACAAAGGATTTTCAAATTTTACACTGCGCCCCTTTAATATCTGCGTCCATAAATCAATATGTACCGCACCGAACACGCGCCCTTCTGCTTCAAGTTGTTCAATCACCACAATGCCTTGTTCTATCTGTACTAATTGTGCGATATCAAATAAGCCACCAATCCCGTCTGGCAATACAATATCGGTTAAATTGATTAACTCTGCTTGTGTCAGTTTAGCCGTAATTTTTTGGGCGAGCGTTCGTGGCTGACGCTTCATCAAAAACCACGCTAAAAAAAGCAATATAGCGCTGCCAAGTATAATCCACAATATTAAATTCATCTTTACATCCATTTAATTTATTTCACCTAAGATCACAGGATCTTCATGAATTATCACTTCCGTATTAGGTAATTCTTGCATAATTACTTTTTCTATCTCATCTGCAATCCGATGGGCATCTCGCAATTTAAGCTGTTCATCTAATTCTAAATGCAGTTGGATAAAAGTGGTGGTGCCTGAGCGACGTGTACGCAAATCATGTAAGCCTTGCGCATGCGGGTGCTGCATCACAATATGTTCAATTCGTTCACGCTCATCATCTGGCAATTCATGATCCATTAACAAATCAATCGCCTCACGCACAATCATCCAAGCACTATACAAAATGAAAATGGCGATACCAATTGCAAACACTGGATCAAATCCAACCCACCCGTAGGCGCTTAATAATAAGGCGATAATCACGCTACCATTCACCCATAAATCCGTTTTGTAATGCAAAGCATCCGCTTTAATGGCCGTTGACTGCGTTCGTTTAATCACATACTGCTGAAATAACACCAACATAATCGTTGCCAGCATTGAAAATGCCATCACACCTATACCTAATTGCAATCCGTCTCCCAAGGCTTGCGGGTGAAACAGTCGCCCTGCTGCTTGTAATAATAATAAACCAGCAGACCCCGCAATAAATAATGCTTGCCCCATTCCCGCAAGTGCTTCTGCTTTACCATGCCCAAAGCGATGTTCGTGGTCGGCTGGTTGCAAGGCATGGCGTACCGCAACTAAATTTAAAATAGAGGCCAACAAATCCAAACTCGAATCAATTAAGGTCGCTAAGATACTAACTGAGTCTGTTACCAACCACGCCAAGATCTTAACGACAATCAAAACAATCGCTGTGCCCACCGAAGCATAGGTTGCCCAGCGCATCAAGTGGCTATTATCTGTATTTGAAGTTGATATTGTCATATTGTGGCGCGTATAGTGTTCTATAAAAGAAACATAATGAGACAGGATAGCAAAACATGAGTAATACCACCATCAAAACCATCGCATTCAATGACCAACGCCCTGGCACATCCGGTCTACGCAAGAAAGTCACTGTTTTCCAACAAACCCACTATCTTGAGAATTTTGTACAATCTACTTTCAATGCCTTACCTGAACGCCAAGGCAAAACACTGGTGGTCGGCGGTGATGGTCGTTTTTATAATCAAGAAGCAATTCAAATTATTCTAAAAATGGCCGCTGCTAATGGCTTTTCTCGCGCTATCGTGGGTCAACATGGCTTGCTCTCCACCCCCGCTGCATCCTGCATTATCCGAAAATATAATGCATTTGGTGGCATCATCTTATCGGCTAGCCACAATCCCGCCGGCCCCACTGAAGATTTTGGTATTAAATACAATATTAGTAATGGTGGCCCAGCCCCTGAAGGCGTAACCGATGTCATTTTCAGCAATAGCCAATCACTTACTGAATACACTATTTCGGATGCCGCAGACATTGACCTAAGCGCTTTAGGAACATCAACGCTCGATGATATGACCATTGAGATCATCAGCCCTGTTGCAGACTATGCAGAACTCATGGCCAGCTTATTCGATTTTAATGCAATTCGCGATTTACTTACTTCAGATTCTTTTTCTATGCGTTTTGATGCGATGCATGCCATCACAGGCCCTTATGCCACCGAAATATTGCAAAATCAATTAGGCGCACCGGCGGGCACCGTTATTAACGGTACCCCTCTCACTGATTTTGGCGGCGGTCATCCCGATCCTAACTTAACCTATGCTAAAGAACTCGTTGATCAATTATTTAATGATCACGCACCTGATTTTGGTGCGGCCTCCGATGGTGATGGCGATCGTAATATGGTGCTCGGCGCCAATTTCTTTGTGACTCCTTCTGATAGTTTGGCAATTATCGCTGCCAATGCGGCCTGTGCGCCAGCTTATCAAGGTGGTTTATCTGGTATCGCCCGCTCAATGCCAACCAGCCAAGCGCCTGACCGCGTGGCAGAACAATTAGGCATCCCCTGCTTTGAAACACCAACCGGCTGGAAATTCTTTGGCAACCTGCTAGATGCAGATAAAGTCACACTCTGTGGTGAAGAAAGTTTTGGCACAGGCTCCAATCATATCAGGGAAAAAGATGGGTTGTGGGCAGTGTTGTTTTGGCTCAATATCCTCGCTGTTAAAAAAGAATCTGTCGCCAACATTGTCACCAAGCATTGGCAAAAATTTGGTCGAAATTACTACACCCGCCATGATTATGAAGCCGTACCTAGCGATATCGCACAGCAACTGATGGACAATTTAGAAGCCAAACAGGCCGAATTTGTGGGTCAAACATTAGCGGGCCGTACCGTCAGTTATGCTGATAATTTCAGTTACACCGATCCTGTTGATAACAGCGTTTCTACTAAACAAGGCTTACGCATCGGTTTTGATGATGGCGCCCGGATTATTTTCCGCCTGTCTGGTACGGGGACGGAGGGTGCGACAATCCGTGTTTATGTGGAATCTTACGAATCGAATAAGGATTTATTACAGCAAGACACACAAACGGCATTGGCAGATTTAATTACGCTTGCCGATGAATTATCTGAACTCAGTAATCGTACAGGCCGCAATACACCGACTGTGATCACCTAAGATGTTGCCTTTAGTCTTAGGATCCAGCTCGCCTTTTCGTGCCGAATTATTATCGAAATTAGGATTGCCATTTGAAATTGCATCGCCAGATATTGATGAATCCGCATTTGATGATGAAACAGCACCACAACTCGTATTGCGCTTAGCTGAAGTAAAGGCACGAACGGTTTCCGTTCAACATCCAAAGGCCTTGATTATCGGCTCAGATCAAGTTGCCGTATGCAATGGCAATATCTTGGGTAAACCGGGCAATCATAAAGCAGCCATTAAGCAACTTCAAGCATCCTCTGGAAAAACCGTATTCTTTCTAACCGGGTTGGCGCTTTATAATAGCGATGCAGATAGCATGCAATCTGTCGTCGATCCCTTCGCTGTTCATTTCCGCGAACTCAATCTTGCCCAAATAGAGGGTTATTTACGGCAAGAACAACCTTATCAATGTGCCGGTAGCTTTAAATCTGAGGGATTAGGCATCAGCCTATTTGAAGCATTACAAGGTGATGATCCCAATAGCCTTGTAGGCTTGCCACTCATTCAGCTTATTAAGATGTTAGAGAATGAAGGCGTTGATGTATTGCAAGTCCTATCTAATTCCTAGCGGCTTAAACCAGCCTCTTGCTCACGCTGCATTTCACGTGCCACTTTCGCATTCATAATATTACCCATTAATTTTCTCGCGGATTTATTGCGGCGTTTTTTCAACATCCCCAGAGTAAAGGCTTTATTCACATCATTTTCATCCAACATATTATGGATTGAGGTTAAATGCACCTCACATTCCTCCATTGTTTTAGAGGCCATCGCTTCTGGATCAAGATCATCCGTGAAATATTCTGGTCTCCGCTCCTGCATGCATGCATTATAGCTAGCCAATGAGCCTAACATTTGATCTTGTAAGACCTCTGATAAATCACCTGGCGTTTTAAGGTTATATTCTTCTGACACCACTTCTGTATTCGCATCATCGTCTGTATGGGCATTCATATCCGTATGCGTATGTGGTGCCGCCTCATCGTTTATTTTTGTCTCATCTGTTGCTTTATCACACGCCACCAACATAGATAAACTCAAGACTAAAGCTGCTACCATTAAATTTTTCATCTTTTTTTCCAATTAATATTTATAATCAGCGGATAGAATATAGTGTCTTTCTACACAATGCCAGACAATAATAAACAAAATAGTTTTAAAATAACAATATAATTTAATAAATTCAATTAATTATAGAGATAACCTAATAAATGACTTTAGATAAAAGATTGAACGAATTACAACACTGGTTAAGCCAACAATTGCCACCGGAACCTTTCGAGCTCGCACCGGCATCCAGTGACGCCAGTTTTAGACGTTATTTCCGTGTGACCCAATCAAACAATAGTTATATTGTTATGGATGCCCCGCCCGAGCAAGAAGATACCGCGCCTTTTATCACCATTGCAGAACACTTAGCCACCCAAAATATTCCCGTCCCGCTTATTCACGCCAAAGATACACGCGCGGGATTTTTATTGTTATCTGATTTAGGCAGCCAACCTTACTTAGAACGCTTAAATAAGCACACAGCACCTGATTTATATCACACAGCAATCGATGCACTAATTCAACTGCAAACCGCTGATCACAGCCAACTTCAGCTGCCCAGCTATGATGCCACTCGCCTGCAACAAGAAATGACACTCTTTCCTGATTGGTTTCTCAATACCCACCTAGACATAACGCCACCTGATTTTTTACCTGAACTCTATCGCATCTTAGTTGAAAACGCGTTAGAACAACCAATGGTATTCGTCCATCGTGATTACCATTCTCGTAATTTGATGCATACGCCTGATGGCGAAATAGGCATTATTGATTTCCAAGATGCCGTAATGGGCCCGATTAGCTATGATCTCGTCTCACTGATACGCGATAGCTATATTGCCTGGTCAGATGAAGAAATAGACGCCTGGCTCCACTATTATTGGCAACAAGCGCACACGGCAGGTTTGCTTAATGCGATCTCGCTCGATCAATTCACCCGTTGGTTTGATTTAATGGGCTTACAACGCCAACTTAAAATACTCGGTATCTTTTGTCGTCTCTATTATCGTGATGGCAAAGCCAATTATCTGGATGATTTACCCCAAACCCTAAAATATGTGCAACAAATCAGCGCACGTTACCCAGAATTAGCAGACTTACACGCACTGGTGACCACCAATGAAAAAATAACAGGCATCCTATTATGAAAGCGATGATCTTAGCTGCCGGCAAAGGGGAACGCCTACGTCCACTCACAGATCACACACCCAAACCACTATTACAAGTCGGTCAATTTCGCTTAATTGAATATTTAATTCAGAGTTTAGTGAAAGCGGGTGTCAGCGAGATTGTCATCAATCATGCACACCTCGGTGAACAATTTGAGCCCGCATTAGGTAATGGCAGTCGATATGATACAAAAATCACCTATTCGCCAGAAGCCATTGGCGGCTTAGAAACCGCTGGTGGCATTATCAATGCGTTGTCTTTATTGGGTAAACAGCCATTTCTAGTCGTCAATGGCGATATCTGGACTGATTATCCATTTGAACAACTCACGACGCTAAACCTCAAACAAAATACACTTGCCCATCTTATCTTAGTCGATAACCCACCCCACCATCCAGAAGGTGATTTTTCATTGCACAACGGCCTAATGCAAAATGGCGGTGAAGGCTGTCTCACCTACAGTGGTATTGGCATCTATCATCCTGACTTCTTCGCAGCGCAAGCCGTTAGTAGGCTTCCGCTTAGACCATTACTCAATAAAGCCATGGCAAAGCAACAAGTAACAGGTGAGGCTTATTCAGGAAAATGGTTTGATATTGGTACCGTTGAACGATTGACCGCACTAGCTGAACAGCTGGAGTAACATTCCCATAAACAATAGAAATAAGGCCGTACCACTAATGATTAAACCCATATAGCTGATATGTCGGATACCAATTTCTGGGGTTTCATCAATCGGGGTCGCCTCCCAATCCGCAACAATGCTTTCCGCCTGGGGCACATCAGGCGAATTCACCATCACACGAATCAAATCAATGGCCTGTAAATCACCCACCCCACCTTGTAAATATTCACCTTCAATATAGGCTTCAATATCATGTTGTGCTAAAACGCCCTGTACTAAATGGGCATCTAAGGCATTCGAGGCGCGGTAAATACAAGTACGCATACTAAGCCATTAATAACTCTAACAGCGCTTTCTGTGCATGCAAGCGGTTCTCTGCTTCATCCCATACCACACTCTGCAGATCATCCATCACGGCAGCGGAAACTTCTTCACCGCGATGCGCAGGCAGACAATGCATAAATAAAGCCTCTTTATCTGCCAATGCCATCAAATTTGTATCCACTTGGAAGTCTGCAAACGCTTTTTCACGTTTTTTCTGCTCTTCTTCTTGTCCCATGCTCGCCCACACATCAGTGACCACCAAATCTACGCCCTCAACGGCTTCGTTTGGATCAGTATGTAGACTAACCGTTGCAGTTGTATTCGCTACAATATCTGTATCAGGTGCGTAATCACTTGGCGTAGCAATACGCAACTCAAAGCCAAATTGAGCGGCCGCATTGATGTAAGAGTGACACATATTATTGCCATCCCCTACCCAAGTCACCGTTTTGCCTGCAATACTACCGCGGTGCTCAACATAAGTCTGCATGTCCGCTAACAACTGACAAGGATGATAAGAATCGGTTAATGCATTAATAACCGGCACCGATGAATATTCAGCAAACCGTGCCACTTTTTCATGCTCAAAAGTACGAATCATCACGGCATCCACCATGCTTGAAATCACGCGTGCAGAATCCTCAATGGGTTCACCACGGCCTAATTGCGTATCATTCGGTGATAAAAATATTGAGCCGCCACCCAACTGAATCATGCCCGCTTCAAACGATACCCGTGTGCGCGTTGATGATTTTTCAAAAATCATCCCCAATACTTTGTTTTGCAAAGGTGCATAGATTTCACCCGCACCTTGCATCTGCTTCAATTCAATCGCACGCGCTATCAATGCCTCTAACTGCGCGCTTGTTAAATCATTTAAGGTTAAAAAATGTTGCATTCTCTTCTCTCTGTCTCTGATGCGAATTAATCCGCAATAAATGCCAGCACTAAACTGCTGACTTTCTCTACCATTTCCAGCGCTTCATCATCCGTCATAATCAATGGCGGTAATAACCGAATTACCTTATCAGTGGTCACATTAATCAAAATACCGTTCTCTAAAGCCTTGGCAACCAGTTCTGTGCAGGTTTCCGCCAATTCAATACCAAACATCAAACCACACGACCGTAAAGCAACAACCGACTCTTGGTCACCCAAGGCCCGCTCAAATGCAGTCAAAATTAAAGCCGATTGCCGAGTAACATGCATCAAAGTTGCTTCTTGTTCCATCACCTCAAGCACTGTTAAGGCGACCCGGCACGCCAATGGATTACCACCAAATGTTGAACCATGATTACCGGGTTGTAATACGCCCACAGCCGAACCTGCCACTAAGCAAGCCCCCACAGGGATGCCGTTACCTAAACCTTTCGCTAACATCATCACATCTGGCAATAAATCAGCCGTATGTTGAAAAGCAAACCATTCACCCGTCCGACCAACGCCAGTTTGCACTTCATCTAGCATAAGCAATAAATTGCGTTGTGTGCACAAATCCCGTGCTTCTGATAAATAATCTTCATCCAATAGGCGCACGCCACCTTCACCCTGAATAGGCTCTAACATCACTGCCACCGCCTCAGGCCAATGGCCAATGGCCATCCGCAAAGCATCTAAATCGTTATAAGGCACCCGCACAAATCCTGGCACCAAAGGCTCAAAGCCAGCATGTACTTTAGGATTACCCGTTGCGCTCAATGTCGCCATCGTCCGGCCATGAAAACTGCCATCCATCACGATAATTACCGGCTTTTCAATACCCTTATCTCGGCCATATTTCCGAGCAATTTTAATCGCCGCCTCATTCGCCTCAGCACCAGAATTACAAAAGAAGGCTTGCTCCATGCCTGATAATTCAGTCAGTTTATTGGCCAAGGCTTCTTGTAAGGGGATCTGATACACATTAGATGTATGCAATAAGGTCGCCGCCTGATCACAAATCGCTGCCGTGATCGCAGGGTGGCTATGCCCTAAGCCACAGACTGCGATGCCACTCAATGCATCCAAGTATTGCTTGCCATCTGTATCCCACAAACGCACGCCTTCGCCGCGTTCAAAGGCAACGGGGAGCCGACCGTATGTTGGTATAACTCTGCTGGTTATTGTGTCATCACTCATCATCTCATTCTTTATAATTGTTACCTATCAAATAAACCATTGTCACCTTAAACATAGCCTAAAATCTTTGCTCCTCGTTATTAGAGAATCCATATAGCTTAAAAAACAAAAATGGCAGCTCCTTGAAGGAACTGCCATTGAAATCATTTTAAAGTCTGTTTTTTGTTTGCTAGATTATGCGCCGAAATTATCTTCAACAAAATCCCAATTCACCAAATTCCAAAATGCTTCCACATATTTTGGTCGTGCATTTCGGTAATCAACATAATAAGCATGTTCCCACACATCGCATGTTAACAATGGTGTCTGGCCATTGGTTAATGGGCAGCCTGCATTGCTGGTATTCACAATTTCAATCACGCCATGTGAGTTTTTAACCAACCATGTCCAACCTGCGCCAAAATTAGTGGCCGCTGATGTGCTAAATTTTGCTTTAAACTCTTCAAATGAGCCGAATGCAGAATCAATTGCGGCTGCTAATGCCCCTGAGGGTGCGCCTTTGCTGTTTGGCGTTAACCCATTCCAGTAAAAAGTATGATTCCACACTTGCGCCGCATTATTAAAAATACCGCCGTCGGCTTTCATTAAAATCTCTTCAACAGACAAGCCTTCAAATTCAGTGCCTGGCACTAAGTTATTCAAGTTAGTTACATATGTCTGATGGTGTTTACCATAATGAAAACTAATTGTTTCCGCAGAAATATGGGGTTCTAATGCCGAGTCCGCATAAGGTAAGGCAGGTAATTCATATGCCATAATAGTTTCCTTGAAAAAGATTATTACTGTAAATTTACAATATCTATGAAAGAGGCAATAATAAGCCAGCCCTCACTGTAAGGCAAGCTTAATTTTATTTCGATAGGTTTATGGCCAACATAAAATCGGCGTAACGGCACCTGTATTGGTTAATGTCAGCACAGTACCTGCCGCAGCACACTCAGCATCATTCGCCTGATCTCCTGCTGGTGTGGCTGTTAAAGTATAGCCCACGGGCGGACCCGCTATATTTGCTAACGTAATAGTGTATGCTACTGTACCTTGCTGTGGTGAATTTAGCATCACTGCGGGTATATTCCCCTGCACTGGATAGGCATTGTTTTCTGTAAACCATCGTTCTACAACACTCGCCACTTGCAATAACTGAGACTGCCCATCTGCTCGGCGGGATTTCCTTACAAAATCAATATATTGGGACCAGGAAACTGCTGCCAATATCGCAATAATCATGATTACAATTATTAACTCAATTAAGGTAAAGCCTTGTGATACTGTTTTTTTAAATTTCATTCAATCACCTAAGTATTATTCTCGAATAATTCGGTTTAAGCCACCGCTGCTCTTGCGATTACTTTTCTCGGAATCATCAAGTTTAATTACCCACACTTTCGATATGCGCGGAAGAAGACCTTCATCAATAGCGATGCCCAAGTCAAAACCAACCAATTGACCTTCTGAAAAAAGAGGACCATAATCTTCCTCATTATAATCTTCTGGAAGCTCAACCAGAACCTCATAGTCGGTACGATATTGCTTGTTATCGATAGTCACTATCAATACATCTTCTTCATTCCTCATCTGTTCATCAATCACACCTCGTAACTGATACTTATCAGCTGCCTGAGCAGAGAACATCAAACAAACTCCCACGATCCCATAAAGATAATGTGTTTTCACCTTTTTTCTCCTAAATAAAAACATTAAAACTCCAATTCTCTCCATGATTGTCGACCCGCTGCGGATGGTCCCGGATTTTCTCCAATGGCCGTTAAACCGCCGGAAGCCGAACCACTCACTATTTTAAAATCAACCGAACCATCTGGGTTTCTAATAATAGCAGGCGTGGAGACGATACCTACTGCTGATTTTACGCCACTTACTGGCACCCAAACACCACCAACTTGAACGAAGTCCGTCGGACTAAAGGCACCATCATTATCTAAATCAAAAGGCGAGTATTCAAGTCGGCTACCCGTATACATATCAAGCTCCATTATCCAACTAGTGCCGCCTGTGTCACAAGGGTCATCCGAAGGCAGTAGCGTTGTAAATACAATATGATCATTTCTAACAACTGAATTACTTACCTGCCGTTCACCAAAATTATTGGTGTTACCACCCTCTACATTAATCAGGTCAAGATACCAACCACTATGAATTGCCCAATCAATCGCATTATCTGTACTCGCACGAACATCAAAGCTTCCCACCGTAGCTTCTGCAATAATGTCTTGTTGCAGTAGGTTTCCTCGATCAATTGCGGTCAAGCTGCTCTCTGTTTTATCCCAGATGCCATAATATGTTTGCGTAGTTTGTCCTGTATCGCTATTATCGCCCACCTCAATATATTTTCCCGTACCAAACAACATTAGGTAACCCGCTTCTTCTGGGTGACGGACAACTTGTATTTGTGTGGTTATAGGTTGCACATTACTTGGCGTACACGTCGCTGCAGCACAAGCTGTGTAGAGTGGTGTTGGATTGTTAGCTGGGCCATAAGGAGATTTCCATTGGTTAGTATTCCCGCTAGATACATCCACCTTCCATACATTGCCAAATAAATCTCCAGCATAAACCACATCAACAATAAAGTCGCCATCCAGATCCACTGCAGACGGAGTGGAAAGTCCATTAGGCCGGTTATTGCCCGTCGGATCTTCTGCTGTCCCTGTTTTTGTATCAAATTTCTTGATCAAATTGCCTGTTTCAAGCTCAACAAAATATAAATATGCATTACCATCTGTACTATCACCCGCAGCGCCATCTGCATCATTATCACGGGTGTTATCATAACCACCACTGAATATCGCCACCCATTTGTCATTGTGCATCCGTACAATACTAGGCGTTCCAAAGGTATAGCCCAAGTCGTCATCAGTGAAATCCCACAATACGTCTGATGGACCTACGCCACCCGGATCAGTTATATCTAACGCAAAGATACTTTGTCCACCACCACGCAAGCCCGAAACTAATACTGTATGCCAATTGCCGCCAAAGAAAGCATCGGTTATCACAGGTGTCTCATCCACATAGTAGTTATGATTGTAGTTAGGGTCAGCCAATTCTGCTAAATTGTTATAGACACCGCCAGGCACATAAGCAAATGTTTCTGCACCAGAAGCCGCATTAAAGGCATGCAACATCCCATCATTTGCACCAACATAAACATGAGGTGTTCTGCCTGCTTGGGCCGTTTTAAATGCTGAATATGCTGTTTCTGGCCCTGACCCGCCATCCCAAATGTCTGGATATCTTAGGTTTGGCTCTCCAACATATTGCGGTGATGAATGAATAATATCACCTAATAATGTTGTGCGCGCTCTAAACGCAGGCTCATTACTTTGATCGCCGCTTAAATAACTAACAATCGTAGCATCATTATTTAACAACGTTTGTTGTTGTGGGCTAAGTGATGCGAATGCGAAAACAGCCCCTGATATGCCCGTGTGTGTCAGGATGTTTCTGGGGCCTGAAAGTGTCGCAGCCCCCCCCCCCCAAGCGTCGGCTCCAATCACCAATTGATTAGCCACAATGCTAAGCGGCAATTTAAATAATTGCCCTGTCCATTCATCGCTATTAAATGCAGATTGGTAGATTGCGCTGCCCGCGGCAACCGATCCTGAATTTAAGGCCACTGTACCTCCTGCTGAATCTCTGCCAACAATATTGGCAAGAATATCCGCAAGTTTATCGGCAAACACTTTAGGATTTGAGGCACTAAAGAACTCCCCACGGCTATTGACTGCCGCATGCCATAAATCATCGACCCTTCTACCATCAAAGACTGCAACTGTAGGCCATTGTAAAGTGGTCGCTGTTAATGCAGGCAAATCAGTCGCAGGATCAAGTGTTCCCCCCACCCCTAAACCCACAGTAAAATTAACCATATGTTGCCAAAAAGCAGGATCCGCGGGATTCGTCGGCACATCATTTGTCAACCCTGGCCGTAAATCAGTTTTCCAATACTGCATAGCCACATCAGCCAGACTATTAGTATTTGTATCAGAGAACGGCGGGCCGGGTGTATATTGGAATGAACCAGATGGCCCAGTGATAGTAGCCCCCGCAGTGCTGTCCGAATTTCCCACAGTAGGGCCACCATTATTCCAATAGCCATCTGACATGAGAATATTATAACTTTGTCGACAGGACAAATGAGGCGAACTACTACTCGTGCCCGGTGTTTCACTCCACGGCCCCCGATTATCTGTTCTCATGAAGTATTGGCCAACACCATCTATTGCCCATCGTAATGGTGTACCATTCGGATTCATAACGTGATTATACAGACTGTTAAACCATGCTGTTCTATTCGCACCAGAGAATTCACGAACCCCATTCCTTACAATACGTGTTGAAACACCGTCGACACTAGTCGTCCCTGTATTGATCGAACCAAACCCCACCCGCATATTTGTGCCTTGTCCCGCAAAGGCACGACCTACACCCGCTCGCGCGGTTAAAATACGAGAGCGATAATAACTATACCAATTCGCAAAGTTTTGCATTTCTTGCACATAGCTGCAGCTAACACTGGTTGGCGATAATATCGTACAATCATCTCGGTCTACAGAATCTGCTAATGTAACTACATAGGTGGGCGTGCTTGTTCTAATCTCAACCCGTTGGAAATTAGCAATATTTACTAAGCTCCCACCCGTATGATTATAATACGTGGCAGGCCAAAATGTTCTAGTTGCCGTTGTCCTCGTTCCTATCGCGCCAATCGTCGTACTTGTATACCAATCTGCACTTTGTGTATTATTAATCGTTAAGTCACGACAGCCTGCCCCCGTATTCGTCGGATTATGTGGTGCACAAGTTGGCAACACATTCCCCATCGAAGTGCCAACCGAATCTAGCCAAGGTAGATACCTTATTTTGGGGCTATAAAATGTGCTATTAACTGCATTACTACGCAACCTCATACTTCTGGCATTTGTCGGTGCAAAATCTGGCACAATATTGTTATAATCCCCTGCCCCGTAAATACTATTAGCCCGAGGGAACATATACATTGGCTCTTGCCACCAATTACCAGTGACCAAGGAATCAGGCATGTGTTCCCAATGCATCGAGCCAGAATCATCCAGTGTGAACATTATATTAGGTGAATTACTCCCTCCTAGATACAAAGGCACAGAAGCTAAACTTAGGTTGACTGCATAAACCGACGTTGAAAAAACACTCGATAATGCCAATAAACTTATATAAACAAAACGGGACATTTTAATATCTCCTTGCTGTAACAGATTGTAATAATACTTTTGCCTGATCGGTGCCACCGGTACCTTTCGCTGTCACCTGATAATAGGTGATGCCCGCAGCAGGGCCAGAGCCTCCGACTAATAATGTATCAGGTATAAAGTCCTTATATTCTATAATATTCAGGGGTGCCGTGTTAACATCAGTTAGGGTTGGCACATATGCAACCGCAGTCGCTGTCCACCATGCATCTGTTAGTGTTGTCCACCAGCTTCCAAGGTTAGCATTCATCGAGTTGATATTCCATATCCTATTCGAGCCTATTGCGTTAGATACGGGCTCCGTTGCCTGAGTTGCAAGCCAAACCTCAGCATCGCGAAGGCTCGATTCACTGGCTTGGAAAGCAAGATTACCATCCCGATAATTTCCCGCCATTTTTTCTTCTAACACCGTTGTTTTCATACTCGCAACGCCTAAAATAGTCATTACCATTAAAATTAGCAATGTCACCATTAGTACCGCACCTGTTTGTTGCTTCTTATTTCTCAACATATCTTCCCTCTACGGTACCGAGTTTCGCAGGCCAATAGCGCTAGAAAACACGCGTCTTAACTGCAAATCTGCAGCAGGCGCATTCACCGTTAAACCGTCCGCTGTTGCTGTAAAAGGCGCGCCTGGAACAAGTCCATCCAATACATTATCATCTATTGATGCCAATAATAGGTTTAATTTGACACCAACAACCTGTGACCAATCCGCCACCGCATTTGCATTTGCATAAACATCTATTATCTTATCACCACCAACTGTGTCAAGCCCATATAAAATCTGCATATCATCAACACCTTCCACCAACTCAAGCGCACCACCTACTCGCGTATACTCGTATAATGAAGGTATAGGCGGGTTTGCACCATTGTTCCGAATATAATAGGTAACCGCACTCATTTTCATTATTTCCGAATCGGTACGATACAATTTATTTTCACCCGCCGCGCAAGCCCCAGGCCCGATCCCGCCAGGATAACCTCGGCACAAATGCGTTGCATCATTCCCACTGGCAGCATGAACAACGACGCCTCCAGGATTATTCGTAACTCTAAAGATATGCGCATCCTCACAATCAGACACCATTACAATATCGTTTTGTTGTAGATTACAAGTGTTTGGCGTTTGTATTTGTATATTCGCATTAGCGGCAGCTAAATTACCAGTTAATGATGCACCACAACCATCCGCTCTACGAAGTGTAATAGCATCCGTTCCTGCTAACGTTGTCCCTGCCACGGGAACAGGCAAGCCTGCACCCGCCTCAAAACCTTGAATAATATTATTGGATCCTGTAAAGGCTTCTGGCACAGGTGCGGTCGCGATTACGTTTATCCTGATTTTATCTGCATCGAGACAACCAGAATAACCTGCTCCGCGAATGTTTTCCGTGAGCATGTCTAATGCAAATCGACCATTTTCTTGAATTCGAGCATTACCTTCTTCCATCCGATAATTACGAGAATTTCCTATAAACAAGCTCACCACCGCTAGAATGATCAAGGATGCTAATATGAGAGAAATCATTACCTCAACTAGCGTAAAGCCTTTTTGTTGCACTCTATTTTTCATTATATTTGTACACTCATCATTAGCTGTTCCGCTGCTGCGCCATTAGCACCTCGCGAATCATCCCACTGCACTGTAATTGTCACTACGCCCGTTGCAACATTGGTTATAATGGCACCATCTCCGCTGGTAAATGCAATCGCCAAGGCCGCTTTCCAAGCTGCCACATCCGCTATTGCAATGGCATTGCCTGCGCCCGCGGCTCCCAATGCAACGTTGTATCCACCAGTAAGTGCATTTGCACGATTGGAACGCATTCTATCCACTATAGAATAAGCCTCTATTGTGGCTTCCGTTCGATATTGCGCAC
>VAPK011215061.1_pt1 | contig 21959 bp, 14 predicted proteins | sample 3395031 | NCBI WGS metagenome assembly VAPK01 (sample SAMN08290443, study PRJNA428436) | hydrothermal vent metagenome | isolation source: Deep-sea hydrothermal vent chimney 1 | place: Pacific Ocean: Juan De Fuca Ridge
CGAACGACCGCATACGGCGATTGGTGGCATACCGCCAAGGCAATTGCTTAAAGCGGCTTAACCTCTACTTTTAACTTCGGTTATTAATGGGGGGATTACAGTTCCCTATACTTATAACGATGATTATGAGACGACAACGCATTAGAACAAACCCCATATTTTCTGAAATACATCAGTTTGAATCAGTCAATTAATATAATCCCACATAAAAGTAGTATAATACGATACCTCTTAGCTTGTTAGATACAACTTATATCATATGAGTATCTTTATCCAAGCCGAATAGCTACTATTCATCTAACTTAAATGCTTAGGCAAAAATGAGAATATGCAAATGGACAAATTAACAAAATTAGCAGGTTTCCTCCCTTTTATAACGATTGTGTTTTTAAACGCCTTCGTTGATTTAGGACACAAAATCATCATTCAAAATACTGTATTTAAAATTTATGATGGCGAAACACAAATAATCCTGACAGCCATTGTTAATGGCTTAATTCTATTACCTTTCATTTTGCTATTTAGCCCATCTGGTTATTTGGCCGATAAATACAGAAAACCAATTATTATGCGAATTAGCGCGTTAGTCGCTATTGGGTTAACACTCATCATTACCATTTCTTATTATCAAGGCTGGTTTATTCTTGCGTTTGTAATGACATTTTTACTGGCCATTCAAAGCGCATTTTATTCACCTGCAAAATATGGTTACATAAAAGAATTGGTTGGCCAAGAAAGATTGGCATCAATGAATGCCATCGTTCAGTCAGTCACAATTTTTTCAATCTTATCAGGTATCTTCATTTTTTCAGTCCTATTTGAAAATAGCCTTGCAAATCAGAACTATCAAAATGTATCTGAATTGATACGCATCATTGCCCCTATAGGTTGGCTGCTTGTTTTCTTTTCAGTTATTGAAGCTATCGTTGCATTTAAAATTCCTATACAAGATAAAACAACAAGTACTTTGAAGGATAAAAAACAATTTAATGTAACAAGTTATGTTAAAGGTGGATATTTAAAAAACAATTTAAAATTATTATGGAATGATCAAAATATCTGGCTCTCAATTGTTGGCTTATCTATTTTTTGGGGAATATCTCAAGCAGTACTGGCATCCTTTCCTGCATTAGCAAAAGAAGTATTAAACAATAACAACACGATACTAATTCAAGGGATCTTGGCTTGTTCAGGTGTTGGTGTGGTGATCGGTTCATTAATCGCTGGTGGTAAGTCAAAGCATTATATCGAAACAGGTTTTGTTGCCATTGGGGCAATAGGTCTTGTGCTAACTGTATTTTTAATAACGCAATTTGACTCTACCGTCATGATGAGTATTGATGTTTTTATGTTTGGAGTATTTGGTGGCTTATTTATCGTCCCTCTAAATTCCATGATCCAGTTCCATGCTGACGATGAACAATTAGGAACGGTATTAGCCGGTAACAATTGGGTACAAAATATTGTGATGGTTAGTTTCCTGATATTAACCGTCATAGTTGCAACTTCCGGGATTAACACGATTGGATTATTTTATTTTGTAACCGGTATCACGCTACTTGGTGCCTTATACACTATTTATCGTTTACCACACTCATTAATTCGTATAGTTATTAGTTGGTTATTCGCAGGGCGATATAAAATACAGGTTCATGGTTTTAATAATTTACCCGGCAAAGATGGCGTACTGATGTTAGGTAATCATGTTAGTTTTATCGATTTTGCAATGATTCAAATTGCATGCCCACGTAAAGTTAGATTTGTAATGCATAAGAGTTATTACGAACATTGGTCTATCAAATGGTTCCTGGACATTATGGGTGTCATTCCAATTGCCAGTGGAGCTAGCGCAGATGCCTTAAAACAAATAAACGCATTATTAAAGGCAGGTGAAGTTGTATGTTTATTTCCTGAAGGTGCTATTAGCCGTAGTGGTCAACTAGGTGATTTTAAACATGGCTTCGAGAAAACGGTATCCGAAGTTGATGGTGTTATTCTACCATTCTATATACGTGGTTTATGGGGTAGCAGATTCTCTCATTCAAGTCGTTTTATGAAGTCTAAATCAGTAAATGGCCTTCGTCGTGATGTGATCGTTGCTTTTGGTGAACCATTACCCATCGATAGTAAAGTTGATGTAGTAAAACGGCGTGTATTTGATTTGTCGATATCAGCTTGGCAAAAATATACCGAAACACTCGACCCACTTCCTTTAGCATGGATAAGAACTGTAAAAAACTCACCTAAATATGACTGTATGTCCGACGTACTCGGTGGTGTTAAACTCAATGCACAACAAGCATTAACGTCCAGTATTGTATTTTCAAAACTAATTAATAAACGAAGTCCAGAACAAAATATCGGTTTGGTATTACCCACTAGCAGTGCAGGCATGTTTACTAACATGTCAGTAATGTTATTAGGAAAAACCGTGGTAAATTTAAATTATACAGCCAGCATAGAAGCCTTATTGGGTGCCATTGACAAAGCAGATATTAAAAGCATTTATACATCGACTCGTTTCGTTAAGAAATTAACGGATCGGGGTATTGATATGGAATCATTATTTAAAAATATAAACGTTTATTATTTAGAAGAACTTAAAGAAGAAATTAGTACTATTAAAAAAATAATGACGTTGCTATGCGTTAAATTACTACCTGCGAAGCTATTGTACTGGATATTTGGTAATAAAGTTGATATTACCAGCCCAGCAGCAATTCTGTTTTCAAGTGGTAGTGAAGGTATTCCAAAAGGTGTTGTTCTTAGCCATCAAAACTTAATGGGAAATATAAAACAAGTAACCGATGTAATGGATCTTCAAGAAAAAGATGCCATTATGGGTAGCTTACCTATGTTCCATGCATTTGGACTAACTGTGGCTGGTCTATTACCTTTAATAGAAGCCGTTCCAGTAATCTTCCACCCAGATCCTACCGATGTAGTTAATATAGGGAAAGCCATATCAAAAAATAAGATATCGATTATGTTTGGTACATCAACCTTTTTAAGGTTATATGCTAGAAATAGACGAGTATTACCCTTAATGCTGGAATCAATACGATTAGTCGTATCAGGTGCAGAAAAATTAAATGAATCGGTAAAAACAAGTTTCACCAATAAATTTAATCTACCAATCTACGAAGGCTATGGCACAACAGAAACAACTCCTGTCGCTGGTGTAAACATACCTGATCGACTGGAACAAAGTGCTTGGCGTGTTCAAATAGGAAATAAAGCAGGCACTATTGGTCTGCCTGTACCCGGTAGCAACTTCAGGATTGTCGATCCACAGTCAATGGAAGAGTTACCGGTAAAAGAAGATGGTTTAATACTCATCGGTGGCACCCAAGTGATGTTAGGTTATTTAAATGATCCTGATAAAACAAATGAAGTCATTGTCGAACTTGATGGACAACGTTGGTACAAAACAGGTGATAAAGGCCATATTGATGAGGATGGATTTTTAACAATCGTTGACCGTTATTCACGCTTTGCAAAGATAGCAGGTGAAATGGTTAGCCTAGGCGCCATTGAAGATGCCATTAATAATGCGACAACGGAGGAGGTTGAAGTACTATCAACCGCTATACCAGATGATAAAAAAGGAGAGAAAGTCATTTTGTTATACTCTGGTGATATTGAAAAAGATGAATTAAAACAAGTAATAAGTGAACTAAATTTAATTCCAATAATGACACCTGACACTTACATAAAAGTAAAAGACTTACCTAAACTTGGTACAGGTAAAAGTGATTTTAACCTAGCAAAAGAGATTGCATTAGATAACCACTAATAAAATTAACAATACTGCTATTTAGAAATAGATCGGATATAAAAAATATGACAGTAGTAGCATACTCACTAAGTTAACTCTCTGTTGTTGTACGCCCTTAGGAGGAACAAAATACCAAGGGCGGCAGCAACATGTTTTAAAGAATGTCCACTTATTGAGAAAAAAATATTAGATATAAACTCATCAAAGTACTCTAATGCTTTGGCAAACACATACGCACAGAGCAAATACCAATAACCACTAGTATTAGTAAGCTTTGACTTAAATAAAAATAAGATGACAGGTATTACCAACATAGGAAGAAATTGGACTAAAACATACAATCTTAAATCTCCGTCACCATTGCTTTCTGTAGTATGCCAATAAAATACAGAAAATGTTCCAAAAGCAACTAAGGGCCAGAGAGAAAACTTACCTATTTGGGTAGATGTAAATTCGCCAATTATTATTGAGAATAGCGCCATAAAAGCAATCGTCATTGGCAGACGGTCCCAAACCAATGAACCATTGCTCGGCCACAGATGATAAAAACCTGATCCAAATGCAACCAGTGAAACACCTAAGAAAAATAATGCATATGCTATCTTCATATCATCAATAAGTGTAATTTTTTGTGAACGAAAAATACGGTGAAGTCCCATCACACCAACCAATAGGAAGGGTATATTGGAGATAACATTCCAAAAATTTGGAATGCCAAAAATAGTTCGTTGATCGGTAAAAAAATGATATTCGGGATCTTGTGCAAGGGGAGCTAACATCAATACACCGACTATCCCAAACATCGAAATGAGTCCAATCGATAGATACCCTATTTTTTCCTTTTCAATATTCATAGTTATAATTTCAATTTTTAAGATGATAGCTTAATTGGTAGTAGCTCAGACCGCGATCTAACAGTTACTCATTTTTTATGGTGTCTGTTAGTTTATATTTGAGCTACTTAGGCGCACGCCAATCGAACAATCTACTAAAAGCCTATTAGCGTTATAACCTGTTGTTTTTTAAGTTAATATCCCACCTGAAATTCCATTTACATGTAGAGCATTAGCCTCTTTAACCATGTGGTCTACTACTTCGATAAAACATGTGACAAAGTTAACCATAATGGCTGAGTACACAGAAAAAAAGATTTTCTATCACGTATTTGGCACAAATTTAAGACAATAAAAAAGCAGCAACAGAAGGACTGTAACTGCTTGTTTATTCTAGTATTATGGCGCGCCTGGAGCGATTCGAACGCCCGACCGCCTGGTTCGTAGCCAGGTACTCTATCCAACTGAGCTACAGGCGCTTAAAGAGCCGCGAATTATGCTTAGATCACTTAACTTTGTCAAGAATTTGACCAGCTTAATCGCTAATAAATATAAAAATATGGCGGAGAGCGAGGGATTCGAACCCTCGATAGGTTTAACCCTATACGCCCTTAGCAGGGGCGCGCCTTCAGCCACTCGGCCAGCTCTCCAAATATGAAATTTAGTAGATTGTTAAATTACAAATCCCCAAGTTGTTTTCACATAAGTGACCACAAGTTGGGGATGCAAAGGATACTAGGGCTACCGGTTAAGGTAAAGTAAATTTAGAAAAAAACCTTGAATAACTAGACATTACCGTTCGGTTCATTATTTTCCGCTTTCTTTTCATTTTTAATACGTTCATATATTTCTTCACGATGAACAGAAATTTCTTTGGGCGCATTTACACCAATACGAACTTGGTTACCTTTTACACCCAGAACGGTTACTGTTACTTCGTCGCCGATCATTAATGTTTCACCGACACGTCTTGTTAAAATTAGCATTTAAGCTGTCTCCTTCAATAGTCTAATTACCTGCACGAGTGCTGCGTTCCATGCCGCAACTTAATTCGCTGTCCTTAGTTTATCGACAAGATAATCCAAAACTTTAAAAATTTTATCTAACTACATTAAATATTTTAAAAATCAATTACTTGCTGTTTCGGCAAGTCCAAATGCGGTATGCAATGTACGCACACCTAATTCCAGGTATTTTTCATCGATGACCACTGAAATTTTAATTTCTGAGGTTGATATCATCCGTATATTAATACCTTCATCCGATAACGCTTTAAACATTTTGCTGGCAATACCGGCATGAGAACGCATTCCCACACCAACAATGGAAACCTTTACAATAACGGGGTCTCCCACTACTTCTCGAGCATTCACCGCAGTTGCAATGTCCTGTAATATTTTTAAAGCTTTATCGTAATCAGTTCTATTAACCGTAAAAGTAAAATCGGTTGTACTATCGGCACCCACATTCTGGATAATCATATCCACTTCAATATTAGCGTCGCTAATCGGGCCTAATATCTGGTAGGCAACACCGGGGGTGTCGGGTACACCTAAAATCGTTAATTTTGCTTCGTCACGATTAAATGCAATACCTGAAATAACAGGCTGTTCCATTATTTTACCCTCAGTTCTTTGTTCATAGCTAATTAATGTGCCGGGGCCATCGTTAAACGAAGACAATACCCTTAATGGGACATTATATTTTCCTGCAAATTCCACTGCCCGAATTTGTAATACTTTGGATCCCAAGCTGGCCATTTCTAGCATTTCTTCAAATGTGATGCGGTCTAAACGACACGCATTCGGTTCCACTCTTGGGTCGGTGGTATAAACCCCATCCACGTCGGTGAAAATTTGGCATTCATCTGCTTTTAAAGCCGCCGCTAAGGCAACAGCGGTTGTGTCTGAACCACCACGGCCTAAGGTCGTGATATTGCCTTTTTGATCAACCCCTTGAAAACCGGCAACCACAATAACACGCCCATGTTCAAGGTCGGACTGCATCGACGCATCATCAATTTCCATAATGCGTGCTTTGGTATGCGAGCCGTCTGTTAATATTTTAACCTGCGCGCCCGTATAAGAGCGAGCATCAATACCACGCGCATGCAATGCCATGGTGAGTAATGCGATTGTTACCTGCTCACCGGTGGACACTAATACATCATACTCGCGTGCATTCGGTGCAGGAGATATTTGTTTGGCCAATTCAATAAGGCGGTTGGTTTCACCACTCATCGCCGACACAACCGCAACTATGCCATTACCTGCTTTTTGGGATGCGAGTAGTTTATCAGCTATTTTTTCGATTTTTTCAACCGTGCCGACCGATGTCCCACCAAATTTTTGGACTAATAAAGCCATGCCCATGCCCCTCCCCTGAAAAGGCGCAAGTTAAATATACTTTAATGAAATTAAAGAAGAATTAGACGCATTCTACCGAATTTGGTGAAAAAATGCACTAGGAACCCCATGTTAAACTGGCTTAAATCCAGTTGTTAGCCTAACTTAGGCCATTATCCCTCTACTTGCTGCTTTACCCAGCCTGATACCGACTTTAATGCCGCGTCCAAACCAGCTGGATTGCAGCCACCGGCTTGCGCCATGTCCGCTCGACCACCCCCGCGACCACCCACTTGTTCGGCCACCACATTGACCAAATCGCCCGCTTTAATTACATTCGTTTTATCTTTTGAAACACCGGCAACAATGCTTATTTTTTCACCATCGACGGTGGCTAAAACAACGGCCGCCGAGCCTAATTTGTTTTTAAGCTGATCAAGTGTTTCACGTAAAACTTTGCTATCGGCTCCGTCTAATTTTGCGGCAATCACTTTAATGCCCGCAATGTCTTCTGCCTGACTCGCCAAGTCGCTACCCTGACTGCTAGCCATTTTTGTTTTTAGTTTTTCCAGCTCTTTTTCAAGTTTGTGGTTTTGGGATAGGAGCTGTTCTACTTTTTGTGCCATACCGTCACGATTACTTTTTACCAGTTCGGCAATGTGCGCTAAGGTCTCTTCACCTTGTTCGACCCATTCTAAACCTTTGGCTCCGGCGACCGCTTCAATACGCCGCACACCGGCCGCAACGCCTGTTTCGCTAGTAATCTTGAAAATACCAATATCGCCAGTTCGTTGAACGTGCGTGCCGCCGCAAAGTTCAATCGAAAAATCACCCATGTTTAAAACCCGAACACTGTCACCGTATTTTTCACCGAACAGTGCCATGGCACCGGATGCAATCGCATCGTCCTGTGTCATTATTTTTGTTTCCACATCGTGATTACAGCGAATATGGGTATTCACTAACGCTTCAATTTGGCCAAGTTGTTCGGCTGTGATTGGTTCAAAATGTGAAAAGTCGAAACGTAATTTTTCGGCATCAACCAACGAGCCTTTTTGTTGTACATGTTCGCCTAATACATCGCGTAAAGCGGCGTGCATTAAATGTGTTGCAGAGTGATGCTCGGCTATTTGTTCACGTTCAGATTCGTCAACAAAGGCTTCTAGAGAATCGCCTACTTTCAAGCTGCCGTGGGTGAGTGTTCCAATATGGGCAAACACATTACCTTGTTTTTGAGTGTCACTCACATTAAAAATGTTATTCCCCGACGCTGTATCAATCAGTTCACCATGGTCGCCTACCTGCCCGCCGGACTCCGCATAAAAAGGAGTTTGATCCATGATCAACATACCTTGCTCACCTTCGGTTAACTGCTCAACGGCTTCACCGTTTTTCAACAAGGCGATAATTTTGCCGGTATCTTTTAATAAGGAGTAACCGGTAAATTCAGTAGCACCGTCAATATTGATTGACTTGCTATAATCCACCGAGAATGACTTAACAGAACGGGCGCGTTCACGTTGTGCGTCCATGGCTTTATCAAAACCTTGTTTGTCGATTGTTAAATTACGCTCACGCGCAATGTCGGCAGTAAGGTCATAAGGGAAACCATAGGTGTCATAAAGTTTAAAGACCATCTCTCCAGGTATTTCTTTGCCAGAAAGATCAGCAATGGTCTGTTCTAAAATAACCATGCCTTGGTCGAGTGTTTCTGCAAAACGCAGCTCTTCTTGCTTTAATACTTTTTCAACCTGTGACTGCATTTTTGTTAATTCAGGGTAGGCTTCGCCCATTTGTTCAACAAGAGCCGCAACCAGTTTATAAAAGAAGGATTCACGCACACCGAGCTTATGCCCATGACGTATCGCACGACGAATAATACGGCGTAGCACATAACCACGGCCTTCATTCGACGGGATAACCCCGTCAACAATCATAAAACTACAAGAACGAATATGGTCGGCAATAACTTTTAGGGAGTTATTCTTTAAATCTTTGCAGCTTGCGATAGCAGCAATGGCTTTAATCAAGGCTTGGAATAGATCTATATCGTAATTACTATGGCCATGTTGCATAATGGCTGCAAGCCGTTCAAGCCCCATGCCGGTATCAACTGATGGCCTGGGTAAGGGTGTGAGTTTACCGCTACTGTCTCGATCGTATTGCATAAAGACTAAATTCCAGATCTCGATATAACGGTCACCGTCTTCTTCGGGTGTGCCGGGTGGGCCACCGGGAATATCTTCACCATGATCATAAAAAATTTCAGAGCAAGGTCCACAGGGCCCTGTATCGCCCATCGACCAAAAGTTATCCTTTGCCCCAATGCGACTAAACCGAGCAGGATCGACTTTTAGTTCTTTTAACCAGATATCGGCTGCTTCGTCGTCTCCATCGAATACCGTGATCCACAATTTATCCGCAGGTAATGCCATCACTTCGGTTAAAAATTCCCAAGCATATTGAATAGCTTCGCGTTTAAAATAATCACCAAAACTAAAATTACCTAACATTTCAAAAAAAGTATGATGCCGTGCGGTATACCCTACATTTTCGAGGTCATTATGTTTGCCACCCGCACGAACACAGCGTTGCGATGAGGTTGCTCGCGTATAAGAACGCTTATCCTGCCCTAAAAAAACATCTTTAAATTGCACCATACCGGCATTAGTGAACAACAAGGTGGGATCATTACCCGGCACTAAGGAGCTAGAGGGCACAATTTCATGTTCTTTTGAATGAAAAAACTCAAGGAATGCTTTTCGAATATCGGCGCTAGTTTTCATACTGTTTATTTTTAACTATTAGTTTTAATCATTTGAATAAATATCAAGCACACGATTATATGCTATTTTAACCTGCGAAGCAGCGCAAAATAAAGCTAATAGTACGGCTATTTATTCTGCTTCCACATTAACCAAACCTAAACGAAGAGCCTCCATCGTTGCCTCGGCACGAGTCGACACGTTTAATTTATTGTAAACACGCTTTAAATGTGCCGCAACGGTATTTGGACTTAACTCTAGTAAGCTGGCCACTTCATTGCGTTTAAGCCCTTTGGCAATTAAAGTCAAAATTTCCCTTTCTCGTTCAGACAGTTTACTCGGCCGATTCTCTGTAATATCCGAAAAATATGACATCATCTTACGTGCAATAACCGGTGATAACGGGGGCTCACCTTTGATAATCCCTTGTAAGGCACTAATAAAATCGTTGGTACTTTGTTCTTTTAACAAGTAACCCTGCGCTCCGGCTCTTAATGCAGGGAAAATATGTTCGTCATCGTCAAAAATTGTTGCCATAACACAATATGTTTCTGGGGAAGCATGCATAATATCAACAACAAAATCGACACCATTGCCATCTGGTAAATTAATATCGATTAACGCAAGGTCAATTTTTTGGGTTTTTAAAACAGCACGGCCTTGTTCTAACGTTGCAGCTTCAAATATCTTAATTTCATCAAATGCTGCCCGCACAATGCAAGCTAACCAAGTACGTGTTTCTTCGTAGTCCTCTAACAACAAAGCAGTTTTCATTTATTAATCCTTCAATATAATCATATCATGTTAAAAACACTAAACCGGAATAGCAATATCAACGCAAGTACCCGCTAACTTTTCTTCGGTAATACGTTGGTGCCAACGCACTGTACCACCTGATTCTTTAATGCGTGTACGAATATTATTCACACCGCGTCCATTGACCCAATCTTTCATTAATTTTGTATTACCGTCATCACAAATTGAAAGTGAAAATAGCTCAGTCTCTAGACTGCTCTCTACTTTAACCGAACTTGCGTTAGCATGTTTAAGAATATTACTGATAAGCTCCTGACTAATACGCTTAAAATTTGTTGCCTGTCGAGAGGTTAAAGTTTTTTTATATACGCGTCTATCCTGCTCCCAGTATAACTTAATATCTACGGCGGCCAACCGAAATTTAATATCCACTTGTAATTCACGTAAGATATCATCCAGAGATTGATTTTTTTGCCCACCGAGTGAATTAATCGACTCACGTAAGGTAACCAATGCTTCTCTTGCCAACGGTTCTTGTGGTGTTCCTTCTGTTTTGTGAATGAGTGTCAGCAATCTTGCAGCAACATCGTCATGAAGATCACGTGCGATTCTTGTACGTTCCTCATGCACACCTTGCTCATAAGCACCTTTAAATAACTGTGCATTTCTAAATAAAGTTATCATACTATTCAAAAAGCTCACATCATTGGCATTAAATAAACGACTCCCATGCTCCACACCGGCTAGTCCCATTGCAGGAATACCTTCAAATTCAGGAATATGCAACACGGCACCGCTTTCTTTTATTGTAATTTCAGATGGTTCTTCAATATCACGCATAATAAGAACCGGTTCAAAAACTTGCCGTAATAAAAACTCCCATTGTTCGTTAGTGCTACGAACAGCCTTGGGTGAAAGGATAATTTCCAATAATTCAGGAAGACGCTCCTGATAATGTGCGCGATTAAAACCAAAAGCATAGTTTCCCCACAACCAGTGGCGCAGGGGAAAATACAACCAGCCAATAACTAACATTGAAAGTAATAAAGCAACGGTAACACTCACATGAAACATCGTCATTAACAATACAGCCATCGCAAGTACGACTAAACCACCAAACATCCAAACCCATGAATAAAGTGCCCATAGTTCTAATTTAAAGAGTTTATATTTCTTAATCCCTAAGGCAATACCGATATAAACGCAAAGCACGGCAACCCAATAGAAAAACTGTTTGTGGATTAATTCTAGATTTGTAATAACCGGTATAATACTAATAATAAAAAAGAGTACATCACCTGTTATTAATGCGTAGACCAACCAACGTAAAGATGCTCGTTCAATAATAAACCCACGAGTATATTTATATTGTAGAATGATAAAAAATATCCCAATGACACCAATAATATAAAACAAAACATATACACTAAGAAACAAAAATTCAAAAACTTGAAACAGATGTAATAATGAAAATAAACTTAAACTAAATAATGCCAACATTAATAGTTTAGCTTGCTTTATTTTCATTGGATAAAAACAAAAAATCGATACAAAAAATAGAACAAAGGATAATGAAGCATAGTATTGAATAACAGACAACACATAAAACATCTGTCCATTTAAAGCGACTTCACGATTAGAATAGACAGCAACCACACTGGAAAGAATTAAAAAGCTTACACCGGCCAAAGAAAAACATAAATTAACAGCCTCAACTTTTATTGAACCAAAGGCTAAAACACTCATACTTACAAAAAAAATACTTCCCCCTACCAGTAACTGTAGCCAGAACATTAAAGGTAAAGAACTTATTGGACGTGTCCTGGTGGGTGTTATTTCAAATAAAGTATGGTTTTCATTTTCAAGCATAATATTATTTGAATTTAAAATATCACCTGCTTGTGACTGAAGATTGAAAAAATAATTAAATTCTTTATAAGTACTAAAATTATAAGGCATCCCCTGTATTAGCTCGCGGCTCAACCTGACACCATGCGTTGTATTGAGCATTGCAATAACATGCTCACCGGGGTATATGATATTCAAAGCAGGGCTATTTTTGTCGACCGAAGCAACATGAACTTCGCCCGATGATGGTTCTACCTGAAATCCAATACCTAACCAAGGGGTTGATATAGATAATTTAATACTCAGCAAAACAACTAGCGTATAAAATACAAAGCTGCTGAAAAATATAACTTTAGGCGATAAAGCTCGCTTCATTCCATTATCACTGGCATTTACTTATTGTTGGCATTCAATCATCAAAGACATTACTGGCAATGACATTTATAATTTGTTTTTGTGTAAAACCACGCTGTTGCAAAAAACGTATCTGTTTTGCTTTTTCATTTACTTCGTCAGGCAGGTTTTCTCCAAAGCGTTTACAACGTGCTTCCATTGCACGTTCAAACCATTCAGGCTGATTAAAATCAAGATACTCATCTATTAAGGACTCGTCAACACTTCGTTGCTGTAATTCCAATCTAATTTTTATTGGTCCAACACCACGGTTAATTTTTGAACGAACAAAAATTTCGGTAAAACGTGACTCGTTGAGATATTTATCCTGAAGAAGCTGCTCAATAACGGTTTCTATATCCGCCGTGTTATGTCCTTTGTTTTTTAATTTTGTCTTGAGTTCAAAGCAAGAATGCTCGCGTCCTGCGAGCATTCTTATTGCTGATGCATAAATTTTGTCATCCATGACTTTAACCTATACTTTCACTGGCTCTTTATCAACGAGACCTTCCAAGCCTTTAGCGGCATCTGCTTCCTTCTTCTTTTTAGAGACCTTATTGGTTGCCTCTCCATTGGATAAATCCGGTAACAAAATACCACGGATCTGTTGTTCCAGACCGAACGCAATATCTGGATTTTCTTTTAAGAAATTACGCACATTATCTTTACCCTGACCGATACGATCACCATTATAGCTATACCATGAACCAGCTTTATCAATTAAACCATGTGCCACACCCAGTTCAATAATTTCACCTTCACGTGAAATACCTTCGCCGTATAAAAGGTCAAAAACAACTTGTTTAAACGGTGGAGCTACTTTATTTTTAACCACTTTAACCCGTGTTTCATTACCCAGAATTTCGTCACCCTTTTTAATCGCACCAATCCGGCGAATATCTAAACGAATCGAAGAATAAAACTTTAGTGCATTACCACCAGTTGTTGTTTCTGGATTACCAAACATCACACCAATTTTCATTCGTAACTGGTTAATAAAAATAACCATGGTGTTGGACTTTTTGATATTGGCGGTTAACTTACGCAATGCCTGACTTAAGAGCCGTGCCTGCAAACCCATATGTGAATCGCCCATATCGCCTTCAATTTCAGCTCGTGGTGTGAGCGCCGCAACCGAGTCAATAACGATAACGCTAACCGCACTTGAACGCACCAACATGTCGGTAATTTCTAGTGCCTGCTCGCCTGTGTCCGGTTGAGACACCAATAACTCATCCACATCCACCCCCAGTTTTTCGGCATAGGTTGGATCGAGTGCGTGTTCCGCATCCACAAACGCGGCTGTGCCACCGGTTTTTTGGCATTCAGCTATCACCTGTAACGTGAGTGTTGTTTTACCAGACGATTCTGGGCCGTATATTTCAATTACACGCCCTCTTGGCAACCCGCCCACGCCTAAGGCTACATCCAAGCTCAACGAACCGGTTGAGATAGTTTCTACATTACGCGATGCTGGTGAGTCACCTAATCGCATCACACTGCCCTTACCAAACTGTTTGTCAATTTGTGCCAGTGCGTTTGCTAATGCTTGTTGTTTTTGATTCTCGCCTTTGTCAGCCATTGGTCTTTCTCCCGTTATGGTTATATTCCATTATTAATGTCATTGATTGTTTAGCCTGAAATATTAATTTCTATTAAACCTTCGCCTCACTCTGTAGCGAACAATAGCCAATACTTTTCATGGTGTCAATACTTTTTACTACCTATTTACTTTTTATCCGATAGTATTTTTTATGGCGTAGTATAATGTAGTTAGATATACTCTAAACACAGAATAAATAAGGTTAATTTGCCGTGGATAACGACAAGAATAAAAGCAAGATCAACCAGACTCAGGCTATTAGCCGCTTAAAATGGGCTAATCGGCAACGGCTGCAATACATTGAAATTATGGCCTTTTATACCGGTGTGGTGACTCGCAGTGACATAGCAAAGACCTTTGGCCTGTCCGATGCGGCGGCCACCAAAGACCTGAATTTATACAACCAGATAGCACCTGATAACCTTATATATAGGCACGCAGTATTCGGCTTTGTCCCCAGTGAGCATTTTGAAGCCATTATTGCCGATTTATCGCCTGCTGCGGCATTGCCGATGATTGCGAATAACTTAACCATGGTGGGGGGCGCACAGCCTCAGCATCTGGTTTACGGTATTCCGGTTGAGCCCCTGCCCTTGCCCACACGCTTGCCGAATAAAGAAATACTCGCGCAAATTATTCGTGCAACCAAACACCATAAAAAGCTGCAAGTGAACTATCTGTCATTATCTGACCGGCACGACGATCAAACCGAAAATAAACGTATTATTGAGCCCCATGCCTTAGTGAATACCGGCTTACGTTGGCATATTCGTGCCTATAACGAGGAAACTTTTGATTTTAGAGACTTTGTGCTGTCACGAATCAGCGAAGCAACTGTGCTCGATGCAAACGCAGAGTCGAGCCCCGAATTTGATGATAGTTGGGTGGAATTTGTTAACGTAAAATTAATGCCGCATCCAAAACTCAACGAACGAAAACGCAGCAGCTTACTGCTCGACTATGCTGCCAATGATGGCATTATTGAACTGCAGGTACGCGGCGCTTTACTCGCTTATTTATTACAACGCTTGTCGGTGGACACCACGGAAGACTTTTCGATGAACCCCAACGCGTACCAACTGGTGATTGTCAATCGTGACGAAATAGAACCTTTTGCAGAATGGATTTTTAGTTAATCTATCAGAAAATCCAGCAGTTTATTAATCGCAACCTCAACCGCCTGTCGCCGCACGGCATCCCGGTCACCGGCAAAAACTTCGGAACAGGTTTTAAGCTGACCATTAATGCACCAAGCAAACCAGACTAGCCCCACTGGTTTGTCTTTACTACCACCGGTTGGCCCAGCAATACCCGAAATAGCCAGACTCACTGCCGTAGCTGCCTGTTGGCAAGCCCCCAGAGCCATTTGTTTGACGACTTCTTCACTCACCGCGCCAAAGCGGTCTAAACTTGTCCCCGTCACCCCCAACATTTCCTGTTTGGCACGATTAGAATACGTCACATAACCACGCTCAAACCAGCTAGAACTGCCCGCCAAATCGGTAAATAACTTGGCAACCCAACCACCCGTGCAGGATTCGGCACATGCAATTTGCCAACCATTTTGAGTTAATAGCTGACTAAGTTGTTCAATTTTCAAACAATTTCTATCTTTTTTAATTGTCATATCCTGCATTTTGTGACCGAGAGCGAAGAGCCCATGTTGAAAAATGGTTAAAATCACCTACTTTTATTGATGGGTCTCATCGAGACTCCAACCAATATGCCACACAATATAAAACAGTTTGAAAACAGATGGAAATTAGTAGTCACTCACATTTTAATTCAAAAGCCTATTTGCCCCGTCAGCAAAAGTATAAAGCTGAGCCGAGTAATGTATTACCATTAGGGAAAATTCAGAACGATCAAAAAAACAATCCCAATATTGAAGCAAAAACATTAGCGACTAATAAAAACGCCTCCACGAACGAAGAACAAAATAAACTAGCAATAGAATTAAACTCATTCCAACCGATTCATTTAACCCAAGCACATCAAACAGTTTCCCCCGGCAAAGAACTCAGTTATAAAGTGACTGCCCACGATCCACAAATTGCCCGACACGCAGAAAAAGCTGTCGCATCCTATAATAGTGTTGAAAACAGCCAATATGCCCAGGAGTTAGTTAATCGAATTGAAGTGATGGTTTAATTTGTGAGTATGTCTAAATAAAGTAATGAATCCAAAAATACAATAGGCTATTTAAGTATTAGCTCTCGTAAAAAAATTCCTAAATTCCCACCAGTACGGAAATGACAATTCTAATTTAGGTTTATTTCTTTCGTCTTCTTCTTAAACGTATCAACGTTAGTCATCTAACATCGACTGAATCACTGCACCTACTTCAAAGCCTTCACCGTGGCGTTGTTTCATCACTCGCACTACCTTTACCCGTGCATGTAATGGTTTGGTTAAATCATTGGATGGCACAACTTTAATGTCAATTAGCGATTCTTTTTTTACTTCGTTTTCGGCAATAAACATCAAACCCCTGCCACTTAGATTTTTTAATACCGCTTGTTGATCCAGTAATGTTTCGATTGCTACATCGTCATCCATATCATCCGGCGCACCAAAACTGATCGTACTGTCCACTGCCACGCGTACAAAGTCACGTTTCTCGTCATAATTCCGCAAGATTTCTTCCTCCTGTCCTTATTTTACTAGAGTATAGTATGCAAAAATGAAGCCGTCTTTATTTCATCCCTGATATTTTATTAAATTATCGTTAATTCACAGGTTTAAGCTCACTGGATTGTTAAAATTAACTCAGGATGTGGGGTTACGATGCCGAAAATGCGTCCGGATTAAGCTTATCATCATCTTGATCGCTCACCGATAACGGCAGGGCCACTTTCGTTGCCAGATAGCTTAACAAAATCCGTTCAACATCCGTTTGTTTTACCGGCTTAGTAATATAGTCATCCATGCCTGCTTCAAGACATTTTTTTCTATCACCTTCCATAGCGTTGGCAGTAAAGGCGACAATGGGGGTGGGTTTAATACCATCAGTTCTGCCTTGTTCGCACTGCCTTATTTTTTGGCTAGCTTCAAAACCATCCATTTCCGGCATCTGACAATCCATAAAAATAAGATCATAGCGATTCGCTTCAAATAACTTTACCGCTTCCACTCCATTAACAGCCGGAGTAATGTTTGCCCCATAGCCTTCCAATATAGCTGTGGCCACCATCTGATTAACCTCATTATCTTCAACCAGTAAAATATTAGCATTCTCTAAAGTAAATTTTTCGATGGGTTTTACACTTGCTTCATGCAAGGTGTGCCGCGTGACCATGCCTATATCCTGTTTATTTTGGTACGCATGCCAAATAGCAGATAACAACTGCGGTAACTCTTGTGAATAGGTAGGCTTGATTAAATAACCACTAAAACCAAGTTGGTGCATTTTCTGAGAGTCCCCCTTTTGTGGCGAGCTGGTCAGTAACACTAACTGTAGTGCCGACAAATTCGACTGCACTTTTATTTGTTGTGCCAGTGCAGCCCCATCCATGCCGGGCATTTGGTAATCGCTAATCACAAAGTCAAACGGGGTATTTGCCTTGACCGCAGCCTGCAATACCGCCACCGCTGAGACAGCTGAATCAAGTGTTTCAACATGTATATCATAAGCCGCTAACTGTTCACGGTAGATCATGCGCGCAATGTCATTATCATCTACCAACAAACAGCGTAACCCAGCCAGTTGCTGAAAATCATCCAAGGTGAGAACGGCACGTTGTTCATCGCTGTGACTCAGTTTTACAGTAAACCAGAAAACCGAGCCTTGCCCAGTTTCACTTTCAACGCCGATATCTCCCCCCATCAACTCAGCCAACTGTTTGCATATCGCCAGTCCCAAACCGGTGCCGCCATAGTGTCGGGTGGTCGAACTGTCGGCTTGTTCAAACTGTTGAAAAACTGCAGCCAGTTTATCTTCGGCAATACCAATGCCGGTATCCTGTACCGAAATACGTAACAGGCTATCCTGTTGTGCCATGTTGTCCAACGCAACCGTGAGTAAAACCGACCCATCATTTGTAAACTTCACTGCATTACTCAATAAATTGATCAAGATTTGCCGGATCCGTCCAGGGTCGCCTTTAAAATGTCGCCCAGTATCCGGCACATAACGCAGTAACATTTCAATATTTTTCTTGCGACACTTCAGTGATAGCATTTCAGCAACTTCTTCAACCAGTAGTTGTAAATCAAAATCGATCACTTCCAATTCCATTTTACCGGCTTCAATTTTTGAAAAGTCTAAAATATCATTAATTAAACTCAGTAAGGCTTCCGCTGAGGACATGGTTGTTTTTGCATAGTTTTGCTGTTTGCTATTCAGTTCGGTATCTAACAAGAGTCCTGTTGCGCCAATAATGCCGTTCATCGGGGTGCGAATTTCATGGCTCATATTAGCAAGAAAATCAGACTTCAATCGGGTGGCTTCTTCTGCTGCTTCTTTTGCCTGCTGCATGGCCGCCTCGGCTTTTTTATTCAGTGTAATATCCGTACGGATGGCTATATAGCTTTGTGGTTTACCATCTTTACCTATAAAAGGCACGATGGTGGTTCCCACCCAATATAAATGTCCATCCTTAGCCTGATTGCAAACATCACCATGCCAAACATTACCACTGGCAATCGTGCGGTACATATCACGAAAAAAGACTGTATCGTGGTAACCTGAATTGAGTATGCGATGGTTTTGGCCAATTAGCTCCTCTTTGCTGTAACCACTGATTTCCGAGAATTTGTCATTTGCAAAAGTAATCGTGCCCTGCACATCGGTAATCACAACAATGCTATGCTGATCCAACGCAAATTTTTGTTCGGCCAGTTCATTCAGCGCATCTTGTGTTTGTTGTACCGTTTGCTCTAACGCCTGTTCATGTATTTTTCTTACTTGCAACATGTCATTAAAAGCGTCTGCTAATTGCCCAATTTCGTTATTGGAGCGAACTTCTACCCGCTGTTCCAATTTACCCGCCGCAACTTTTTTACTGGCATCGGCTAACTGGATAATAGGGCGCGTGATACGCCGGGTCTGGTAGGCTGCCAACACAACAACAATCGCACTGGTCAGCAACAACATAACTAATATGACATAGCCCAGTTTATAAGCTTCGGCCAAAGCTTCATCTCGATTAACTTCACTAATCAGTACCCAGTTTACTCCCGGTAATCTCACCGACTGGTGTAAACCAATAACGATTTGACCTCGGGGGCCTAAATACTCGAAAGCTGTTTTATGTTGGTCATGAGAACTTTCAAGCTTTTCATCCTGCTGCCAAAGATTAAATTGTTGGGTATTAATCCGCTCTAATACCGTATTAGCTGTTTCATTATTGCTAACCGGAGTACGAGCTAAGCCATCTTCCCCCACCAAGTAGTGAGTTAATGAACTACCACTGTGTTGCTCTTTCACTAATTCAACTATTCGTCCTAGGCGCAACTGTATTGCAAACACGCCGATGATCTTCCCTTGCTTATCCCGCATGGGGGCAGAAATAAATCCGATGAGTAGCTCACTATCTGTTCCATAACGACGGAAGTCAGAGAATTGATCCTGACCAGTATGAATACTGGCCTTAGCAATATGAGCAAATCCGGAACCGGCATAAAAACCAGTAAAAAGATTACTGCCTAAGTCGAGTTCACCAAGGGCTGAATACAAAATATTACCCTTGGTATCAATCAGAAATAAATCATCCATATAATCATAATGACGCATGAAATTTTTAAGATCCTGCTGTCGTTTACTTACTAACGAGACCCAAGCTTGACTCTGCACAAATTTGGCTAGTGGCTGATGGCTAGCTTGCAAGCCCCTTTGCAGAGCCTGCAAGAATTCAATGTTTTGAGTATTTTCAGCCTGATCATTCAAATCCATAAAACGATACTTAAACCAAGTTTGAATAAAGCTCACTTCTTGTTGAGCTTCTGTTTTTAATTCTTGCAATGCCGTTGTCGTTAGCCCTTTAACCATCTGGCGGTAACTGAACCAAGACGTGATGGTCAAAGGCAGTAAAGCCAATAACAAAAACCACAATAACAAGCTACGGCCAAGGGGAGTAAATCTTTTTCTATCGACCTTATGATTGAATTGTTTGGCAGGATCGCTCATACACAAATCACCATTACAAATCCAGTATCATGCCGATAAGTTGCTGAATTGTTTTATTGTGCATATTACTTCCATTTACCGTTAACTGATCCTTTATATCGGATAAATCACAGCCAGCTTTAGGCTTTTGGAAGTACATCAACAAGAATAAATAATCGGGATAAACAGCGTCTGCTTTAGCTACCACAATTCCTGATAGATAAATAACGGTTAGCTCAAACGGATAGAATACTCACCTCCGAAGCAAGAGGCTCTAACACAGATCCAGCCTATCACATCACTGTTGTGTTTGCGCCTTTACACCGGATACACAGCAAGTATTATGACTAGCAGGTGGTACGCTTTCCTTTAGCCAGCAATTGGGCTGAGCCCCTTGCACTGTATTCGGTTTAACATAAGTCCAGGCCTTACAGCGGGCATTATTCTTGCACGCTCTCTGGCACAAGGCAGGATCGTCGGCTGTCGGGACAATATGTTTGAAATCGCCACCACCAGGACGATCTGTATCCTGCGCCATACCATTGGCATTGGCATCAGCAGCCATGGGGGTTTTCACACTAACAGGAATAACCAAATCCGTAGTTTTTCCCGCCACAATCTTAACTCCCTTCACGCGCTGCTCGGCTATATCCCGACCACCTGCCTGCACGATAACATCAACTTTACCCGCAGCCAGATTAATATTTAATGGCGTATCAAAACCAAAAACCGAACTTTCATAAACCCCTTTATGGGTACTCGAATCTTCAACATGGATAAGCGCATGTGCCGGTTTGCCATTCACTGTTACCGTCAAATGCAACACTCCCTTGCCAAAGACCAGTGTTTTTTTGATGACCTCACCAACCTTAATGCTCAGTGCTAATTTCTGTTCGCTGCTGCCACCCACTCCGGCCGGTGATACAAATACATTATATTGACCCGCCGCTAATCGGATAGGTAAACCTGACGATGTTGGTAAAGCCGGTTGTTGAATAATCTTTCCGGTTTTTGCATCCTCAACACGATAGCTTAAGTCCGTCACACTTCCATTCACCGTGACCGTTAATTTCAGCACACCCACCGGCTGTACCGCCTTGCGGGCAGATTTTAGTAGCTCTTTGGCATTGTTAGCCTGAAAATACTGACCACCACCCGCCGTCGCCATGCACTGCAATTGCGCACTCTCTTTCTTGCTCAAACCAAAACCAACTGTGTGCAAAATAAAATTAACACCGGATGCCTTCGCTGCTTTCACTGTCGCGCAGGGATCACCACCGCAGCTTTCGATGCCGTCACTGATGAGTACCACGGTGGATGAATTTTTTTCCGGCCGCAGCATATCGATAGCTTGATTCACCGAACGGGTCAACGGTGTTTTACCCTTTGCATTTAAACCCTTAACCGCTTTCAGCACCGCCTGTTTATCACTTACCGCCAGCTTCACCAGCGTTTCCACATCATTGCAATCACCCTTGCGCCGGTGACCGTAGGCGATCAGGCCGATACGACTGTCATCCGGTAATTCCGGC
>VAPK010132539.1_pt1 | contig 21911 bp, 19 predicted proteins | sample 3395031 | NCBI WGS metagenome assembly VAPK01 (sample SAMN08290443, study PRJNA428436) | hydrothermal vent metagenome | isolation source: Deep-sea hydrothermal vent chimney 1 | place: Pacific Ocean: Juan De Fuca Ridge
GCATCTGATCAACAAATGGCAGCGTTTAAAGCTATTGAGTGGGGAAAAGATACGACTGAGTAGGGGTTTTAGGAGAATTTATTAAATGCGTTATATGAAAATTATATTTAGACTCATATTTTTATTGTCACTAACTACTTTCAGTTATGCGGATAAAGTATATGATCTTCCTGGTTTCACGCAAAGCACGCAAAAGGAATGGTTAAATTCCCAACCTTTAGGAAAAAAAGATTTACTTGGCAAAGTGACTCTAGTCGACTTTTGGACATTTGATTGTTGGAATTGTTATCGTTCTTTTCCATGGCTTCATGAGGTTGAGAACAGTTATAAAGCAAAAGGCTTTCAAATTATAGGTATTCATTCGCCAGAATTTGATCATGAAAAAATTCACAGCAATATCAAAGATAAAATTAAGCAATTTAAAATAAGCAATGCAGTGATGGTGGATAATGATATGGCGTTCTGGCGAGCGATGAAAAATCGCTATTGGCCTTCTTATTATATTGTCGACAAAAAAGGGCAAGTACGAGCTAATTTTATTGGTGAAACCCATAAAAACTCCTCTCAAGCGGATAAGATTGAGGCTTTAATAGAAGCTTTATTGCTAGAGTAGGGTTGTTTTTTTACAGATGTTAAATAGAGACTTCAGCATAATTAGTTAACGGATAAAAAAACTATGAGTTTTTCTCTCGTTCAGAGTTATGCTGAGCTCTCAAAGAATGAATCTTTAAATAAAGGCGGGGGTGCCATCTAGATTATACAAGCTCAACTTAAAGTGCAGTAAAATCCAAACTCCATCCTAACTTATTCCTAAGTATATGAAAATAGTCATAGTCAGTTGGATGCATTAACTGTAATTTATGAGACTTGTGGCGGATTTTCACATGATCTCCCGCTCGTAATTCGATATTGGACTGACCATCAAAAGAAAGTCTCGCATTCACATTGCGATCTTCACACATGCTGATATTAATCCGACTTTCATTATTGACCACAATAGGGCGGTTACTTAATGTATGTGGACAGATAGGTACCAGTACCACGGCATCAAGCCCAGGATGTAAAATGGGCCCACCACCTGATAGTGCATAAGCTGTCGAGCCCGTTGGAGTAGCGACCACGATACCATCTGCACGTTGTGTATTTACAAAGTGCTCATCAATATGGGTGGTGAACTCAATCATTCGAATATCATTTCTAACATGCAGAACAACATCGTTTAAGGCAATGCCTTCACCTAAACTTTGTTCATCACGAAAGGCTTCAGCATGCAGCAATGATCTAGTTTCAAGGATGTACTCACCCTTTAACATTTTACTTAATTCGGTGTGGATTTTTTGTGGGGAAATATCTACCAAGAACCCTAGTCGACCGAGGTTTATACCGATGACAGGAATATTTTTATCAGCTAGTAATCGACCTGCTTTAAGTAATGTGCCATCACCTCCAACCACAATAGCAAGGTCAATGCAGTTACAAAACTTTTTAGAATCGATTGCTTCTATTCCCAGTAGTTTAGCCGCATTCTCTTCGGCTACAATCTCTAAATTTTCTTTTAAGAGGAATTTATGAAGCTGTTTTAAAGTATCTTCGATACGATTGTCTTTTTGCTTTGAAAAGATACCGACAGTTGAAAATTGTTGCATGCATATTCCCCGTAACACTACTACACTATGATTCTCGTAATACTAGCCTAAAAATGGAATAAAAGAGACATGAAATCTGTACCTTCAGCAATGATGGGTAATTTATTAATGGTGTTTACCGCAGCCATTTGGGGCTTTACCTTTGTTGCACAAAAAACAGGGATGGATCATCTTGGACCATTTATGTTTAATGCCGTCCGCTTTTTTATAGGGGCGACGTGTTTGGTTTTTCTATTGCGTTGGTTTAAAAGTCAGAAATTAACACGAAAAGGTATATTTTGGGGTATTGCAATGGGTGTCGTTCTTTTTATTGGTGCCATGCTTCAACAGATTGGTCTTATAGAAACAACGGCAGGTAAAAGTGCTTTCATAACAGTTATTTATATTCTCTTAGTTCCCGTTTTCTTATCTTTTTTAGGTAATAAACTACCCCTTCAGATTTGGCCAGCAGCATTCTTAGTATTATATGGTTTATATTTAATCAATATTACGGAGGGTGACTTAAACGGTATAAGCAATGGAGATTATTGGGTTCTGGCCTCCGCAATATTTTGGGCTTCACATATCTTAATCATCGAAAAAGCAGTTAAATATCATGACCCCTTGCGCTTATCTATTGTGCAATTCTACATCTGTTCTTTTTTAGCTTTGTTAGGCGTATTCATTTTTGAACCCGTGGGTTTAAATGTTGTTTGGGAAGGGGTACAAGGAGCTTGGCTAGAACTTGCCTATGCAGGCGTGGCAGCAACAGCGATTGCTTATACACTACAGGTAGTTGCTCAAAAGTCAGTACCATCACATCATGCCGCTCTAGTGCTTTCTTTAGAAGCTGTTTTTGGTGTCATAGGTGGAGTGTGGCTTTTGGGTGAAGACTTAACTGTTAGAATGCTACTGGGCTTTTCTTTAATGTTTGCAGGTATTATCCTGGCGCAATGGCGTTTTAAAAAGGCCCCTCAATTATCAAAAAAAGGGGGGGGTGCCATATGATTATTTTTATGGGGATTTCTCGCCTCACCCATTGGAATATTGGCACAAAGCAATCTTCAAATAAAGGTGGGGGTGCCTTATTTAATCTGCTCAGATGAAGATTATTCAATCTATTGGCATAAAGTAGCTGAAAAATAATGTAGTTTCGCATATAATCCCGCGCCATTAAATGTAGGTAATTTTTTTGCTTACCTTTCAATTATTTAGTGGTAATAATTCTATGGCAAATGCACTTGCACCTTTTTTAAAAGATCTCACGGATCGTTTTACGCCTTTCACTGAATGGGTTGGTGAGCTTAAAGATGGTAAAACCTTAAAAGCAGACGCTATTGCAGGGTTGACCGTAGCGCTTGTTTTAGTTCCTCAATCGATGGCTTATGCGCAACTTGCTGGTTTGCCAGCCTATGTGGGCTTATATGCATCTTTTCTACCTGTAATTATTGCTGCTATTCTTGGCTCATCAAGACAATTAGCCACAGGGCCTGTTGCAATAGTTTCATTGATGACAGCGGCAGCACTTGAGCCATTAGCGATTCAGAGCCCTGAAGGGTATCTTGCCTATGCTGCGATTTTGGCGTTTATGGTGGGTATTTTTCAATTGTCCTTGGGTCTATTGAAACTAGGTGTTTTGGTAGATTTTTTATCGCACCCTGTCGTGGTAGGCTTTACCAATGCAGCCGCACTCATTATTGCCAGTTCTCAAGTTGGAAAAATATTTGGTATTGCGGCCCGAAAGGGAGAGCATCATTATCAAACAGTTTGGCACCTAATTCAGGATTTACCCCAAGTCCACCTTACAACATTAATAATGGGGGTGTTTTCTATATTCCTGCTAGTTTATATCAAGAAAGTAGCCCCTAAATTACCTAATGTTTTAATAACGGTTACGATCTGTATTTTACTTTCTTATTTCTTAGGTTATGAGGTAAAGGGCGGAGATGTTATCGGTGTTGTTCCGAGTGGATTACCTGGTTTTAAGATTCCAGACGTTGAATTCAGTCAAATGATGCATCTTATCGTTTCAGCGGGAGTAATTGGCTTATTAGGCTTTGTTGAGGCGATTTCTGTTTCTAAGGCAATCGCTTCTGAGACACGACAACGCTTATCAGCAAATCAAGAGCTTGTCGGGCAGGGTGCATCTAATATCGTTGCTTCATTGTTTCAGGCATACCCTGTTTCTGGCTCATTTTCTCGTTCGGCAGTAAACTTTGCGGCAGATGCGAGAACAGGTTTTTCTTCCATTGTTACAGGTATTTTGGTTGCTGTTACGTTGTTGTTCTTAACACCATTATTGTATCATTTGCCTCAAGCAACCTTGGCAGCTGTGATTATCGTTGCGGTAGTCAATTTGATTAAGATAGAGCCTATTAAACATGCATGGAAAGTGCATCGTCATGATGGTTTTGTTGCTGTAGCTACTTTTTTCACAACCTTATTCTTTGCACCACATTTAGAGAAGGGAATTATGATCGGTGTTTTACTTTCACTTGGTCTATTCTTATATCGCACAATGAGTCCGCGCTTTGTAGAGGTTGGTCGTCACGAAGACGGCACTTTACGCAGCACAGAGCTTTTTAACCTCAAGACCAGTGATACGGTTTCTGTTTTCCGTTATGACGGTGATTTATATTTTGCAAATGCGGGTTACCTTGAAGGTAAAGTCTTAAACAATATCGCGATGAAGCCTAAACTAAAAGTCATGATTCTTGACTTTGAATCAGTGGACTTAATCGACTCGACGGGTGAAGAAACTCTGGGCCGTATCGTTGAACGATTAGAAGCCGCAGGTATCGAGCTTTATATCGCTAGAGCTAAGAAATCAATGCGTGACGCATTTACGCGCTCTGGTTTAATGCAGAAGATAGGTGAGGAGCGCTTCTTCCGTGAGCGAACTCAAGCGGCTCGCTATGCTAAAGAGCACTTTGGTGATGAAATTGATATTGAGCCTCTGTTGAAAATGATACCTGCAAATTAAGACTCTTAAATAGTAATTAATTTGTTCAATATCAAGAAAGACCTCTGCATGAGGTCTTTTTTTTGTGCTACATTTATCCAAGGAATCTCTGAATAACCTAGATGAGATCCTGTAGACTTACAAGCATTCAGCTTCTAGGCATGTCTCGACGGGAATGGTCGCTCCCTTCACAAGAGACATAACAACGAAGATGAATGCTTGTAAGCCTACCCTTCGGGGCTTAGCCAAGTTTCCAACTCCTTTGTTATTGGTTTGAACCATAGAATGACTATGCTTAAAACCAATGCCTCGAACTTGAAAACTTGGCGTTGCCAGAATTCAACTAGGTTAATCAGAGGTTCCTTAGTGAGTATTAAAGTATTATATTTTGCTAGTTTAAGAGAAGAGATTGGTCGTGGCAGTGATGTTGTTGAGGCCCAAGAGTCAATCACAATTAGTCTTTTATGGGAAAAGGCAACAGGGCAGGATGATATGCCTGATAAATTATTAGCCGCGATTAATCAGGAATACTCCGATCCTGATGCGTTGGTAAATGATGGTGATGAGGTGGCTTTTTTCCCGCCAGTTACAGGTGGATAACGCAAATCTACAGTCCTCAAGAAAGATTCACATTGTTGAGTCTATTTTTGATCCATGGCAGTTACAAAAAGGCTTTCAGGATAAACAGATGCAAGGGCGTACTGACTATGGTGCAACGGCTAGTTTTGTTGGAACCATGCGAGATTTTAATGAAGGTGACGATGTAAAGAGTATGGTGCTTGAGCATTACCCACTAATGACCACTAAGTTATTAAATCAAATTGTTGATGAAGCCTATCAAAAGTGGTCAATTCAAAATGTCTTAGTTGTCCATCGAGTAGGTGAAATATTACCTGCAGAGCCTATTGTTTTAGTTGCTGTATGGTCAGCACATCGCGGTGCAGCTTTTGATGCCTGTCGTTTTTTAATGGAAGAGCTAAAGCATCGTGCCCCTTTTTGGAAAAAAGAACGGTTAGAAACAGGCTCTTCAAGATGGGTAGAGGAAAATACCAAAATTTAGTGAGTTTTAGCTATCTGCAATCCAGTCACCTGATTTTCCACCACTCTTTTTAAGTAACCTAACGCCACTGATTTGCATGCCGCGATCGACTGCTTTGCACATATCGTAAATAGTTAATAAAGCGACTTGAGTTGCATTTAAGGCTTCCATTTCCACGCCTGTTTTACCATCTGTGGCGACAGTTGTTTGGCAGTGAACACTCGAAGAATCTGTTCTTGCTTGAAGGATAATTTCAACATGAGTGAGTGATAATGGATGGCACAGTGGTATTGTTTCAGCCGTTTTTTTAGATGCCATTATGCCTGCAATACGTGCTATTCCAAGTACATCACCTTTTTTGTTATCGCCATCTAGAATATGTTGGAGTGTGGTAGGAAGCATCGTTATAACACCTTCCGTGACAGCAACCCGTTTAGTAATACTCTTATCACCAATATCAACCATATGCGCATCACCCTGTTGGTTAAAGTGTGTAAGCTGATCTGAATTTTTCATATATACTCTTCCTATTCTTTCATTGGTTTGCCAATATCCTTAATTTTACACTTTTCAATCCCGTCTGTGTACTTTGTAGTGCCTCAGTTAATAGATCGATCTCGCTTTGTAAAGATTGTGAGAAGGATTTGCCGAAACTAGGCGCTTGTTGCCAACAATGTGGCTTACCTTTTAGTGGCAGACAATCTCACTCGGTTTGTGGTCAATGCATAAAAGCGCCACCAGCTTTTGACTACACTTTAAGTTTATTTCACTATCAGAGACCGATAGATTTCATGATAGCTCAGTTGAAATTTCAACATAAACTAAGTTACGCTGCTATTTTTGGTCATTTGTTACTAAATTACAAACATGAAAAGGCACTACAAGAACAGAAGCCAGAGGCGTTACTGCCAGTGCCTTTACATAATAAACGTTTGGTCAAAAGAGGCTTTAATCAATCATTAGAATTATCCAAGCCACTTTCCAAAGCGATGAATGTTCCTATACTGCGTGATTATGTAAAACGATCAAAAGATACTTTGATGCAGACAAATTTGTCAGTAGTTGAGAGAAGGAAAAATGTTAAAAATTGTTTTGAATTGATAAAGCCACTGGATCTAAAACATGTTGTTATAATTGATGATGTGCTAACAACGGGCTCTACCTGCAACGAATTAGCTATTATTTTAAAACAAGCAGGTGTCGAGAAAGTCGGTGTCTGGTCGATAGCAAGAGCAAATTTTAAGGGGAAATCATAAGCTATGATTAAAAGTATGACAGCATTTTCAAGTGAGAAACGAGCAGATGAAAAGGTAACCTTGAGTTGGGAAATTAGAACGGTTAATCATCGCTATTTAGATGTCAGCACTTATTTTCCAGAGGGTTTTCAATCACAAGAAAATAAATTTAAAGGGTTAATTAGAGATCAGCTAGGACGTGGAAAAGTTGATGCGAAGCTTGTCTGTGAGCGCATGGGGGATGCAGAAAATACTGTAATACAAATTAACGAAGATGTTGTTAAAAGTTTACTTAGCGCAAGACGTAAACTCGATTCCTTGTCAAAGAAAACCACAGGGCTTTCAGCGATGGAAATACTAAGCTGGTCGGGAGTCGTGAAAGATGTGCGGACAGACTATAGTGTTTTTTATAATGCGAGTTATGAGTTGCTTGAAAAAACATTAAATTCACTCGTGGATTCACGTCAATCTGAAGGTGAGCGTATTTATATAATGATACTAAAGCGTTGTGATCAGGTAAGCGATATTGTGCAGAGTGTGCGATTAAGACGATCTCAAGTTGTCGCGAAACTAAAGGAAAATATCCTTCAAAAAGTCCAAGAGATAAGTACTGATATTGACAATAATCGTTTAGAACAAGAGTTGGTTTACTATGCACAAAAACTTGATGTGGATGAAGAATTAGATAGGCTTGATTCACATATCGTCGAGGTGAAGAGTGCAATGAAAATTGATGAGCCTGTAGGAAGACGACTGGATTTCTTAATGCAAGAATTAAACCGTGAGGCAAATACACTAGGCTCAAAAGCAAATGATGCCGATACAACAAAAGCGGCTATTAATCTTAAAGTTTTAATAGAGCAGATGCGTGAGCAGGTAATGAATGTTGAATGATGTTTAATACTGCGCTTTGAGATAATATGTTCAATAATACCTATTTATTAATCTGAATAGGTCTATCAATCTAAACTGATAGTAAAAAGGGGATATGGCACCCCCGCCTTTTTTTAATAATTGTAAAAACACACTTAAGTTAGGCTTGAATAATCTCATAACATGGCTTATAGGGAATATCACTAGGCAACTTCATCCGCTGTTGCTCAACAAAAGACTTTAGGAGTGTATCCATTCCTTTCATAATGTCAGGGTCGCCGCTGAGCTTAAATAGACCGTGTTTTTCAATGGCTCTGATACCTTCATCTTTTACATTTCCTGCTACAATGCCAGAAAAAGCACGGCGTAAATTAGCGGCAAGAACGTGAGTTTCCAAGTCTTTATGTAGTTCTAGCTCTTCCATGTTTTCATGGGTAGGCTCAAAAGTATCTTGAAATTCTTTGTCAATTTTTAAGCGCCAGTTGTAATAGTAGGCATCACTGTGTTCACGTCTGAAATCTCGAACTTTTTTGGTACCTTTATTGATTCTCTGAGCTACTTTTTGTGGATCATCAATAATGATTTCATAACATTGTTGAGCTTCTTTTCCTAAAGTCTCACCAATGAATTTATCGATTTGAGTGAAATAATCTTTAGAGCAAGCTGGTGCGCTAAGAATAAGAGGGAAGGGAAGTTCAGCATTATCAGGGTGTAATAAAATACCAATAATATAAAGTAGTTCTTCAGTGGTTCCTGCGCCACCGGGGAAAATAATGATAGCGTGTCCAGTTCGCACAAAGGCTTCTAGACGTTTTTCAATATCTGGTAATATCACAAGTTCATTAACAATCGGGTTTGGGGATTCTGCAGCAATAATTCCTGGTTCAGTTATTCCAAGATAAATACCATCATAAATTCGTTGTTTTGAGTGTCCAAATGTAGCACCTTTCATTGGGCCTTTCATTGCACCTGGGCCACAACCAGTACAAATATCCATGCCTCGAAGACCTAATTGATAGCCGACTTCTTTGGTGTAATCATACTCTTCTACGGAGATTGAGTGTCCACCCCAACAAACCACCATTTGTGGTTTTTCCATAGGGTGTAAGATTCCAGCATTACGCAAGATATGAAAGACACTATTAGTAATACCATCAGTTTCTTTTAAATCAAACTTTGGGTTGTCAATGATGATGTCATGGGTGTAAATAATATCGCGTAACACTGAAAATAAGTGTTCATTAATGCCTTTGATCATTTTGCCATCAACAAAAGCATCTGCTGGAGCACCTTCTACTTCCAGCTTTATTCCTCGGTACTGAGGAATAATACGAATATCAAATGCTTTATGTTTTTCTAATAACTCTTTTGCATCATCAGAATAATTCCCATGACTCATAACCGCGAGAGCGCACTGGCGAAATACCTGATATAAGCCACTGTCAGTACTATCCAGCAGTTTACTGACTTCAAGTTGAGATAGAATATTCAGGTGTTCTGTTGGCGTGATTCGGGTGTTTATTAGTTTTTTATCCATGTTTAATGTTTCTTATCGTTATTGTTTAATTTGCAGTAGCAATATATAAATTTCTGAATAGAGCCTGAGGGTGTTTGATGTTCTTCTTCACCATGTTCTAATAGTTCAAATGCTAAGCCAAACTCATTGTGTAATGAATTATGACTATAACGCACAATGGGTAAGCCACTGCATTCTAGTGGCCCATCAGGACCAAAGGTAGAAATGATGACTTTGCCATTGGGTTTTAAGGCGTGCATTAATTTTTGAATATATTGTTGACGGTCTTGTTGTCTGGTCAAAAAGTGAAAAACTGCACGATCATGCCACATATCATAATGATGATGAGGAAAGTCAGCTTCAAGAATATTGCTTTGAATCCAATTTATTTTAGCATCAGTTTGTAATGTTTCAATACGTTGTTGGGATATTTGTAAAGCTTCTGAGGAAATATCTAACACATCAATATTGCGGTAGCCAGACTGGAGTAAATCATCCACTAAAGTGGATGCGCCGGCCCCAATATCAATTAACTGTGCATTTTTATCATGTACATTTTTCTTAATGACATGCAGAGACATTTCTGCATGTTCCTGAAACCAGCTTAGTTGCGTTGAATCTTTTTGTGTGTAGATGTTTTGCCAGTGAGATTTACTATTCATATACAACTCCAAACTCTATATTGCAGTGAAACTCTGTATTACTACTAACCTGTATTACGCATTCCTGCCGCAATGGCATTAATCGTCAGTAATAACTCATCTAACCAAGGAGACTCATCGTTTGATGAAGCAATATGCGCACGGTGTCTACCTAAAATCGTAATTTGAATATGGTTTAGCGGATCAAGATAAGGTTCACGTCGACTTAATGAATATTGTAATAGCGGTGTTTCTGCCATCAGTGTGTCGATCTCGGCGATACCTAACACTTCTTGAACGGTTTTATAATATTCCTCTGCTATTTTGGCATAGATACTTTTTGAACGTTCTTTATCCGTCCAGAGTTTAGAATACTCTTTGGCAATATCCATTTGTGCTTTAAACAATGCCATTTGCACATTGCTTAATAATGCACGGAAAAATGGCCATTTTTGATACATCTCGCGTAGTACTTCTTCGCCATGAACTTTACGAAACTGTTCTAAAGCAGAGCCAATTCCATACCAAGCAGGTAGCGTATGTCTTGCCTGTGCCCAACCAAATACCCAAGGAATAGCACGGATAGATGCTTTTGATCTATCTACTTTACGGTGTGATGGGCGCGAACCAATATTAAGTTGCCCAATTTCGGTAACCGGTGTGTTCTCATAAAAATAATCCTGAAAGCCTTCCGTAAAATCAGTTAGGTCACGATAGCTTGTTTCACCTGCGGCTGCGATATCTGTCATTGCTTTGTGATAGCGCTCGTCATATTTGCCATGTTTCTTAACTAGAGACTGACTGGCTTTTAAAAGACCCGTGATACCAACGCCTAATTCGTAAATTGCAGTTTCAGTATTGCTATATTTATTAGAAAGTACTTCACCTTGTTCAGTAAACTTAATCTGCCCATGAACTGTATCAGGTGGCTGAGATATGATTGCCTCGTGAGTTGGTCCACCACCTCTACCTACGGTTCCACCACGTCCATGAAACATTCTACATTTAACGTTGTATTTATCGGTCAGTGCAATGACTTGTTCTTGTGCGTTATATAGGTTCCATTGAGAGGCTAAGATACCACCATCTTTACAAGAGTCTGAATAACCCAACATGACTTCCTGCATATTACCTGAGGCTTTTAGTAGCTTCATATAAGCTGTGTTTTCAAATAGGTTGGTGAGAACACTGGTAATGTGTTTTAAGTCCTCAATGGTTTCAAACAAGGGTGATATTTCAATATTGCAAAAGACCTCTCCCTGCTTATCTTTGCCGACAAGCCCTGCTAATCGAGCAAGGAACATAACTTCCATGACATGACTAGCAGCATGTGTCATTGAGATGACATAGGTGCCAAATATCTTATCACCTGTTTCTTTTCTCATTTGCACCATGGTGTTGAAAAGTTCTAATGCTTCTATAGACTCTTCTGAAAGAGATTCTGGATTCGCCTTAGGAAGGCTATCCCTTTCGATCATATCTGCGAGTAAGCTAATACGGTCTGACTCTGAAAGTGCATTGTAATCAATATCATGCTGGAACTGTTTTAGAACTTCAGTGACTGTATTGGAATGAACCGTTGATTCCTGTCTAATATCTAATTCGTAAAGTGAGAAACCACAGGTTTCAACCAAGCGAGTCAGGTCTTTAAGTTCACGTTTTGCGATATCACTGTCTTGATGAGTGATGAGTGAATCTCTAATTAAATAGAGTTCTGCAAGAAAGTCAGACACATTATGATAGGCAGCCTTAGGCAAAGCTGTTGGTTTACCATCAATTCTATTTTTTAATACTTTTAAACTAATCGCTAAACGATACGCTATAAACTGTAATTTACGACGATAGGGTTCATCCTGAAAAAGATGGGGTTTCTTTTTGAAGGCATTGATGCTTATTTGTTCTTCATCTTTTTTTAAAGATGCAGAGAAATTATCGGCTGGGGTGATATATTCAAGGTCATGGGTAAGAACACTACGCAAGTGTATGACACGGCGGTAATATTCTTCTAATGCTTCTTGCATATGTAAGCGAATAGAATTACGAGTAACAGCAGGTGTGACAAAAGGATTACCATCACGATCACCTCCTATCCAAGAACCAAATTTTAATATATTCGGTATTGTGATTTCACCACGTCCATAAACTTTACGGGTAGCACGCTCAAAATAACGGTAAATCATTGGGATTGCTTCAAACAAGCTGGCATGGAAGTAGAATAGACCATATTTAACTTCGTCTTCTACTGACGGCTTGTTATGCCTTACTTCGCTGGTGCGCCATAAAAGTTGGATCTGTGCTTTTAATTGCCTTGATAATGAACCTCGTTCCTCTGAGGTGAGTTCACTATTATTAAGCTGATCAATAATCAAGAAAATACGACGTTGTAAGGTCATCACAGTTCTTCTGCGAGCTTCGGTTGGATGTGCAGTAAAAACGGGCGTATAACGTAACTGGTTGATGATGGTTTGCATTTCTGGGGCAGTCATACCTGATTCTGCTAACTCAGAAACACTGCCAAGGAAAGAACCCTGCCAAAGTTTATTATCACCTTTGCGGTAGAGTTGACGGCGACCACGGTGCAAAAAATCTTCTTCAACAATATTAGATAATACATAGAAAACATTAAAGGCACGTGTGACTTGTTTTAAGGTATCACTATCTAGCGCTTCAATGAATGCCATCAAGTCTTGGCGTTTTGTCTCATCATCTTGATGACGCAGACTTATATAGCCCTGTCTTAAGTATTCAACGGCTTCAAAAACTTGCTTTCCTTCCTGCTCTTTTAATATTTCTCCGAGTAGATTTCCAACAATGCGAACTTGATCTTGAAGTGGTTCCACATTTGCAGGTTGATTTGTAACCGTTTTATTTCTCATAAAAAAGACTCAATGATCTAAAAGTGGTTGGATAATAGATGTGTACGTGGAATTTGCAAGCATTGGATACAAACTCAAGCGAATAAATCAGAATAGAAAACAGCCTTAAATGTATGAATAATAACATAATTATGTAAATAAGGGTTTTCTAACGTGGGGTGGTCAATATTCACGCAGAAGAAATAAGTAAATAAATTTGTGCTGTTCAGCTTTGATAAAGCTGGATGAAGTTATTATAGACCCCGCTAACAACAATAAGAAATCGTATTAAACGATCACCATTCAACGGGCCTTGCGCCCGTTTTTTTTTGCCTGTTGTCAAAAACCTCCTGTGCTGCAATAACAAACTATGATACAAAGACACCTATGAATGAAATTAATGAACAAAGTGCTGAAAAAAGCACTACTGAGAATTTAGAACAAGGTTCTAATAATGTGACTGAACTAGAAACAGAAAAGAAAAAACCAATGAAAGGTATTTATTTATTACCTAATTTGGTGACTACTGCTGCTTTATTCAGTGGTTTTTTTGCGATTCTAGCCGGTATGAATGGTCAATTTGAAAAAGCCGCAATCGCTGTTTTTGTAGCAATGATACTTGATGGTTTAGATGGTCGTGTTGCACGTTGGACGAATACACAATCCGAATTTGGTGAGCAATACGATAGTTTATCTGATTTGGTTTCGTTTGGTCTTGCACCCGCTTTAGTCATGTACCAATGGGCGCTAGTGTCGATGCGCGATACCAGTGTCGCTTGGGGTAAGCTTGGGTGGATGGCTGCTTTTATTTACGTTGCATGTGCGGCACTTCGTTTGGCGCGTTTCAATGCTCAGATTGATGAAGTCGACAAACGTCATTTTGTTGGATTGCCAAGTCCTTCTGCTGCTGGAATTATGGTCGGTATGATTTGGATGCTACATGACTTAGAAATGTCTGGTAAGTCATTTGAAATAGCTGCATTGATCATGTCAATCTTCGCAGGCTTATTGATGGTAAGTAATGTGAAATACAATAGTTTCAAAGAGTTTGACCTTAAAGGTAAGGTTCCTCATTTAACAATTTTAGGCGTCGTTTTAGTCTTTGCCTTAGTGCAGGTTGATCCGCCTAAAGTATTGTTTACTGTGTTCTTTATCTATGCTTTGTCTGGTCCATTTACTTGGTTTAAGGAAAAATATTTTTCATAGGCTAGGTTTCTAAGGTTTTCCTTAAAAGAGAGAGAAAAGTATCGTATCAAACGATAAAAACACTTAAACTCTTTAGGTATGACCAGCCCCTCTCAATTAAAATATCTTGATGCAATGGGAATACCTGTTTGGGTATCCCGTGATTTAATAGCTGTAGAAAAAGTAAATGAGAAGCTAAGTGAGAAAACTCCCAGAGTAAAAGAGTCGAGTTCAGGTGCGCAAAGTATCCTCCAGAATCTTGAACAAGTACAACAACAGCAAAAACCTACAACCTTTGCAAAACAACAAATTCCCACACTTGATACCACAAAACCACTAACAGAGCCATCTGTGCCAGCAGATTTAGTTGTTCCTTCTCAGCAAAACCAAAAGAATGAAATTGCTCAAACAGCATCTCATATTGTCTATGGAATAGGTGATTTAGAAGCTGATTGGATGGTTATTGGTGAGTCACCAGAATTTATGGCTAATCATGCCTATCAGCCTTTTGCTGGTGAAGCAGGAGTGTTATTAACGAATATGATTCGAGCCGTTGGCGTTGATGCTCCGTATAAGCAGTCATATTTAATTAATGTATTGAAAACATCGCAAGGTGAAAATCAGACCGAGCAAGAAACTGTTGATTTAAATAAAGTATTGAATGAGAAAATAGCCCAAGTTAAACCTAAAATATTATTGGTGGTTGGACAATTGGCAGCACAAAACCTGTTGCAAACAAAAGAACCACTAGCGCGTTTGCGAGGCAAAGCTCAAAAACTCCCTGAAACAGACATTCCTACAGTCGTGACTTACTACCCAACGTACTTATTGAGTAAGCCTCAGGATAAGGGAAAAGCTTGGCAGGATTTAAAACTCGCAATGCATTTGATAGCTGACGAATGAGTGCCAAACGCAGTTTAAAACATCTTCGTAAAATGAGTATTATTGACCTTGAAGATGTTATGCAAGGTGAGTTATCTGCTTATCCCTATCCTTGGAAACAAAAGAACTTTGAAGACTGCTTAGCAAATGCAATGTATTCTTGTTGGGTGTTTGAACAGGATCAAGAACTAGTAGGTCATGTTATATTATCCACTGCAGTTTCAGAAGCTCATCTTTTAAATCTATGTGTGTATCCACAAATTCAAGGTAAAGGTTGGGGCAGAAAACTATTAAAAGAAGCAGAATGGATAGCCAAGCAGTTTAAAGCTGAAGCATGTTTTTTAGAGGTGAGAGATTCAAATCATATCGGGATTAGTCTGTATCAAAGCGCTGGCTACAATGAAATAGGCTTACGCAAAGACTATTACCCAGCGGATAAGGGCAGGGAAGATGCAATTATTATGGCTAAGGATTTGTTATAGCTGGAAGGTAATGGCACCCCCGCCTTTTTTTGATAATTGAAATACCTATAACTCCACAAAGCAAGAATACATCTCACCAAACACTAATTGGCTGGTTTTAATAAACTCTTCAGATTGTTCATTTACGTCCATTTCCACGGTTCGATGTAATAGCCAGTTTTCAAATTTTCCCCTTTCGCCACTGGTAAAGTCACTGCCTATCCATGCGTCTGTTGCTTGTTTTTGATTGGGATAACCATTTTTTGTTTTTTCATACATTTTAAAAGCAGATTTGGGGAAAAAAGCTAGCGGAAAGTGGAGTCCTTTCCAGTAGTATTCTAATAATTGCTTGAGTTGTTCTTCTGCATTATCAACAGGGCTTAGAGTGAAAGATTTTTCTGGTGAATGGAAGCTTGATTGCTTTTGCTTAGCGCTTAAATTCTGTGTGTTTAGGGCGAGGTGGTTTATCCATAGATCAATATAATCACGGAAGTAGGGCTGGGTGACTTGTTGTACGATTCGACCTGTTTTACTGTGTGATTTTATATCGCCATATAAATGAAATTCGCCGAGGTCTAATGCAATATGCGGAGAGTCTTTGAATTCAAATGTGGGTAGCTGTTCTGTAAAGTTTTGAATGGTTTGTGTTTCATTATTAAAAACAGCATCGCCGATTTCACCGTGCGGTAGTAAACCCTTGGCACGGGCGATTAAAATATTTTCATGGCTTAGTTCTATATTTTGATGAATGCCTTCTTGAATAATATTTCTAACGTCACGATTATCAAAAAACCCGAGTTCAAAGGGTTCGCGAATGGGCAGGGTGACTTCTTCGTCAAAAGTTTGAATAGCAAAGTGATGTTTTAAAAAGATGCGTGCTGGGCTTTGGTAAAAACTGATTAGGTCGCGCACTGAGAGCGTTTTAAATTCTTTGTCAAGTTCATCCAATCGCTCTGTTATAAACACTTCGCTAGGTGCTTTTTTGTCTGATTGATGCAATTTGGTGTATTCATTAACGTAGGAGTACAGCTTACTTGAATTGCTATAATATCTTGGGCTAAATGCTTGTAATGGATGTTTGCAGACCCAATCTTTAGCTTCTATGCCACTATAGATTTTTAATGAGTCCAACAATTCACTGACTAAAATTGACGGCGGTATATCGGTATTGTCTTTGATGCTTTGTCCGATATAGCTAATAATAAGTTTTGAACGCGCCGCCAGAATCGATTCTAAAAATAAATAACGATCTTCATCACGTCGTGACCTGTCACCAAGGCGAGACTTTTTTGCAATTAAATCAAAGCTATGGTGTTTGTCTTGGTGCGGGAAGTCTCCATCATTCATTCCCATTAAAACAACGACTTTAAAAGGTACACTACGCATAGGCACCAGCGCACAAAAAGTAATCCCATAACCTAAATATTTTTCAGGACCTGTGATGTTTTGTAAGCTTTTTACTAATGTCTTTTTAAAAACACTGAAGGAAACTTTTTGATTAAAACCAGCAAGCTTGGTACTGTTATTTATGGCATCAAGGCTGGTGAGAATTTTAGTGGTATTAGATTTTTCAGAGAATAGTTTTTTTAGCAGTTTTTTGATCTTTTCAATCCAATTTTGGAATGAATGTTGTTCCGCTTGCCAGTCATAGGTTGCAAAAACTGTATCAGTAAATTGCTTGAACTTGGCTAACATAATAGCATCACTGCCTTCGATATTATCAAAAGGTAGCAGCGATAAACGCCTCTCAGATTTAAAAAGCTGCTCACCTTCTGGGTGATCGCCCATGGCGTAGCCGAGTAGTATTCGGTCTAATGCATATTTCCATGTGTGTTCTTCACTGTTTGGTAAGTCGTCTTTTATTCGACTTTGGGCGCTAATACCCCAGCGAATATTGGTGGCGAGCGCAAACTCTCTACATTGGTGAATTTGAGTTTCATTCAGGTCAAAATGATTATAAATATCGCTAAAGTCTAATAATTCGAAAACAGATTCAACATCAAAACGCGTGTCACTAAGCACCAGCAATTTGTTAATCGCTTCAATAATATTGAATACATCAGTGGGTTTGCTATCCGTAATGCTAAAAGGAAGTTTAGGTGTGTTGCTAGAAAAAACAGCTTCGATATAAGGCGCATAATTTTCCACGTCAGGCATCATCACAACAATATCAGAAGGTGCAATTTCAGAGTCTTGCTCTAATACATTAAGAATTTGATCATGCAATACTTCAACTTCACGCATCGCTGTGTGGCAAACGTTGAATTGAATACTATTGTCTTTGGCAGTTTTCTGCTGAAATTCTTTGGGGTCGGTTAGATTATAAATATCTAATTGAAGCTGATTGAGTAGGGTGGTTTCAGTTGGGTTATCTTCATTAACTATTGTTAGGTCTTGCGCTTCGGGCAGGTCATAGAGTTTTGCAATAAAGTCACGCCCCTGCTTACCCATCGAGGCGAGTAGGGGATTTCCAACATCTGTTAATAGTTGTTCATCGAGACCAAGTTTAGCGCGTGATTTTTCTGACTGAATATCCCCCCAATAAATATCACCACAGGGGTTTATAATATAAAGATGCACATCAGTTTTTTTACCCAGTTCGCCGAGTAAATCAAGATAACCAGGGGAGAGTGCAGACATTGAAAAGAAGGATATTCGTTGTTGTAATTTTTCCTTATCAATTTTGACCAGAGATGTTTTAAATTGATCCTGCAAAGACAGCCAGTGAACTAGGTTATTGTCTTTAATACAGCGCCGCCAAAGTCGCGCCTGCCAGTTCTCAGTTGGATTATTTTCAGCAGCTATATAATCAGCCGACTCCCAATCACGAATCCAGTCGCTACGGTAAAATAAATATTGATCTAATAAAGGGGCAAGCTCACAGGAAAGTTCCCAGCAGGCGATCTCGTTGAGTGATTGTGAAGAACTGTTTAAAATATAATGGTGAAGCTCTGGGTAATCAGCCGAACTATCAGACAGCTCTGCCATTATAAAAAAGCGCAAAGTCTCAGGTGAGCAGGGGCTTTGGTCAGGAACATTAGTAGACACCAAACGTAATAACTTCCACATAAAATCAGCAGGAAAAGTAAAGTCGGTATTCGCGCTAATTCCTGCCACATCTGCCATAAACATGGATAACCAGCGGCCCATACCTGCGTTTTGAACCACCACTGTTTCCGTTTCTAAAGGGTTTTTCAGAGGTGTTTTAACGACATTTGCGTATTCATTGGCAAGTAGTTCTAGTTTGTTGCTTGTGTGGATATAGAGCATTGACTAATCATACCTGATCAGCTAATTATTGATATGGCACCCCCCCTGTTTTTGCAAAATTGGTATAAATTTGAATCTGTTTCATGGTTTTACTTATATGAACTGTCAAATATCATAATTACAGTTAGTTTTTTCTAGTTTAATACTTAACCGACATAGGTCATATTTTATAGCTGTATTTATACTTCAAAAAGTAACTCATCGTTTTTACGTCTTGAGATATTTACATGGCTATTTTTTTTAGAAAGCTGATTAATAACTTGATGATTAGAGGTTTACTTTTTTTTACTTATTGTAAATAAATTCTTGATTCCTGTTTCTGCAACTGGCATAAGTCCCCGTATGAATAAAAATATTATTTTAGTTGGTTTAATGGGAGCAGGAAAATCAACCATAGGCCGGAATCTGGCTAAACAACTTAATAAAGAATTTTATGATTCTGATCGTGTCATAGAAGAGAGAACAGGTGTGGATATTGCAACCATATTCGAAATTGAAGGTGAACAGGGGTTTCGTGATAGGGAAGAGCAGGTCATCGACGAGTTGTGCTTGATGGACAATATTGTTTTGGCAACGGGTGGTGGTAGCATACTGCGTGAAACCAATCGTAAAAATATGAAAAAGTACGGGCATGTGATTTATCTATGTACCACTGCAGAACTATTATATTCACGTATACGTTTTGATAAAAGCCGTCCTTTAATGCAAACCGATAGTCCTCTTGATACCCTTACTCAATTATTAAAAGCTAGAGAGCCCTACTATAAAGAGGTTGCAGATTCGGTTATAAGAACAGGTAAGCAAAAAGCAGGTTTGATTGTGAAACGTATTCTTGAAGGTTTAAAAAATAATGAGTGAAATGAAAACATTAATAGTTGATCTGGGTGATCGTAGTTATCCGATCCACATTGGATCAGGTTTATTGCAAAAATCTGAATTGATTTCACCTCATATTCATGGAAAGACAACAACAATTGTTAGCAATACAACAGTTGCTCCTTTATATCTTAACTCCTTGCATGCATTAATCGATACAGCCTCAAATTCCGATATTATTCTACCAGATGGTGAGCAATATAAAACCATGCAAACACTGGATCAAATTCATACTGAAATGCTTGAGGCACGTTGTGATCGTAAAACAACCTTACTTGCCTTAGGTGGCGGTGTCGTTGGCGATGTCTCTGGGTTTGCTGCGGCAAGTTACCAACGTGGGATTAATTTCATCCAAGTACCTACCACACTTTTATCCATGGTGGATTCTTCCGTTGGGGGTAAAACAGGGGTTAATCATCCTTTGGGAAAAAATATGATTGGTGCTTTTCATCAGCCCCAATGTGTGATTATTGATACCAAGACATTAAATACATTGGATGATCGTCAGTTAAGTGCTGGAATTGCTGAGATTATCAAATATGGCTATATTAATGACCTAGAATTTATTGATTGGCTCGATGAAAATATGGCATTACTTTTAAAGCGTGATCCAGAAGCATTAGCTTATGCAATTTATCGTTCTTGTAAACACAAGGCTGATATTGTTGCTGCTGATGAGAAGGAACAGGGACAACGTGCCTTATTAAATTTAGGTCATACATTTGGACATGCGATTGAAACAGGTATGGGTTACGGAAAGTGGTTACATGGTGAGGCAATTGCAGTAGGTATGATGATGGCAGCTAAACTTTCGATGGAGCACGGTTGGATTACAGAGGCAGATGTTAATGGTATTCGTAAATTGTTAATCAAGGCGAAACTGCCAGTAGCACCGCCTGCACAAATAAGTGCTGAGCAGTTTAGTGAATTGATGTCGATTGATAAAAAGGTACAGGATGGAGTACTACATCTAGTACTAATGAAATCTATGGGCGAGAGCTTTATCAGTAGTGATTTTGATAAACAAGCACTTCAAGATGTCATTTCAGCATAGTGAAAGCCTCTTACGCAGCCAGCCCTAAAAAAAGTAAAGGCAGGAAATTTTCTGAGCCTTCGCCTACTTTTCGTTCTGAGTTTCAACGTGATCGAGATAGGATTATTCATTCCACAGGGTTTCGTCGCCTCGAATATAAAACACAAGTATTTGTGAATCATGAAGGTGATCTTTATCGAACACGCTTGACGCATTCACTTGAAGTAGCACAAATTGCACGCTCGATTGCACGAACATTAAATCTAGATGAAGACTTAACAGAAGCTATTTCGCTAGCGCATGATTTGGGTCATACACCGTTTGGACATGCAGGGCAGGATGCTTTGCATGGTTGTATGAAAGAATTTGGTGGTTTTGAGCATAACTTGCAGTCTCTAAGGATTGTTGATCTTTTAGAAAAAAACTATGCAGATTTTGATGGTTTAAATTTAACGTTTGAAACACGCGAAGGCATACTTAAGCATAGCTCCTTAAAAAATGCTGAGATTCTTGGCGATGTGGGTGAGCGCTTTTTAAATAAAACACAAGCCTCTTTAGAGGCTCAATTAACTAATATCGCAGATCAAGTTGCCTACAATAACCACGATATAGACGATGGCTTACGTTCTGGTTTAATTAGTATTGAGCAAATGCGTGATATGCAATTATTTAGTTCGCAGTACGATAAAGTTATGTGGAAATACCCCGACTTAAGAGGCAATCGACGTGTGCATGAAACGATTCGTCGTATGATTGGTGAACAGGTAATTGATTTAGTTGAAACTAGTCGTAATAACATCGAACAACTAAGCCCACAAACGATTGATGATGTTAGAAACCATTCTCAGCAATTAATTAGCTTTAGCACAGAGATGAAAAAATATAATCAAGAGCTAAAGAAATTCTTGCGCGAAAACCTCTATTTTCATCATAAAGTATATCGAATGACGCGCAAGGCACATCAAATTATTGAAGCCTTGTTTAATATCTTTATGGAAGATTTACGTTTACTGCCCCCTGAGCACCTAGATTTAGCGAGAGCCGGATTGTTAGCAGATGGTAAGGCAGGTCAAGCACGCGTGATCGCAGATTATGTTGCTGGAATGACAGATCGTTATGCGACTAAGGAATATGCTCGCTTGTTTGGTATCGAAGGGAATGTATTTTAGTTTTCTTAATGAGCGGTCCCTTAAGGAGATCCTGATCAAGTCCAATTATTTTAAGCTTGCTAAAACTGCCGATATTTTCCACGAAGATCGCTACAAGGGAGCACCATTCCAGCTCACTTTGTGAAAAATTGCGACAGTTTTTTCTGCGCTTAAATCTAATCGACTTAATCAGGTTCTCCTGAACTAGATGTATCTTCTACGAGTCTAAACATGGCTTCAAAGTTACACCTACTTTCTGGTTTTTTGGTGCTGCCAGAAGATATACCTAATTAATAAAGGTGCCCTGTAC
>VAPK010553718.1_pt1 | contig 21908 bp, 23 predicted proteins | sample 3395031 | NCBI WGS metagenome assembly VAPK01 (sample SAMN08290443, study PRJNA428436) | hydrothermal vent metagenome | isolation source: Deep-sea hydrothermal vent chimney 1 | place: Pacific Ocean: Juan De Fuca Ridge
CTTCATCTGCTTCATCTTTTTTTAAAAGACCCTGCACTGTACCAGTCCCGTCATATATATCAAAAAAGATTAAAGCTCCTTGTCCACGCAATGCCATTACTCTTCCGACAAGATTTAAAGGTTTTTTTTGTTTAGACAATTTTAAAAAATCCGCAAATACTTCTTCTATTGAAAAATCATGCGTAGAAAAAACAGGATAAGGTTGTATCCCTTTTTCTTTCAAAAGATTTAATTTTTTTATACGCTCGCTGCGGATTTCTTTTAAAGAAGCCATTTATCTAATTTTTATATTTTAGTTAGTTCTTTTATTAAGGAATGTGAAAAATAAAACATCAAAAAAGTACCATCTAAACTATAACCTATTTTACTTCTAAGACCTCACACTCCACTTTTCCTTTAGGAGTCTCATAGGAGGCCATCTCTCCTTTACTTTTACCAATAAGTGCAGCACCTACAGGTGAGAGATTTGAAATCTTCCCAGCTTCCATATCCGCTTCTTCTGAGCCAACGATCTGATACTCTTTTGTGTCTTTTTCCCCTTTTTTCTTCACAATCACAATAGATCCTGCCTTTATAACTCCCCCTTTTCCTTTGTGGATAATTTCAGCAGATGAAAGAATAGCCTCTACTGTAAGAATTCTATCTTCTGTTTCGGCTTGATCTTGTCTCGCTTCTTGATATTCAGCATTTTCTGAAAGATCTCCGAGTGACTTGGCAAATTCAAGTTTCTCCGCTATCTCTTTCCTGCGAGTTGTCTTTAAAAAATCAAGCTCTTGTTTAAGCTCTTTAAATTTCTCTTTTGTTAAGAATTGTTTTTCTTCTGGCATCGTGCCATTATACTCTTTTTACTTCAGTAAATCAATGTGTAAATCTAACCTAAAACACCACCAAACACACTGAAATTATTCAAGATATTCAGGTGTATTTACAGACATCCACTCAAGAAGCTGTCGCATTACAAAAAGTCCTCCTACTGTATTTTTACGCGGACCTTTCTCCATAACTATAGTAAATGAAAATTTTGGATCTTCATAAGGGAAAAACCCAACTATCCATGAATTAACAAGTTTCTTTGACACCCCTAACTCTGCTGTACCTGTTTTTGCGGCAACTGTGACTTGTGGTATATTCAACCCTTTTGCTGTACCTGCAGTTACCGCCTGCCTCATTCCTTCTTTAACTATTTTAAAATTATTTTCTTCTATTCCATCAATTTCTTCAATTTTTATTTGTTTACCCAAAACAAGATTAGGTAAAACAACTTTCCCCTCACTTGCAATTGCGGCAATTGCACGCACCATCTGGATAGGCGTTACTTGAAATCCATACTGACCTATCGCGGTATGATACGTGTCTCCAACACGCCACTTTTCCCCGTTAAATCTTTCCGCCTTCCACTTTGGGTTAGGGATTACACCATTAACTTCTCCTGGCATATCAACCCCTGTAAGCTCACCTAATCCAAACTTTTTGGCATATTTTTCTATATTTGAAATACCGAGACCTTTTTGATTTTCAAAACCACCTCCAACCTCGTAAAAATACACATTTGAAGATACTGCAAGCGCATCTCTTATATCAACCCACCCATGAGCTTTCCAGTCAGTGAAAACGGATTTTAATTCCGGATAATATGGATTTTGAACAGAGATAGATCCTGTACTTAGTATTTTCTTATCAGGACTAATAACACCTTCATTCAGAGCACCGAGTGCAACAAATGGTTTTACGATTGATCCAGGAGTATATAGTCCAGACACGGGTCTGTTTAAAAATGGTTTTCTTTTATCATTCTGAAAACTCCGTATTGCGGACCGATTACTTCCTTCTGCTAAAATACTTGAATCATATTCTGGAAAACTTGCAAGTGCGAGTAGTTCACCAGTATCAATAGACATTATGACTCCAGCACCACCAGAAAAACCACGATCTTTTGCAAGGCTATCCATAAGATCGTACAACCTACTCTGCACTTGTGCATCAATAGAGAGTGTAATATTCCCCCCATCTTGTGGTGGTTTTATAATACTCTCAGATCGCACATTCATAAGGGCATCTGTCTCAACAATTTTTAATCCATTACTCCCGGCCAATTCATCATTGTAAAATTTCTCAATTCCGTCTTTCCCTGTGAATTCTGTTTGATAGTAAATACCTTTATTGTCTTTTTTAGGATATCCTATATACCCCAAAATGTGAGATAGTCCTCTTTTGTCTATATATGATCTTTTCGGGAACACGTTATCACCAGGAGAATTCCATGCGAGTTCAACACCATTCCTGTCATAGATAATGCCACGTTCAGAAAATAACGGTGTATGTTGAAGCCTGTTATTTTCACTTCTTTTTTTAAAAGAATCACCTTTTGAAATCTGCAACACCCCAACTCTACTAATGAATACTATTCCTATTAGTATAAAAAAACTACCAAGCAAAAATATTGTTTTTTTCGTAATGGGTTTTTCAAACCTACCCTCAAATTGATGCACATCAAAATTAGGCAGATTACTAGAATCAAGAAATATTTCATCAGGAGCAATTTCGTTATCTTTTAAATTTTTCCTGCCAGTAAAAAAATTTTTAAACGGTTTCATAAAATCTTATATTTTTCTTTAAACGTTTTATTGTTATGTATATTATTGTAAAAATAATAGTAAAAACAAACCAAATTCCATAAAACTCTTCTGCTTTAACCCCATAAAGAACATCTAACAACAATCCAACAAAGAATATTTCGTAAAAACCATCAAACAAAAAAACACCCGGCAGTGCTAGAATTATTACTACCCACCATGGAAGATAAAACATGCTGGATATAATTGCAATATTTAATAATATACGTGCTGTGGTTTTATTCATTTTTGTATCAATAGCCTATGCATCACCAGCTACAACCTCGACCCATTTTAATTTAAATATGTTTATTGGACCTTTAAAGATAACCGTCTTAAAAGGATCACTTGGCTTGGATTCTATATATTCAACAGCTCCGAGTATTCGTGTAAATATTCCGGGCACCGAAATAACGTCGCCTATTAATACATTTGCATCTCTCGGTAATTTTAATTCAAAATTACCACCACCTCTCCCATATGCAACCGTAGACACATTTCCACTTCCCACAACAACGTCTATTTCTTCCTTGGGAGAAGAAAGAAGCAGCACCTTGGCAGAACGGCTAAATACTTCAACAACCTTACCTATAACAACATTATCCCCGTACAACACCCTGTCACCTTTTTCCACTCCTGCATTTTTTCCAACATCAATCACAATTGTGTCATAAAGAGTTCTATTTGGCTTTGTAAGTACTGTTGCAAATACAGACATCCCTGCAATATTTCTACCCAACGATTCTTTAAGTTCAAGATTCTCTTCGTATAATAAATTCCTATCCAATAGCTTAGCTCCGGCTATCTCCAAATCTTCCCTAAGAAGCTTATTCTCATCTTTCAGATTTTTCTTTGTCATAAACCCTACACGGATATTACTCCATGTGCCGGAAGCAACATCTTGCACCTTCCATATTGGAACAGCAATAAAATTAACCCCTTCCGAAATAACACCAAAAACCCGTGTAAACAAAATGACATACACGAGCACAAAAATAATCACTCCTACAAAAAATATCTTTTTTATATTTTGTTTTTTATCTTGGCGGTAAATCATTTTCACTATCTATTAATACTTCGCTAAATGATTCAATGTCATCAAGGACAGAGCCCGTCCCCCGCGCAACAGCAGTCAAGGGATCGCTGGCAATATATACAGGAATCTTTAATATATCAGAAAGTAATTTATCCAACCCACGCAAAAGCGCACCACCTCCAGCAAGAACTATTCCACGACTCATAATATCTGATAAAATTTCCGGTGGAGTTGTCTCCAAAACTTCCTTCACAGAATCTATGAGGGCATTAATAGAACTAGCGAGTGCTTCCCTTATGTCCGAATCAGTTATAATTACCTCGCGTGGAAGTCCAGTAACAAGATCACGACCCTTTACCGATGCTTCCATTGGCGTCTCGCCTTCCAAGACTGAACCAATTGCCATTTTAACACTCTCGGCAGTCTTTTCTCCTATGAGTATTTTAAACTCATCCCGAATATAAGATATTATATCTTCATTCAACTTATCTCCAGCGATACGTAAGTTCTTTGATTGCACTATCCCTCCGAGCGAGATTACCGCAATATCTGTTGTCCCTCCACCAATATCAATTATCATGCTTCCTACTGGGTCTTTAACTGGTAATTTAATACCTATTGCCGCTGCCATCGGTTCCTCAATAATATGAACTTCACGTGCTCCTGCATTCCTTGTGGCATCATACACTGCGCGTGTCTCTACGTTTGTAATCCCTGACGGCACTCCGACAACGACTCGCGGGCGCACTTTTTTCTTTGCAACTCTTTGTGCTTTGTTTATCAGATACGTAAGCATCTCCTCAGTTACTTCAAAGTTTGAAACAACACCATCCACAAGCGGACGGATTGCTACAATATGAGGTGGTGTACGCCCAAGCATCTGTTTTGCGTCATTGCCAACAGCAACAACTCTTCCAGTTTTTTGATTAATCGCAACAACAGATGGTTCGTTTATAACAATACCGTGGTCACGCAAATAGACAAGCGTATTTGCAGTACCAAGGTCTATCCCTATATCACTTGAAAATAAATCGTAAAATTTCTTAAACATAATACTATAATGTTAATATCTCTTCCTTAGAAACCATTGAGGTCTCACCAGATAATCTTTTCTTAAGTTCAAACTTACCCTCCTTTAATGTCTTTTCACTTACAACAACCCTATACGGAATACCGATCAAGTCACTATCCGCAAACTTTTGCCCAGGCTTTAAATCTCTATCGTCATACAACACCTCCACATTACTCTCTTGCAAGCTATTGTATAATTCTTCGCTTGCTTTTCGTACATCACTTTTATCTGCTCCGATCTCGATCAGATGAACTTTAAACGGAGCAACTTCCTCCGGCCAAATGATCCCATGATCGTCGCTCCATACTTCAACAATAGTCCCCATAAGCCTAGGCACGCCAATTCCGTACGAACCCATAAAGACATTCTTTTCTTCTCCGTTTTCATCCTTGTATGTAAGACCCAAGGCTTTCGAAAATCTATCTCCAAGAGTATAAATATCCCCGACCTCAACAGAACTTGCTTCCTTTAAATTTAACTCATCTTTATTTAGACCAAAATCGCTAATTATATCTTCTGAGTAGTCCTCTTTGTTGATGGCAATCTTTTTGTCTTCATCGTATAAAATAGTATCCTCTCCCGCGTCGGTAATTGTTTGAAATTCAAAAGAGTATTTTGAAAAAGTTCCTCCACTAGACAACGTTAAGTATGTCTGTTCACCAATTCCCAATCTTTCAAATATCTTCAAGTAAACACCCTTCATTAATTCATAAAACTTTTCATGGTCTTCTTTGCTTAAAGAGAAATCGTAAAGATCCTTCATTAAGAATTCTCTCCCTCTCATTATCCCTGATTTTGCACGAAGCTCGTTTCTAAATTTTGCCTGAAATTGATAAGCATAAATTGGCAAATCTTTATACGAAGAAACAAAATTTGTCATTATGTTTGTTAGTGCTTCTTCGTGAGTAAAAGCAAGCCCAAGCTCTGTGCCATTTTTTAATTTTGTTTTAAACCAATCATCAACAACCTTGTCGTCCCACCTTCCTGTTTTCTCCCAAATGTCCTTTTTCTGCAGAGTTGTCATCACAAGCTCCTGCCCACCTATTTTATTCAATTCTTCACGTATTACATTTTTTATATTCTCCAACACCCTTAAACCTAGAGGTAAGAAGGTATATACGCCCGCCATTTCTTTGTGCACAAATCCTGCCATTATGAGCAATTGCGCATTTTTTGAAACTTCACCAGCAGGCGCCTCTTTGCGTGTTTTTGTAAATAGTTGAGATTGTAACATTCCCATATATTACACTAAATATAGCGAATTACAAAATATTGAGGATTGGGAGATTTACAAGTATTTAAAAATGAAAAAGTCACCATTGTGAACACAATGGTGACTTTTTCATTTTTAAATATATTTTACCCAGTCATTATTTTAACAATATCACTATAGGTAATAATAACCATGAGAAGAATCAACGCAGCAAAACCTACAGCGTTAACAGTATTCGCAATTGCAGGTTTTATAGGTGATCCTTTTATTGCCTCAATGAGTAAAAATAATAATCTACCTCCATCAAGTGCAGGAAATGGGATAAGATTTATTATCGCCAAATTTATAGAAATAATTGCCATAAGAGAAAGTAAATACACAAAACCAAACTCACTTGCCTGACCGACAATGCCCACAATACCAACAGGCCCCGCAACATCAGATAAATCTGCATTCCCTGAAAAAACACCACCAAAAAAACTTACAAGTCCAAAAAATGTCGCTTCTGTAAGTCCCGCTGTTAATTTAGCCCCCTCCCAAAGCGCAAGATGCGCAGGAAGTTTCAACTTCCCTATCTCATCCATTGCAATACCTATCGCCGGACGATCAATAATTCCTTCCACAGGACGCAGGGTTATCGTCTCTTGAAATTCTTTACCTCGCCTATATACAACATTTATATCTTTTTCAAAATTAATTGCAATAAATTCCTGAACTTCAGTAGGTGAAGGACTAAAGACGGAATCCTCTCCTACCGCAAGAGACAAAATGACATCTCCTACCTCCAACCCAACATCTTGAGCAGGAGAATCAGGTTTCACTTCTACTATAGTAAGCGCCACATCTTCAAGCACTCTACCCTCAGGAGCCACATCAACTGAAGTCGGCAAACCAATCATAAATCCAGCCGAGAGTAAAAACCACGCCAAAATAACATTAAATGTCACCCCTGCAACGAGTACCGCGGCTTGAATGTATTTTGGCTTATTCACAAAACTTCTTTTTGAATCAGGTCCATTTACAGACTCTTCATCTGGCGATTCCCCAAAAATCTTTACAAACCCCCCCATTGGAAAAAGATTTAACGTGTATTCCGTTTCTCCTATTTTTTTACCAAATATTTTTGGAGGAAAACCAATACCAAACTCGTCCACTCTTACTCCCGAACGCTTCGCAACAATAAAATGCCCAAATTCATGAGCAAGTATCAATATCGCCAAAATTATAATAAATAAAATTATACTCATTTTTATTTTCTTACTTAGAAGTTGAACCACTAAGTGGATTAACTCATTATCTCATCTTCTTTTTTGTCAGCCATTGCATCTAATCTGTTATTTGCATCATCAATGATCTTCTGCAGTTCCTCCTTCAAGCGAAATTTATCATCCTCTGTCATCTCTCCTTCTTTCTCTTTTGCTTGAGCATCATTCCAGACCTTCTCCCTCTCGCTTCTCAAAGACACCCTTGCATCCTCAAGCTTCTCTTTTGCAACTTTTATAAAAGATTGCCTTCGCCCTGTTGTCAATTCTGGAAAAAAAACGCGCAACCCCTGATCGTCTGAAGCTACAGAAACTCCAAGGTTTGCATTGTTTATCGCTTTTTCTATTTCTTTTATTTGTGACTTATCCCACGGTGCCACACGAAGTGTTCTTGGGTCTTCTGCTATAATTGCAGCTATGTGACTTACAGCAGTTTTTGCACCGTAAGAATCAACCATAACACCATCCAAAAGAGCGGGCATAGCCCTGCCTGTATGAATAGATGAAAACTCTCCCTTAAGCCATTCTTCTACTTCGTTTATTTTATTTTTTAAAGCTGTAAAATCGTATGCCATATTTTTAAAATTAATTATTTCTTATATTATATCAAACAAAGTATACCAAACATCACAGCGGAGGCAACTTGCCCTTTTGTGAATAGGTGCTATTGTGTAATTAGAATAAGAACACCTCTCGAGCTGAACTTTGCCCTATCTCCCCATCTTCAGGGTACCCCCGCTATCACAGCGGGGTTTTTTATTGCTCTAAACCAGCACCACCCACTGGAACAACCAAAACAATATGCTCCAAAATCATTTTAACACTCGGAGCCCTTCCATTTAAATATTTTTTAGATCTAATAATTTCCTTAAGAGAAAATATATCTGACATATATACTGAATCCTTACTTTTTTCATACAACACTTTTTCTAATTCATTTAAAAAAGAAATTGCCATATTTTTGTCTTTTACTTCAGTTATCTCCTTTAAAAGTTCTATACGTTTTACTTGTTTACTTCTCAAAAAGACTTCCATGTCTACGCCGCACACCAAAGACTGCTCGGGTGCAACGTTCATCTCTGGAATAAATAACCGTGACCTCAACGTCGGCAAGAGAGTTTCTGTATTTTGTGTAATGACGAAAAAATGAGTTCCTGATGTTGGTTCTTCAAACATTTTTAGAAGCGAATTTTGCGCCTCTGTTGTAAAAAAATTAGCTATTATTACGAATACTTTTATGTCTCCTGTACTCGCCACACGTGATTGCAATTGAATTATCTCTCTTCCATTATTAATACCAAATGTATCAAATTCCCCACACCAAAAATCCGGATTACCTTTCGTAGAAAATTTCAACTCATCTTCCAAAAATTCTTTCAATTCTGAAAGCACACTTTCACCCGTATTTTTAAAAAGATACGCGTGGTGTAATTTTTCTTTATTTAAATATTTTTTAAGCATTTGACTTTTTGTATAATATGTGGTAGTTTAGATATAGATTCATTCACAAATTAAAGAAGTAAGTCATGTCTACACAAGTCCGACCTAAGTACGATAACATGCCGAGTTTAAAACTCGCAGGAATCCTATTTTTTGGATTAGCAACAATCGTAATATGTTTTGGTTTTGCTCTCAAGAGTGATTCGGAAGTAGCAGCAAAAATTGCCTGGGAGAAATCTCTTTCTCATGAAGAGATTGTGCGAACTAACAGTATCCTTAAAAAACTTGAAAGAATGGCTCATACTTCACTAAAAGGGCGAAACGTTCTCTATGTTACAAAGAAAAACAACAAACCCCGCGTAGAGATGATTCTTTTAGTTACTAAAAACAAGGAAATAGTAATCCGAGAAGCACCATGGCAAATTGCAGGAAAGGCAGTGAAACTAAACAGAAAATTCGCATACAATATCACCGAAATATACTACCCTGGTGATAAAGAGTATGCAGAACTTGCTGCACGGTTCTTACTACAATCCCGATAAATTTTATAATCCAATAAAATTTATCACAAACCTCACCTTCACAGGTGGGGTTTTTATATTATAACAAATTCTCTAGCTTGAGGATAACAACAAAAAGGGTGAGCTATAAGCTCACCCTTTTTGTTGTACACTAATTTTGAAAGTTTTAACGCTTTGCAATAATTGATTTCTTATATGTCTCAAGATGCTCGAGAGCAACTCCTGTCCCTTTTGCAACACAATAAGGAGCTTGATCTGCAAGTGCTGCTTTTACTCCAGTTCTGCGATACACAAGTTCTGGTAAATTACGAAGTTGAGACGATCCGCCAGTCATAATAATCCCTTGATCAATAATATCAGCCGATAATTCTGGTGGAGTTTCCTGTAATACATCTTTTATTGCCTTTATCATCTCTCGAAGTTCCTTATCTATTGCTTTAACTATCTCATTTGTTGAAACCTGCGCACTACGTGGAAGCCCCGCAATAAAATCACGCCCTTTGATCGTCATGGAAAGCTCCTCCTCAAGAGGAACGGCTGAACCAATTTTTATTTTTATTTGTTCTGCTGTTTTGTCTCCTATTGCCAAATTAAATGTTTTTTTAATATAATCTGCAATTGCATGATCTATTCTATTTCCGGCACATTTTACAGAGGTTGAAGACACAATTCCTCCAAGAGAAATAACGGCAACATCAGTTGTGCCTCCACCAATATCAATAACCATATGCCCACGTGCCTCCTGTATAGGAATACCTGCGCCGATTGCAGCCAAAATAGGCTCTTTCACGACATAAGCACTTTTTGCCCCAGCTTTCATTGTAGCTTCAACAACAGCCCTTCTTTCGGTGGAAGATACTCCCGCGGGAACAGACACCATCACTTCAGGCTTAAATATATTCAAACTACCAAGCGACTTGCTAATATAATATCGAAGCATCGCCTCTGTAACACGATAATCAGCAATAACACCGTCTTTCATTGGGCGATACGCAATTATGTTGTCTGGAGTCCTGCCAATCATGTCTTTCGCCTCAAGCCCAACCGCCAAGATTTTATTGTCTATTTCAGACACGGCAACAACTGATGGTTCATTTAGAACAACCCCTTTACCTGGCAAGAACACAAGAGTATTCGCTGTCCCGAGGTCTATTCCTAATTTTTTTGAAAATAATCCCATATACGAGCAATATAACACACAATGTACGATTTAAAAAATCACACAAAATACCCAAAACAAAATTGGTCAACGTGGCAGGTTGACCAATTTCTTACTGCTCTGTAATCTCCTTTAGTAATTCCTCAATAGAAACTGAAATCTCCGGAGTTTCTACTACAACAGACTCGCCGTAATCACTTGCGGAATACACAAAAGAGATATCGCCATTGAAAACAAAGTAGTCATTAGGCACAACCATTGAAGTGCTTGAAGCGTATTCTCCACACTCTCCGTCTTCACCAGCCGAGCCACTTTCCCAAAACCCACTACTGTCAACACACCAACCACCAGAACCATCTCCAAACACCGCAGAGATAGCGTATTTGTGTGCGCCAACCGAATCACCAACAGCAACGCAAGAAACTTCCTTACCTTTTGCATTTTTTATACTTTTTACCGCAGATATAATATTTTTATCTTTTGCAAATATAATATTCGATGAACCAGCATCAGGACAAAGCCCGAGTTCAAAATTATCTCCATATCTATATTTATTGTCATCGTAAAACAATTCTGCACTTGGTCTTATTCCAGAAAGACTCGCTTTGATAACTGCCTGTCTTGCTTTTTCTCGTGACTTATCCGCAATTTTTTTATCAACCAGCTCCAGCTTCACGGCTGTCTTGTACTGCAAAAAATCTTTTTTACCAATCCACATCTGCAAGTCAATTTCTGTCAGAATATCTATCATTTGCTTAAAACCTTCAGACTGTTTGAATTTCTGGATTTCATCAATATCAATCTCTCCTTTCTCTGATGCTTCAATCGCTATTTCCACAAAACTATCAAATAAAGTTTCAGCGTCTTTAGGGCTAACTTTAACAATGTAATGATACACAGAAGTGCCGTCTATTTTTTTATCTCCTCCTTCCAAGACAGACCTATTGATAATTTGCTCTATATCTTTAAATAAATCAGCAAGTTTTTTAAATATTTTTTTCTGCTTTTCTTTATTCTCCTCTAAGATTTTATCAAGATTTTGCGATTCAAATCCAACCTGCCCGCCAGCATCCTTAAGTCCTGTCTGGTCAATTTTTATCCATTTTCCGCTAATATCACTGAGGTCAACGGGCATAGGTAAATCAGAAATTTTATTTAAGCGTACATACACTACGTTATCCAGTATCTTAATATCTGCGTCGAGGTTAAGATTAATTCCAAAAAAACCTGCGGATGCATCAAATTCAATATTGGCATTAAAGTCCGCTTTTGAATCCTTTAGGCTGGAAATATCCTTAGCACCTTTTGTTGTTATTTTCATATCAACCTTCCCAACTTCTGCTTCCTTGGAGCTTACTTGAAAATTCATCGAAAAATCACTTTCAAATTTACTGGCACCAATCTGTTGCGATGCTTCAACCATCCGTGTAAGTACTTCATACGGTGCTAGTTTCTGGAAAAATGAAAAATATGCATATGCTCCACCCGCGCCAACCAAAACAAACAACGCGACTGCTACAAAAATTATTCCTACTTTTTTTGACTTATGCGATTCTTCCTCATTTTGCCAAATATTAGGTGAGGCATTCTTCTCTGAAGATGTCTGGGCTGGAGATTGTTCAAATGGTTTTCTTTTAGAAAAATTCTGAGGTGTTTCACCTTCTACCTTTGTCTTCACTTCTGGGCTTGTTGATATTTCTTTTGTTGGTGGCGATACTGGGGTTTGTGCGTTAATCTCTGTAAATGCCTCATCTACATCAACCATAGTCCACCCAGCCCCGATTAATGATTCACTAATCTGCTCCTTAGTGGAACCATCGGCAGATTGTTTTTTTATATAAGAAAGTAATTCTTCTGTTGTCATATTTAAAAATCAATTAATAGTAATTCTTGTTTAAGAATACCAGATACAAAGTAATGCAACCAGTGAGCAACGCAATGAGTAAGACACAAGCACCACACAGTACATCTTTTATTAATTACTTTTCACTCACCCTTTCTATTTCCACACCTATATCTTGAAGGCGTTTTTCTATATTCTCATACCCTCTGTCTATGTTGTACACGTTATGGATCACAGAATCTCCTTCTGCTATTATGGAGGCGATCACGAACGCAAGCCCCGCGCGTAGGTCAGGACTCTCAAGAATTTTTCCATGCAGAGCACTTGGACCTTTTACAATGATTCTATGTGGGTCCATCATCTTTATGTCAGCACCCATCCTAACTAAAGATTCGGAATAGTTCAATCTTCCCTCAAAAATAGTTTCAAACACCATACTCTCACCATTTGCTTGAGTAAGAAACACAGTCATCGGAGCCTGAAGGTCTGTTGGAAACCCTGGATACTCATGTGTCTTTATGTCAACAGACTTAAATCGCATGCTTGGCACACCGCCAAACACCTTTATGCTATTCTTCCCAATCTCCATCTTCACGCCAGAGTAGCGCAACGCTTCCGTCAACGCTTCAAGATGTTCTGGGTTACATTTTTTTATCTCCAGTTCTTGTGATGTCAGTGCTCCCAGTATTAAAAAACTACCAGCTTCTATTCTGTCGGGCATAACTGGATGTGATCTACCTTTTGCAGAAAGAAGTGATCCTCCTTTTATTGTAACGGTAGTAGTTCCAACACCTTTTATCTTCGCACCACCTGCTATAAGAAAATTAGCGAGATGCTCAACCTCAGGCTCTATCGGCGCATTCTTGATAACTGTTTCCCCTGTCGCCAAAACACCAGCCATCATAAACGTCTCTGTCGCGGTCACGCTCTGATTTCTCAAAAATATAGTTGCTCCCATAAGCTTACCCTCCTCTGCTTCTATTACATAGCTGTCATCTTCTACTTTTACTCTAGCTCCCATCTTTTCAAAACCATCCACAAAAAGATCTATCGGTCTCTTGCCTATTACACATCCTCCAGGATGAGGAAAAGAGACCTTGCCAAATCGAGCCAACACAGGACCTGTCAACACGATTGAAGCTCTTATGTGTTTTGAAATATCTGAAGAAAATTTAGTTTTACATTTTGACGGTGCAGTAAGCGTATATGAATGTTCTGCTGTCTTCTCAACTCTGATCCCCATATCCTCAAACAAATCTGCCATTCTTTTTATGTCCTCTATCTCAGGAACATTCTTAAGTTCCACTTTGTCTTTAAAAAGTACGGCAGCTGCCATTAATTTCAATGCGGCATTTTTTGCACCACCAACAACAACAGACCCCTTAAGACTTCTTTTGCCATTTAACCCTTTTATAAGAAATTTATCTTTATTCATTGTAAATATTTTACGTCTTTTGCGCTAATTATACAAACTTTGCGTTTTTCGCCACTTCGTATAATATATACATATGAAAAAAATAAATGAATTTTTAAACAAAAGCACCACACAAACAAAAATACTTATCATTGTAGCAATATCCGTTCTGATGTTGATATCTTATGGATTATGGACAGAATACAATTCTGGGAAAATAGCTATCTTAGTTCCTTACCAAGGATCTTCAATTTTTCTAGACAGCAAAGAGATAAATACCACAAACCACAACAATCAGGTCATTACACTAAAAAGACTATCTCCCGGAGTACACTCTGTGCTCGTGTACTCAAACGAACGATACCCATGGGAAAAAACAACTGAGGTAAAAAAGGGCATTACAATAAAAATGTTTCCGTTCTTAATGAGAATGAAACTCTCAAATAAATCATCTGGGATAATAACAAAACTTACAGACGAAGAACTTTTAAAAATAGAGCCCTTGTTCGAAAAACAAAAGCAAGATAGTTTTATATCTTTTTTAGGCGATGGAAACCTTGAAATAAAAAAGGACGGTAATAGTATCTGGGCGACATGGCTCGGTGACAATATTTCAATTCCTACATTTTTCTGTAATCGCGAAGAATGCAAAGACACAATAAATATTTTTACCTCCGAAACAAAACTTATAAAGAATATAGGATTCTACCCAGGAAGAGAAGATGTTGTGATTTTTTCATTAGATAACAGTATTTTTGCAATAGAGATAAACAGAAGTGGCACTCAAAATTTCCAACCTATATACACTGGTGAAAATCCTGATTTCGCAATAGACACACAAAACTCACTTCTTTATACAAAAGACGGTGATTTAGTGTTCGGTGTTAATCTATAACTACAATCAATAATATATGAAGATCGTAAACGTCATACCTCTCTCAAAGGGAATCTTTAAGGAAACACTCTCCTATTTTTCATCAAAAGATGTTCCTATCGGCAGTATCGTCACGGTAGAGGTAAGAAAGAAAAAAATAAAGGCTCTCGTGGAGTCAACAGAAGTGGTGGCAAACATAAAATCAAAAATAAGAACATCTCCTTATACGATCAAAAAACTAGAAGACGTTAACCCTAGATATTTTTTTACTCCACAGTTTGTAGAAGCTGCGCGTGAAAGTGCACGGTATTTTGCGACAACTACAGGAGAAATACTACAATCGCTTACACCTAAAATAATAATTACTGAACACTTAGATATAAAAAAACCAAAGCCCGTCAAAAACACGGGGGGTAACAACACCGCAAATGAAGTTTTTGTTTTTCAGTCTGATGACAAAGACAGACTCATAACATATAAAAGTTTAATACGTGAAGAATTCGCAAAAGGATCTTCTGTGTTTCTGTGCCTGCCATCTGCCCTTGAAATAGAAACTGTACTCAATACACTTGAGAGAGGTATCAAAGAATACACATTCATAATGCACGGGAACCTATCAAAAAAAGAGTTACTAAAATCATGGGAAAACACCGTAAACGAAACACACCCTGTACTAATCGTTGCGACAGGTTCTTTTTTGTCTATACCAAGGAGAGACTTGAGTACTATCATATTAGACAAAGAAAGTTCACGTAACTACAAAACATTCACGAGACCTTATTTTGACATAAGAACATTTGCTGAATTGTTTGCAAGATCGGCAAACTTAAAACTTATATTCGGCGACACATTACTTCGACCTGAAACAATCTGGAGGACAAACAAAGGTAAACTAATAGAACTCTCTCCACTAAAATTCAGGTCACTTTCCACTGCAGAGCAAACAATAATTGACATGAAAGAATACAAAACGAGTGGTTCAAACAAATCATTCACCATCATAAGCGATGAATTGAAAAACATAATTGAGGAAAATAAGAATAATAATGAAAATTTATTCATACTCACAGGAAGAAGAGGACTCTCTCCTGTCACCGTATGCAATGATTGCGGTGAACTTGTTAAGTGCAAAAGATGCGACACCCCTATGGTACTTCACAAGAAAGGTGGAGAAAATATATTTTTATGTCACAAATGCGGAGAACAAGAAGACTCTGAGCGTAAATGTGACAAATGTAGTGGGTGGAGACTTGCAGCACTCGGAACAGGTGTTGAAAGAATAGAAGAAGAAATAAAAAAACAATTTCCTGAAATTAAAATATTCAAAATAGATGGCGACTCCGTAAAAACACACAAAAAAGCAATTGAAATATCTGAAAAATTCTTTTCTTCTCCAGGAAGCGTACTTCTTGGAACAGAAATGTCTCTCCCTTATCTTAATAAAGATATTGACAGTGGTGCTGTAGTGGGAATAGATTCTTTGTTTACACTTCCTGATTTTAGAATGAGTGAAAAAGTATTCAACTTACTTCTATCTGTGCGAATAAAAACTATTAAAAAATTTCTCATACAAACACGAAATACAGATGAAAAAATATTTGAGTATGTAACAAAAGGCAACTTACTGGATTTTTACAGAAACGAAATAAAACAAAGAAAAGAATTTGGATACCCACCATTTAGTATTCTCATAAAAATAACATATCAAGGAAGAAAACAAACGGCAGAAAAAGAGATGGACAAACTCTCTGAAATATTAAAAAAATATGAACCTAGTGTTTATCCATCTTTTACCCCAGGCGCAAAAGGAGGATACAGCATAAATGCATTAATAAAACTCTCACTTGAAAAATGGATAGACGATGAACTTTTAGGAATATTGCGTTCTCTCCCACCTTCTTTTACTGTAAAAGTTGACCCTAGAGACCTACTTTAGCACCTTTTTGACTTTCTCTTTTTAAAGAGAGATGAATAGCGTATAATCACAATATGATAAAAATTGTTCAACAAGAAAATAAAATACTGCACGAAATTACCAAACCCGTACCAATTGATGAAATAAAGAGCGAAAAAATACAAAATATCCTCACAGACATGAAAGAGGCGCTTGATTCTCAAGATGATGGAGTGGCGATAGCAGCACCACAAATAGGAGTACCTCTGCGCATATTTGTGGTATCAAAGAGAGCATTTGCGATACAAGATGAAGAAGCAGAAAACAAAGAAGAGGATAGCGAGGACTTGAACAATGATCTTGTATTTATAAACCCTGAGATAGTAAAATTATCAAAGAAGAAACAATTCCTAGAAGAGGGTTGCCTCTCTGTACGTTGGTTGTATGGAGATGTTAAACGTTCTACCAATGCAACGGTTCGTGCGTATGATGAAAACGGCGAACAATTCACACGTGGGGCTGGAGGACTATTGGCACAAATATTTCAACACGAAACCGACCACCTAAATGGAATACTTTTTATAGATAAGGCAAAAGATATTGAGGAGATATTACCTAGCTCGAAGTGATAAATTATAAATATCTAACATATTTATTATCACTATCAACGAGTATGCTCTTAGGTTTGATTGACTCATCTGTAAGCTCAAAACCCATCACGATCACCTCTTCTCCGGCTTTTATTAAATGTGCACCGGCACCATTTATACAAATAACTCCTGAACCTTTTTCACCGGCAATGATATACGTTTCAATCCTTACTCCGGAAGTATTACTAACAACCATCACCTTTTCCCCCGACAAAAACCCTGCTTTTTCAATCAATTCTTCATCCACAGTAATACTACCAATATAATCTACATCAGCCTCTGTAACTATCGCTTTATGTATCTTTGATCTCAATATCCACCTCATAATTAATATTTACTATCTAATTGCAAAACCAACTAATCACGTTATGTTGTCTTTAGGGTTGTCTATCCTTTAAATTTAACATAAACTAGGAACCATGAACACAACAACAGAGAATCTTAAAATTGCATTTTTTGGAACACCGCAAGTAGCGGTGTATGTTTTAGACGAACTTAAAAATGCAGGGATTCTGCCCGATATGATAATAACCGCGCCAGACAAACCCGCCGGACGCAAACTCATACTTACTCCCCCACCTGCAAAAGTATGGGCGGAAGAAAATTTCATATCAACATTTCAACCCAAAACACTCAAAGATGAGGAGGCAATACAAACCATCAAAAATGAAGGACCTTGGGATCTTTTCATCGTCGCAGCTTACGGCAACATACTACCAAAGGAAATTCTTAGTATTCCAAAAAATGGGACATTAAACGTTCATCCATCACTTTTGCCGAGACTGCGAGGGGCATCACCAATACAAACCGCAATACTGGAAGAAGATGAAACAGGTGTCACTATCATGCTAATAGACGAGGAAATGGATCATGGTCCAATAGTCGCACAAGAGAAAGTTGAATCATGGAAAGAAGGGGAACTTCCCAAAGCAAGCGAGCTTGAAGAGACACTTGCACGTCGCGGCGGACAAATCCTTGCAGAAATTATCCCTAAATGGACCAAGAAGGAGATAGAGGCAAGAGAACAAGACCACGCAAATGCAACATTTACAAAAAAGATCACAAAAGAAAACGGGCTTGTTGACCTAAGCGACGATGCAGAAAAAAACTACAGAAAGATACAAGCATTTAATATATGGCCACGTGCATATTTTTTCACAGAAAAAAATACGAAGGGTCCTGAGGGTAACAAAAAAATACGAATTATAATTACTGACGCAGAACTTTCCAAAGGAAAACTTGTAATCAAAAAAATAATTCCCGAGGGTAAAAAAGAAATTCCTTATGACATTTTTTTGAAAAACTCATAAGCTTGACAAATACTTTAATCATGCTACTGTTTTGTTAGATAAAATTTTCGGCAGGGGGGTTAAAAGTGAATGAGAAAAAGCAGGAGTATGGAGCGGTAAATATCGTTGCTGTATCGCCCGAAGGAATACTACTCATCAAGGACATAAAACACAAGAATCCGAAATTGAAATTCCCTGGTGGGCACGTAGAAAAAGGCGAAACACATGCTTTCGCAGCAATGCGAGAACTGAAAGAAGAGACGGGACTCATCGCTCATATTGACGATAAGAACAAGATTGAAACACGAGAGTATCCCACTTATTCAAAAACTATATACCTTGTAAGCTTCCAAACTCCTTTTGAAAATCTACACGTAATTAGCTCCGAATGGGAAATAGTTAGAGTATTTTCACCAGAGGAAATTCGATTCATGGGGGTGGAACACATAATCCCTGAGCACTATGAGCAACTCAAAGTTCTTAATATTATTTGAGCTTTTACATAAAACCTGAGGCCACGACTACGTCGTGGCCTTTTATTTTAAAATAATACTCAAAACAGCACACACTTGAACAAAAAAAACGCCTTACTAATTGTAAGGCGTTTTTATATACTTATTTAATTTCCACTTTCTCAATTACAACATCTTCAAGTGGACGGTCGTGTCCTCCGAGCTGAGCAGGCCCGTCTGTTTCCACCTCTGCAATCTTGTCTACTATATCCATTCCTGAAACTACTTTCCCAAATACAGGGTGCTTGCTCTGTGATGGCTCTTTGTCCCAATCAAGAGGTGTATTATCCTGAAGATTTATAAAGAATTGTGATCCTCCACTGTTGGGGCCTGAGTTTGCCATTGCTATCGTACCACGCACATTTGAAAGACCTTCTATGAACTCATCTTCTATCGCATACCCAGGGCTCCCTGTACCCCAGCTATCCTTTGCCTCAACGTCTTTTGAGAGAGGGTCACCACTCTGAATCATGAATCCTTTTATTACACGATGGAAACGTACACCATCATAAAATCCTTCTTCAGCAAGCTTTTTAAAGTTACCCACTGTTATAGGACTTTTATCTGCAAAAAGCTCTATCTCAATATCCCCTAAGTTTGTTTTAAATACAACTATATTATTATTCATATGTTCTGTTTCGGGACTCTGCTCTGCGGTAACCGCAACCTCCTCCCCTTTTGTGTTATTACTTGATGATAAAAAATACGAAAACCCTACGATTGAAACAATTACTACTGCTAATATAATTCCAATATTTTTACTTTCTAACATATTTTCTTTAATTCTATATTTATAATTAACCTCTTCTAAAACCTCTTAAAATATCTTTTATCATAGACCCTCCCTTTCTAGCAAGATCTCGTTTTTTCTCTTTGAAAGATTTTATCTCTCTAATAACTTGATCACGCATGTCGTCAATCGCCGCGTAAAGATCCTCTTGTTCAGACACCGCACGGATATACTTCCCTCCTATGTGCAGATTTATTTCTGCGCGGAATACTTTGCCTGATTGATGGTGCTTGGTACTCAGCCCTATCTCAACATTTGCCAAAACACTTTCTGGGTCTTTTGCTACGATAAATTTATCCAATCCTGCAACTTTCTCCTCCACATAAGAAGATATCGCTGGGGTTAATTCTGTATTCGTCGCTTTTATATTTATAGTCATAATGTTTTTCTAAATTACTACACAGCAATTATATCAAAATTATTGCTCCACATCCACAGACAATATCTTATTCCTACTTCTGTGTCCGCTTACTATCCGCACTTTCCCTCTTGAAGCACCAAAGTGCTCCGAAACCAATAAAACAATTCTCTTATTCGCAAGATTTCTCTCCGCCGGCTCCTTTACGTGTATTAAGAAAGTATCTTCCGACTGCTTTTCAAAAAGCTCTTTCTTTGATACAGGAACCGCCTTTACTTTTATATACATACTTTAAAGTTAAAGCTCCTGAACCATTACGATATTGGTACCTCCCGCTTTACCAAAAGGCACTCCCGCAGCGAGAACAAACTTATCTCCACTTTTTGCGATCTTTTCCTTCAGTAATATCTTTCGTGTTTTCTCAATCGCGTCGCCAAGATTTTTTGGCGACGCGATCTCAAGAGGATAACATCCGTACGAGATCATTATTTTTTTCAAAGCTTTTTCATTTGGACTCAGAACGACAATAGGCTGACTAGAATGATATCTAGATACCATCCGCGCCGTTGATCCAGTTTCCGTCAACGCAACGATGACCTTTGCGTCAACATCATGAGCAGTGTTTACCACATAGTGCGTTATCGCATCAACCGTTTCAATATGACCACCTTTTTCTGCCTCTTCACTTAAACCGCTTGTAAGCAGACGGTGGTGTGGTTTCATTGATTCAGTCTTCTCTGCAACATTAGACATTACTTCTAATGTCTCAACTGGATATTCACCAACAGCAGTTTCAGCAGAAAGCATAACGGCGTCCGCGCCGTCTAGGATAGAATTCGCAACATCAGAAACCTCAGCCCGAGTAGGAACAGGAGAGAATATCATTGATTCAAGCATCTGAGTAGCAACAACCACGGGCTTACCTGCATTGTTGCATTTTTCTGCAATCATTTTTTGCAACATCGGTACCTCCTCCGGAGACATCTCAACCGCCAAGTCCCCTCTGGCAATCATCACACCATCTGTCTCTGAGATTATCTCATCAATATTATTGATCGCGTCGCATGTCTCTATTTTAGAAATCACCGCAATGTCAGCACGAGACTTTTTTAAAACATCCTTTAACTCTTTAACATCCTTACCACTCTTCACGAACGAAAACGCCATGAAATCAACTCCATTACGTATACCCCAAGCAGCATCTTTTTTATCCTTTTCAGTAAGAGAGCTTATCTTGAGCGACACCCCTGGGACATTCACACCTCTTCTCGGTACTATATACCCACCAATTATGACTTTACACTTAATATCACTTCCGGAAACAGACACTACTTCTAATTTCAACTTCCCATCATCCAACAATATAACATTTCCTTTCTTGACCTCTTTGGGTAAGTTTTTGTAGCTAATGAACTGCTTAACCTCATCCCCTATACACTTCTTGGTCGTAAGAGTTAGAGTACTCCCCTTCTTTAAAAGGACTTTATCTTTATACAACTCCCCTGTCCTTATCTTTGGACCCTGCAGGTCCTGCAACACAGACACGGGAATTCCCACTGCTTTTGAAGCAGCTCTGACGGCCTTTAACGTATTCTCGTGATAAGCATAATCCCCATGTGAGAAATTTAATCTTACGACATTAACTCCTGCCTTTATCATCCTTTCTAAAACTTTTTCAGTATTAGATGCCGGACCCAAGGTGGCTATGATCTTTGTTTTTCTGGTGAACTTCATTTGATTTTATAATTCAAATTAGTGTAATAATCTATAATATAACAGTTTTCGCAACATACGGCAAAAGCTTTGCGTTTCCAAAATTTTGAGGTATAATCGTGCTACTGAATTGACCCCATTGGTTAATTCAAAAGTTCGTTAAAAAACGAAATATTTACATTCCGCGGTAGCTCAGTTGGTAGAGCGGCTCGCTGTTAACGAGCATGTCACAGGTTCGAGTCCTGTCCGCGGAGCA
>VAPK010223765.1_pt1 | contig 21907 bp, 28 predicted proteins | sample 3395031 | NCBI WGS metagenome assembly VAPK01 (sample SAMN08290443, study PRJNA428436) | hydrothermal vent metagenome | isolation source: Deep-sea hydrothermal vent chimney 1 | place: Pacific Ocean: Juan De Fuca Ridge
CATGGAAATCGAAGACCTTGAAATCGCCTGCACCATCATGCAGGAGGAAAACGCCTACATCATTCGCGGATTTCTTGAGAACGCAGGCATCCCCTGCCAACTGGAGAATCTGGCCTTCCACGCAGAACCCATCCCCGTAGCGGGGCTCACCAAGGTTCGCATCTGGACAAAAAAATCGGATGCTGAAAGGGCCAGAAAATTGATCGAAGAATGCGAGCAGGTGGCCACCTGTTCTGCCTGCGGTCACACGATCATGGCTGAAGATACGGTTTGCGATTTTTGCGGAGAAACTTTGGACCCGGCCTGAAGCTCAACCCACCCGGCAGACCCCGTCCCTCTAAGAAGCCCAGAATGGCGATCCAATATTTCAGGAAAAAGCCTTGAATTTAGAACAGGGTATAGATGAATGGCGCGACGGCGCTTCCCTGACTCAAGACAATCAGGAGACTGAGGAGCAACATCATGAAAACAATGGGGCCGAGCCACCATTTTTTGCGCTCCTTCATAAATCCCCAGAATTCGGAGAGGATTGAAAATTTACTGCCGTTGGGAGAGTTCATGTCCAAAATTCTAAAGGATGCGATCCGGGTTGTCAAATCCGGGTCTGCCCTGCATAACCATTGCACAGACATTTCGCATCCTTGGCCCGCCCAGTCACTCTGAAACAGCTCAACAGCTTATCTGAAAGTGACGTCGGCCCCAGAAACGTCCCGCCGATGATGGAACCCAGAAAAATCCGCATCCCGGTCACGATCAACGCTTCCCTAAAGCCCAGAAAAACCAGCGCCAGCAGGGTCATGACGTTTGCCAGCCCCAGCTTGATCCACGGCGCGGGCAGAGGAAGCAAAGCCTCGACGCGATGCTGGACGACGACCCCAAGCACGACCAGCAAGGCCATGCTGACCAGACGTTTATCGAAGGAAGGCGGGGTTAGGGATGAAGTCATGATTTTTAAAATAAAAAATTATTATTACGACAACACCCAAAGGGTGATAACGCAAAAACAGCAAAGAAACCATCAGCGATCATGTTTACATCTATTTCATCAAATGCTTTAAATGCGTGAGCACGGAGTCACTCAACGCCTGATAATCATAGCCCCCTTCCAGCATGGAGATCAGCCTGCCGTCGCAGATTTCATCCGCCGCCAGTTTTATTTTTTCCGTCATGTCGCCAAAACATTCGGTCGTTAATTCTATATTGGCTAAAGGGTCTCTTTCATGCGCGTCGAAGCCTGCGGATATGATGATCAGGTCCGGCTTGAAACGAATCATTTCGGGGATGAGTTTGTTTTCAATCCGGTCCATATAATCCTCGTCACCGGAATAGGCTCGCATGGGGAGGTTGAGCGTGGTCCCCAACCCGTCTCCCGACCCGGTTTCGTCTTCATCGCCGGTGCCGGGATAAAACGGATACTGGTGGGCGCTGGCGTAATACACCGAAGCATCGTTATAAAAAGAGTGCTGGGTGCCGTTGCCGTGATGCACGTCCCAGTCGAAAATAAACACACGATTGAGGTCTCTTTCCGCAATGGCGTAGCGGGCGGCAATGGCGACGTTGTTGAACAGGCAAAACCCCATCGCCCGGTTTTGTTCCGCATGATGCCCAGGCGGGCGCACTGCGCAAAACGCGTTGTCGGCATCTCCATCCACCACCAGATCGACCGCAGTCAACCCGGCCCCCGCCGCCAGAGCCGCCGCGTCGTAAGAATCCTGACTGATGACGGTGTCGGCGTCCAGATTGCGCATGCCCTCCTGCCAGGCGGTTCGCACCTTTTCGACATACCCCGCATCGTGATTGCGGGCAATTTGTTCGGGTGTCGCTTTTCGGGGTTCGGTGAAAATCAGGTTTTGGTGAAGGTCCGAACCCTGAACTTTAGCGTGAATGGCTTCCAATCGGCCTGGGTTCTCCGGGTGCGGTTCTGTGTCGTGTTTCAGATAAAGGGGATTGTATAAAAAGCTGGTTTTTCTCATGGGGATCGGTTTCCCAATTTGTGAGGATTGACCTAAGATCAGGTTGTTCTTTGCATGAATATGTTTTGGTGAGAGAATATCAAAATACCAAATTCAGAACAAGCGCGGGTGACATGGTTTCTTTAAGTACCGAGGAAAAAGTGCGGGCGATCGAACAGGCGGCGACCGATCTGGGTTTTGACGGGTTCGGTGTTACCGGACCCAATTTACCCAAGGCGACCAAACGCTACCAACGCTGGCTGGCTCTGGAGTATGAAGGCAAAATGGGATACATGAGCCGATGGATGGACAAACGTTCGGATTTGAATAACGTCCTTGCCGGCATCAAAAGCGTGATCTGTTTGCGCACGAATTATTTGCCTGAAGATAAAGACCTGCGCTTTCTGGAAGACACCGACAACGGCGATATTTCGCTCTACGCACTGAACGAAGATTATCACGATGTCCTGCTTCCCAGGCTCAAGCAACTGGACGCAAAAATTCATCAGGCGTTTCCCGACTGCCAAACCAAAGTATATGTAGACACCGGTCCGGTGCTGGAAAAGCCATTGGCCGAGCAGGCCGGGATCGGCTGGATTGGCAAGCACACCAATCTGATCTCGGAGGGCATCGGCTCCTGGTATTTTTTATCAGAAATTCTGACGGACATCGACCTTCCCCTCAACCAACCGGCCAAAGACCGCTGCGGAACCTGCCGGGAGTGCATCGACATCTGCCCGACCCGCGCCATCGTCGCGCCCTACGTCCTCGATTCCAGACGATGCATTTCCTATCTCAATATCGAACTCAAGGGCGTGATCCCTTTGCAATTTCGACAGGCCATCGGCAACCGGATTTATGGGTGCGACGATTGCCAGATCGTCTGCCCGTGGAATTCTTTCGCGGTGAAAACCGACGAACAGGCTTTCCACGGAAAAGAAGGCGTTCGCCTCCTCATTGAATTGATCAAACTGGATGACGAGGGTTTCAGGCAGCGATTCCGCCACAGCCCCATCAAGCGTATCAAGCGCCGGGGCTTCCTGCGCAACGTTGCGGTGGCTCTCGGCAATTCGGGCAACTTGGACGCAGTCGCTCCTCTCATTGAGGTTTTAGGGGACCCGGAACCCCTCATCCGCGCCCACGCAGTTTGGGCATTGGGAGAATTGTTGCAGGAAAAAGCCCCCACGGTATTATGGGAATCGCTCGCCAGGGAAAGCGATGAAATGGTGTTGACGGAAATTCGGAATGTGGATAAAACCTTCCGCCGATCCTCCGGTTCTTATTTTTCTCTTGAATAATCCCATTGATAAAAGCGGACTCTCAAGTCTATAATTAACCCCATTTATTCCCATAAAACCAAGGAACTCATGAGCGAAGCAAATAATTCCCGATTCTTAAAAGCGTGCCGGGGCGAGCCGGTGGATAAAACTCCCGTATGGTTCATGCGTCAGGCGGGGCGTTATATGAAAGCCTACCGCGACCTCAAGGAAAAACACACGTTTCTTGAAATGTGCAAAACTCCGGAACTGGCGACTGAAGTGACCCTGCAACCGGTGAATGCCCTCGACATCGACGCCGCGATAATTTTTGCGGACATTCTGTTGCCCCTCGAACCCATGGGAACGGGCCTCGAGTTTATTGTGGGCGATGGCCCCTCGATTCCCCGTCCGGTCCGGGATTTAAAGGCCGTCGAAAACCTGAAACCCGTCAACGCCGAGGAGCAATTGGGATTCGTCGGCGACGCCATCCGCATGGTACGCGCTGAAATTAATGGCAAAGTTCCGTTGATTGGTTTTGCCGGAGCGCCCTTTACATTGAGCAGTTATATGATCGAGGGCGGCAAGTCCCGGGAATTCAAAACCACCAAGTTGATGATGTTCGAGGCTCCCGAAACCTGGGCGCTGTTGATGGACAAAGTCTGCACCATGCTGATCGATTATTTGAAGATGCAGGTGAAAGCGGGCGCGCAAGCCCTGCAACTTTTTGACAGCTGGGTGGGATGCCTGAGCCCCTATGACTATACGAAATATGTTTTGCCTTACACCAAACGGGTGATCGATGGATTGAAAGATTCTGGAGTCCCGATCATCAATTTCAGCACCGGCACGTCCACCATGTTGCCAGAAGTTGCTGAGGCGGGCGGCGACGTGATCAGTTTTGACTGGCGGATTTCGCTTGATGCCGCCTGGAAGCAGATCGGCCACGATCAGCCGATTCAGGGCAACCTCGACCCCGTGCTTTTGTTTGCGCCCCTTCCGGTCATCAAGGAAAGGGTCCACGAAATCATGAAACAAGCCGGTGGACGACCGGGCCATATTTTCAATCTCGGACACGGCATCTTACAACACACGCCTGTGGATCACGTTAAAGCCGTCTGCGATATGGTTCACGAATACAATCATGCGTGACGGTTCTTCCCCTAGCACGGCCATTTTACTGATGGCGCACGGGGCACCAACCCGGGTTGCAGACATTCCGCAGTATCTGAAAAATATTCGCGGAGGTCGTGACTCGAAGCCTGAGGTGATCCAGCTGATCCAGGAACGCTACGCAGCCATTGGCGGCAGTTCGCCTTTGCTTGAGATCACTCGGGGGCAGGCCGAGGCACTGGAAAAATTCCTCAATCAGGATGGGAAGAATACCTTCAAAGTTTATTTTGGCATGCGCAGTTGGAGTCCTTATATCAAGGACGTTGTCCAGCAGATGATGGACGATGGCATAAAAAAGATCTATGCCATTTGCCTGGCACCGCAATACAGCAAGTGGAGTACAGAGCGTTATTTCAAATCGTTCAACGAAGCGCTCAAAGAATGCGGGATGGCAGACGATATCGACATTCGTTATATCGCCAGCTGGTGCGACCACCCCTGCCTGACCGACGCGTTCGTTGAAAAATATCAAAAAGCCATCGAACCGTTACAGCAACAAGGCAAGGACGGAGTGCACACCGTGTTCACCGTGCACAGCATCCCCGCTTCCTCTTTGGACGAAGGCGACCCCTACGCCGATGAATATGAAAAAACCGTAAGCAAAATCGTCGAGCGGGTCCAGCCCACGCACTGGCACATGGCTTATCAGAGCCAGGGCATGATTCCCGTCCCCTGGTTGGGGCCCACCGTGGAATCGGTTCTCGACAAGATTGCCCGTATTGGCTCAAAAAAAGTTTTAATCGTTCCGGTGGGTTTCGTGTCAGATCATATCGAAATTCTGTACGACATCGACATTCAATTTAAAAACTACGCTAAAGCTAAAAAACTCGACCTTTATCGAACCGAATCCATGAACGTGTCCCCTCTGTTCATCGAAGCCCTGTCGGCGATCGTTTGGGAAAATCTGGCTTGATTTCCCGTAACACTCTCGGTTAAAAAATCTTGCGTTCAATCGATCCCTGCTAAAAAAATTTTAAGCTTCCATTTTTTTTTAAACTCCGTATTATCCTCCCATGCTCACCGATTCACTGAACCCGCAACAGTTACAATCTGTCCTTCATGTAGACGGCCCGCTCGTTGTGGTGGCCGGTGCAGGTTCCGGCAAGACACGGGTGATCACCACCCGCATCGCTCACCTGATTCAGGAAAAGGGCATCGCTCCTGAACGAATTCTTGCGATCACCTTCACCAACAAAGCCGCAGGCGAGATGAAAGAACGGGTCCGCAAAATATTGGGGGCCAACACGTCTTCCCCGTGGATCAGCACTTTTCACTCTTTTTGTCTCAGAATTCTAAGACGACATATTTCCGCCCTCGGTTATCCGGGGGACTTTGCCATCTACGACAGCCAGGACCAGTTGTCCCTCATCAAACAATGCATGAAAAAAATGTCGTTGAGTGTCGAAGCCTTTCCACCAAAATCTATTCTCAACCACATCAGCGGCTTCAAGAACGACTATCTTTTCCCCCGCGATGTGGATTTCGACTCCCTTCCTTATGGCAACAAACGCAAAGCCGCCGAAGTGTACCCGGTGTATCAGGCGGGATTGAAAAAAAACAGCGCACTTGATTTCGACGACCTTCTGATCTGGACCGTCAGGCTATTGAGTGAGGTCGAAGAAGTGTGCGAATTGTACAACGACCGGTTCCAATACATTCTGGCCGATGAGTTTCAGGACACCAACAAGACCCAGTATCAGCTGCTCAAACTGCTCTCGCAAAAACATCGCAATGTGTGCGTGGTGGGGGATGACGACCAGAGCATCTACCGCTGGCGCGGGGCGAATGTGGAAAACCTCACGCATTTTGAAAAGGATTTTCCCGGAACCACGGTGATCAAGCTGGAGGAAAATTATCGCTCGACGCAAAATATTCTCAAAGCGGCGGGTGAAGTGGTCAAGGAAAATAACAATCGAAAACCCAAAACCCTGTGGACCACAAACGAAGCCGGGGACCCCATCGTTTATTATCGCGCCCAGGACGAAGGCGATGAGGCGCGAAATGTCTGTGAGCGAGTTCTAAAATTGAACCAGGAAAAAGGCATCTCGTTCAATGACATGGCGGTGTTGTACCGCACCAACGCGCAATCACGGGTGATGGAGGACGCGTTACGCAGAAAGAATATTCAGTATCAGGTGTTTGGCGGGTTGAAGTTTTATGCCAGAAAAGAGGTCAAGGACATTCTTTCCTATTTGCGGGTTGCCCTGAACCCTGAAGATTCTGTTTCTTTAAAACGCATTATCAATTATCCCGTAAGGGGAATTGGCAAAACATCGCTGGACAAAGTTGAGGTTTTTTGCGACCAGGCAGATCTGCCGTTGATTCAGGGGTTGAAGCTAGTGGAAGAAAAGCGTTTACTTTCCCAGGCTCCGGCAAAAAAAATCGCTGCTTTCATCGAAATGATGGAAGGGTTCCGAACCCTGTGCCAGGCAGGATCGCCCGTGGATGCTCTGAAGGCAATCATCGAACGCTCAGGGTATGCAGCCATGTTGCAAAAAGAGAACACAATTGAAAGCCGGAGCCGCGAGGAAAATCTGCAGGAGCTGGTTTCCGCGTTGGAACAATCGGTGGAACAAGGCAACTCTCTGCAAGAATTTCTGGATAGCACCGCGTTGGTCTCGGACCTCGATTCATTGGAAGATTCCCGAGGGATTCTGCCGTTGATGACGCTTCATTCCTGCAAGGGCCTGGAGTTTTGCGCGGTGTTTCTCATCGGCATGGAAGACGGGCTCCTGCCGCATGGCAGTTCGATGTCCGACCCTGCCGAATATGAAGAAGAGCGACGGCTTTGTTATGTGGGGTTCACCCGCGCTAAAAAAATGTTGTTCGTCAGCAACGCCCGTCAGCGAAGAATTTATGGAAGCACCTTCAATTATCCCCCATCGCAGTTTTTACTTTCGATCCCCCCCGACATCATCGTCAATGAAAGTGCGGTTGGAGGAGATCGAGGGTTCACCCCGCAATCGAAACCTTCAGGTTCATCCAGCCCCTCGTATGCCATCCGGTCCCAACCCGAAAGATCGTCGTCCGATAAGCCTTATTCCATTGGCTCCAAACTACTGCACCCGAAATTTGGGACAGGAGTGGTGATGAACCGGGCCGGCAATGAAAGCGATCTGAAGCTGGAAATATTTTTCAAAAGGCCCCATGGCAAGAAAACAATTGCCGTCAAACACGTCAAACTGATTCCTCTTTAGAAATTTTCATTCTCCATTTATAAAATGATTTGCCGGGACCGGCAACGAAGGCGTCTCGCTGAGGCAGGGTGAGAACCCGGAAGGCTCTTACGGGACAGCGTTGGATTTTTGTTGCAGTAACAATTTTTTCAGCCGGGCTTTTCCCTCTGGAGGCAGTCTCAGGCTCAGTGTGATACGGTCTTCCCTGTAATCTTCCTTGACGATGATGGCTTGTTTGCGGATGTCGGAAATCCGGTGGGCATCTGAATAATCCAGTTCGAGGATGTAGGGAGTCAGTCTGTTTTCGTAACAGCGGATGATTTCTTTTTGGAGACGGTCAATGCCATCGCCTGTCTTGCTTGAAATGAAAACCGTTTCAGGGTTCTTATGTTGTGCGTTGTCCAGGAGTTCAGAATCCCCGATTCGATCGATTTTATTGAAGACCAGAATGGAGTCGATTTCGTGGGCGCCCAGTTCACGAAGCACTTCATCGACGGTCTCCATTTGGCGTTGGTAATCCCGATGAGAAAAGTCCACGAGCTTGATGAGCAGGTCGGCTTCCAGAACTTCATCGAGCGTGCTCTTGAACGACGCCACCAGATCGTGCGGTAATTTATCGATGAGGCCTACTGTGTCTGCAAGCAAAACAGGATAAGGAAAGTTTTTTTTGATTTTACGAATGGTCGCGTCCAAAGTGGCGAACAATTTATCTTCCACCAGAGTGTCGGCCCCGGTCAACTGATTCATCAATGTGGATTTCCCTACATTGGTGTAACCGACCAGAGCCACACGGAAAATTCCGCTTCGGCTCTTGCGTTGCGTCTTTTTTTCCTTGTCGATCCCTTTGAGTTTTCTTTCCAGCTTGGTGATCTCATTGCGGATGAGGCGACGATCCAACTGGATTTGAGTTTCCCCCACATCGCGCAACCCGATGCCGCCGCGCTGGCGAGACAGATGCCCCCACATGCGAGTCAACCGGGGAAGGGCATATTTCAGGCGCGCCAGTTCGACCTGAGTCTTGGCCTCGCGCGTATTGGCATGGTCGTTGAAAATCTCCAGAATGAGCCAGGACCGGTCGATCACCCTGCATTTGAGGATATCTTCCAGATTACGGTTTTGACCGGGAGTCAGTTCCGCGTCAAAAATAACCGCTCCCGGTTGATGCTGTTCGATCGCCTGTTGAAGTTCTTCCACCTTACCGCTTCCCAAAAAGGTTTTGGGGTTGACGGTGGCGAGTTTCTGCGAAATCTCAGCCACTGGGTCGTAATTCGCGGTGGTGGCGAGACCTTTCAGTTCGTCCAGCGAAATCGGCAAAGACGCCCCGCCTTTTTTCGGCATTTGAACGCCAACGAGGATCGCCTTCCTTTTTTCAGGGGTCTTGGAATGAATTTGATGCAAGAGTGCTTTCATAGGATTGAACCATTATACCGGATTTTGGCGACCAATCGGTGAATAGTTGGAGATCAAAATTTGCGGGGCGAGGCCGGTTTTTAGGTGGGGCAGTAAATAGAGACCACCTTGCGGTTATTATTCTGACAAAGAGCTTTTGAGGGTTTCAATGAAGCCCAGCGCTTGCACAGCTCGATCTGGCCGGCGGTTTTTTTCAAACAGATTCTCGGCATTTCTGACGCGTCTGATAGCCAGGTCCTGTTCTCCCATTTCCGATAAGATTTTTCCGGCGAGAAAATTTGTTTCACCATCATTTGGATTTCGAATCAGCGCCATTTTATAAACCCACAATGCCGACTCATGACTCCCCAGAATGATCCCGGAATGATCTGCATATTTCGTGAGCTTCCATCGGTCTGTGGCGCTCAAGGAATCCAGAAACTGGTGCGACTCAAAGTAGGTGTTTCCAAGATCAAGGAAAACCGTTCGCTGGACGCCCTCTTTTTCTTGCAATTGCTCAAGCAGATTCCTTATTTTCACACTGAATCGCGTCAGCTGGGCCTGATACGATTTTAAGGGCTCCTTTTTTATTTCTGCTTTTAGTTTGCCCAATTCGGTATTTTGGGCGCGCCGGAATTTTTTGCGGTTGGCAATTTTAATATCCGCCCGAAGCTGTCTTTCATTTAGGTTCAAGAGCTTTTCTTGACTGCGGGGTTTTTGAGCTCCTAAGTTTTTTTTATCCGGGAAAAAATTTTCAAGAACCGGTTCTTGCCGCCTGAGAAGTTTTTTCTTGTTTGGAAAAGTTTTCCTTTTAATCAATACGGGTGTTTTAAATTTTTTACTCACTTGCAAGGTTCTCTTTTGCCCTTGCTTGAGATTTATAAATTCATCGCGAACTTCTTTTACAATCGCCGATAGATCTAAATTGGATTTTCGCAATTCCAGGCGGTGTTCTTGCAGAAATTTTCTCATGGTCTCGGTTTGGAGGGAACCCACTTCCACCTCAATGACCTCTTCCTGTGCATGGGCAATGGGCCCAATGGAAAATAAGGCAAACGAAAGAACGGGCAATAAAATTTTGGAAATTCGCGAAGTCACTTTGTTGAGCCGTCCTGAAAATTATGCAATCAAAAACCAGGGCGCAGGCAAAAACCCCCTTCACCAAAAACAGTATACTCAATTATATCAAATATTTAGATAATTTTGGAGAGCAAAGAAATTTCTGCCAAAAGAGGCTTCTAGGGTTGATTATTCCAGGGAGTTGACCTCGGCCACCAGCGGGGAACATGTTGCATGTAGGAGCGAAAAGGCTGACCAAAACGGTTGACGAGTTGCGGTTCTTCGATCAGGGGAGTGTAAACAAGGTTCACCAGCACGAAGAAAAAAAACCAGAGAAACAATAGGAAGGAGCCGAACAGAAAAGACTCCCCCAGGAGGATGCAGAAAACGCCTTCCACCAAAGGATTGCGCACATGACCGTACAACCCACTGACCACCAGATTTCGGGGCGGGTCCCAGGGGGCCGGGGTTCCGTCTCCCCGATCATTGAGAAGGGACACCGACGACCAGGCGATGACGACACCTATGGCGATCAGGCCCGCTCCCAGAATCCCCCCGAATAAATTAAGGTGCCAGTTTAAAGAGGTGATGAAACCGGTTTGGCGGGTAAACGACAGGATCAGCCCTGGTATGACGATCATGATATTGAAGGGCGCGATAAAAAAAACTTTGACCAGGCGGCGGGTCACTTTCATGAGATGCCCATAGTGACACTAATTTTAACAATCATTTATCGACTCAAAATTTTGTGCGCCACAGGAAAAATGAGTTCCTCCCACAGGGCATACTGTTTGGCCGAAGGATGAATACCATCTTCCACGAACATTTCCGATCGGTCACAGAACGTCTGGGAAAGCGGGAAAATATCCACCACAAAAAGTCCTCTTTCTCGGGCTTGCTTTTTTATAATGGCGTTGTACCTGGAAATTCCTTTGGCGATGTTTCTCCCATAGCCATAGGACTCGCCTCTGGGAGCGCAGGAAAAATCCGGCAAGGTGACGACCAGCAATCGTTCCTTATGTGGGAGTTCCTTCAACATGCGATCTATTAATTTTTTTAAATTGGCCGTGAACTTGTTTTTTCCGGAGCCGTGAACCCAATCGTTCACACCGATCAACAGAGTCGCGAATGTCGGTTTGGATTTTTCAAAAACCGGGAGTTCTTGTGCGATGGCCTCTTCCACCCTCCAACCGGTTCTGGATGGATTGGCGATCAGTTCGATATCAATTCCCGCTTCTATGAGATGACGAGTCAGCACCATGGGCCAGCAGTCCGTTTGGGCCACCCCTTGGCAAATGGTATAGGAATCTCCTATGGCGGCGTACCGGATGGGTTCTGCATCGGCGGAAAAACCGCCAACGCCCAAGACAATAAAACATCCTGCCCAGAGGAATATTTTTACTCGTGAGAAAATTAAAAACGCCATGGAGGAAAGTGATGGCATGGGAGGCTGTATTTTCTTGAATCAGGGTTTGACGAAGGGAATGAGATGATATATCGCACCCACCGCTACGGTGATATAAAATAGAATTCCAAAAATATTCCACAGCTTTTCTTTCAGTGGCCGAGGTTTGACGCTGGAAATATTCTCTGGTTTGGGCGCACTTAAACTCATGGAATCCTCTTTCTCTAAAACGGGTTTCCCCACGGTTGAATTGACTTTAAATTTTATTGATATTCACGTATTTTATAGACTTCCTTGGGAACCTCAACTTTTTTTGCACGCGGGTCACCAGGTCTTCATTCGGGCTTTACCTGCCGGTTTGGCTCTGATGAAATGGTACAAATTTTTCTTAACTCATGGGAACTAAAATGCGCGTCAATTTAACAGAACTGATAGGAGAAAAATGCGAATCCATTGACGATGGCGGCAAGTTGTATCAGGCCATCCATAAGGAAATACAAAACGGTGCCGCTGTGGAGCTGGATTTTACGGGTGTCCGAAGTATCATCACCCCTTTCTTAAACGCCAGCATCGGAAAACTGCTGGATTTGTTCGAGAAAGAAACGTTAATGGAAAAGTTGACCCTCTGTCATATTTCGGCAGATCATTTACGCCGCGTCAATGAATTCATCGACAGCAAAAATCAGATGAACTCTGAAAAAACCACTCTGGAAATGATGAAGGAATTGTTTGAAGAAGATGATTTGGGTGACATTGAGTCCTAGAACCAGACACTGAGGACAAATAATGGGAACGTGGAAACTGTTCGGCGACGGTAAAGACATTAAAAAATATAAGCACCGATTGCGAGAATTCCCCGATGACGCGGAGACGCATTTTTACCTCGCCACGGCCTATGAGGAAAAGGGACGCCTTGGGGAAGCCATCGGCGAATTCAAAAAAACCTTGCGCCTCAATCCCAAATCGGCGCAAGCGTATTTTAACCTGGGTATTTTATACGCAAAAACTGACGATGGGAAAAATGCCATCCTGCATATTCTGAAGGCCGGAAACCTCTTCCAGCAAAAAGGCGATTCCAACAACAAGGAACGCGCTTTCAAAAGATTACATGACTATTACCAAAAATATGGTTTCAAGCCTGAAGACTTTGCCGATGAGATAAAAAGGTTTTAAAACCCCAGTTGCCGGATGGCTTCGTACACAACGATGCTGGCCGCATTGGCCAGATTGAGCGAACGCACCCGGTCATCGTATTGCGGAATCCGGTAAATTTTTTGAGCATTACGACGCCTCACCTCTTCCGAAAGACCCTCCGTCTCACTGCCGAAAAACAGATACGACCCTGCCTTGAATTGATGATCGTAAAATATCGTTTCCGCTTTGGTGGAAAAAAAAACTTGATGAGATTCGTCTGGAATGGAATCAAAAAAATCCCCCTGACTTTTATGAATCACCACTCGAACGTGTTTCCAGTAATCAAGGCCGGCGCGTTTGAGTTTGGCGTCATTGATTTCAAAGCCCAACGGTTCGATTAAATGCAGGGTGCTTCTAGTCGCCAGACAAAGCCTGCCGATAGCCCCGGTGTTCACAGGAATTTTGGGTTCGACCAGTACAACGTTCAGATCATGGGGCATGATGTCTCTTTCTATTAATGGCCATAAAAAATATTACCGGTTTCTGTCAGACTCTCACGACAATCGCTGTCTTCAATAAATTCAATCCTTTAAAACCGGCCTTAAAAAAACACAAAAAAGTGGCGCGGTTTTAAAGGATTGAATTTATTTAGAAGCTGTGACGTTCGGGCACAAACTGGACTCCGCGTCATTATTATTGCACTCCATTATTAAAAAGTTCCCAATAATGGAAATGGGTTTTTGAATCCGGCTTCCAATAAAAAAGCTCGAATAAAATTTCTTTGCTTCTAAAAACCCATTCCAGCGGAACAATATTCATCATAATAAACATTGTTCGGAAAGAGAGGGCACTAATGAAGAGCAAACACGTTCCCCATCGTTTTTCCAAAGAACATGAAGACCAGTTGGAAGAGATCGGCGATTACATGACCTCCCCGGTATTGAGTGTCGATTCCGGGGCATCGGTCAAGGATGTCGCGCAAACCATGCTATCCAAACATATAGGATCTCTTTTTGTCAAGAAAGGCGATGAGTTTGTCGGGATTATCACCGAAAATGATTTGTCGCGCAAGGTCGTCGCCGATAGTCTGGACCCGGCCACCACAAAAGTTGCAGCCATCATGTCAGAACCCATACACACCCTGGATTGTACGGAGCATGTTGAAAAAGCCAATCAGTTGATGGCGCAAAATAAAATTCGCCACTTGGGCGTGACCAGAAACGATGAAATTATCGGCATATTATCTGTTCGGGATTTAGTTGCTTATTTTGCCAATCCGAGAATGAGAACCTGGTAAACATTCGGTTCGATCGAGTTCATTCCGGTTCTTATAAAATGAAAAATAATTTTATTTCAACGTTGAGTTTTAATCATGCCTGGGAAGGGGCTAAAACCAATGACACAAGATATTTCGGGTAACAATATTGAAAATGCAGACAGCTTGCTGGACGATATCGGCGATTACATGAGTTCTCCGGTATTCAGTATCGACCACGATTCAACGGTACAGGAAGCGGCGCAATACATGCGCGTCAGTAATGTGGGCTCTCTTTTAATAAAGGAATTTGATGATTTTGTGGGAATTGTCACGGAAACGGATTTGACCCGCAAGGTGGTGGGTGGAGGATTGAGTCCGGAGACAACGCCAATATCAAATATCATGACTCAACCGGTGCAAAGTATAGACCGGTTTCTTCCTATTGAAGAGGCGAATCAGCTCATGCATCAGAATAAAATTCGTCACCTGGCTGTTACTGAGGATGAAAAAATTGTGGGCATGTTGTCCATAAAAGATCTGGTCGCTTACTATGCCAAATCCTCATTTAAAATGCAGGAATGATCGACGGGCAATAGAAACCGGCAAACATCAGCTTTTACCCGATGGATTGTTTTTATGCCAGTTCAGGGTTTCCTCAAGACCTTTTTGCAAATCATATTGTGGCTGGAACTCGAAATGGTCGAAAAATTTTTCAGATGAAGCCGTCCAGGTGCTTTGGCGGATATCGATGATGCGCTGGCTGTCTAATAAAGGAGCCTTTTTCTGGTAGATGGATATGAACTCCAAAAACAATCCAATAAAAATCAGGAGCCCGTCCGGGATACGAATGGACCGGGGGCGGACTTTAAGAATCTTTGCCGCCGTATCGACCACGTCCTCCCAGGGGTAACAGTTCCCGTCGGTGATGAAATAAACGGCATTTCCTGAAGAAGGACACACTGCGGCTCTCAGCATGGCTTGAACCAGGTCCGTGATATAAATGAGCGACAGAACGCGGTTTTCAGAACCGATTTTCAGATTCCAGCCCTTGGCGATTCCATCTATGAAAGAGAAAAAGTTGGATTCTCTCGGCCCATACACGACAGGCGGGCGAAGTATGACCAGCGGCAGGGAGGATGAGAATTGCAAGGCAATCTCCTCTCCCGCCAACTTGGATTTTCCGTAATAGGTGAGGGGTCTGGTGGGCGTGTTTTCATCGACCGGCTGATTGGGTTGTGCCGGACCCACTGACGCCAGACTGCTGATATGGACGATGCCCTTGAGCTGTTTTCCATATTGAACGCATTGTTCATAGAGGCTCTTACAGGCGGTGGCGTTGACACGAAAAAATTCCTGCCGGGTTTTTGCAATCGTCAACCCGGCGCAATGAAAGACGTAGTCCGTATTTTGCAAACATTCCTGTAGAGAAAAATCCCCCTCCAGGTTGCCATAATGAATTTGGACTTTTGTACGATCGAGCCAGCGCAAGTCGCTTGTTCTGCGGACCAGACAATGGACAGTACAATGATGTTTTAACAGGGCGTCGACCACATGACTGCCGATAAACCCCGAAGCTCCGGTGACCAAAACTGTGGCATGGTCCAGGGTTGAGTTCTGTTTCATGAACGCCCTTGACTCAGAAAGACCGGTCTCTTCAGAAAAATTCTCTGGCGCACGGGTTTTCCAGGGTTGAAGATGGCATATCGCACAAAAATGATCCAGATTTTATAGAGGCAGTAACGGCAGGGATTGTTCTTGGGTGATCCTGATACTGAGCGCTGACCGATGTTTACGAAAGCGGCGGCGGTGACGTTAAAAAACTGATTATGAGGAAATGACTCCCAGCTCTTTGCCAAACTTGCTAAAAGATGCCAGAACCTGATCCAGGTCCTCGCGTTCGTGGCAGGAGGTGAAACTGGTTCGGATCATGGGGCTGTGGGGCGGAACAGCAGGTGGAATCGCCACACCCGCAAACACGCCATCATCAAAAAGGAGCCGATTCATCTGCAGGGTCAGAGCTTCGTCCCCGATTTTAATGGGAACGATGGGCACAGAATTGTTATTGACCTGAAATCCCATATTGAAGAATCCCTTTTTGACATACGAGGTATTTTCACGCAACTTATTAAGCCGGTCGGGTTCATTTATCATGATGTCAAGCGCTTTGGTAACACCCGCAACGGATGCGGGAGGCAAGGCAGCGGTGAAAATAAAGGAGGATGCTTTGTGGCGAATGAATTGAGTGACTTTTGAGTTGCTGGAAACAAAACCGCCAATGGACCCCAGGCTTTTGGAAAAAGTTCCGACATAAATGTCGATTTCTTTTTCCAGATTGAAATAATTGGTCACGCCTTTTCCCTGATCCCCAAAAACACCCAGGCCATGCGCCTCGTCCACCATAATGGTGGCATTATAATCTTTGGCGAGCTTGACAATTTCCGGGAGATTGGCAATGTCACCGCTCATACTGAATATACTGTCGGTGATAATGAGCTTGCCCTCAACATCAGAATATTTTTTGAGATAATATTCCAGATGATCCATATCGCTATGCCGATAACGCACCGTTTTCCCTGGAGCGACCGCACACCCCTCATAAATACTGGCGTGGTTTTCCCGGTCCGAAAACGCGATGTCCCGTCTTCCCAGGAGGCAGGATATGGTGCCCTGATTGGCCTGAAACCCCGTGGACATGACAATGGAGTCTTCACGATTGAGAAAGTTCGACAGTTCTTTTTCGAGCGTGTTGTGCAGGCTCAGCGTGCCATTGAGAAAACGACTGCCGGTACAACCGGCGCCAAATTTTTCAAGGGCCTGTTGCCCCTCTTTTATCACCCTGGGGTCTTTTGTCAGCCCCAGGTAATTGTTGGTGCAAACCGTGATGATTTTTTTCCCGTCGATAACAACCCGGCAACCCTCGGTATCCTCAATTTCCCGGAAAAACGGATAAAGGCCAAGGTCCCTGGCCTGATCCATTGAGGTATTGGTGAAGCACGAGGTATAGCTGAAGCATTTCGAGAGGAGCCCGTTTTTCTTTTCAGGGGTTAACAGCAGATCAGAACTCCCAACATCGAATTCTTTACTGGGAAGGGCAACAATTTTGTCCCGCTTCAAATTAGAGGACGATTCGTTTTGGTCTTCTATCTGATGGTGAGAAAAATTCTCCATACTTTCAGGAAATTTCAATTAATTTGAATTTTCTAATACGATTCTTAATAAATCGATTCAAAGCGACTTGGTAAAACCGGAGAGGAAAGCTTTAGTAAATCATCGGCCACGAAAAAGCTTCAATAAGCGAACTACAAACTCGGCATAGGCTACCATCAAAATCTAATTTCTACAAGCCGAACCTGCACTTTGTTTTCAATCAGGAAGACCCAATCAGCCGAAAGGGCCGTTTACATTTGGCTTCTAAAGCCCATTTTTTTTGAGAACAGGCTTGAGCGGAGGACTCGCCGGGGAGCATTTCAAAAGGGTCGGCGTTGCATCTCAATGATAAAAGGGATGGCTCTATTTGGTTTACATATTTTGCTGGGTTCTTTTTTTAACCAGGGCGGCTAGTTTGTGAATCAGGGTGATCACCTTCGGATGTTCCGAGCCAAGTTTTTTTTCTCTGATCTCAAGGGAACGTTGGTAGAGAGCTTCCGCTTCGGGGAATTTTCCAAAGTTTTCGTAAAGCAGGGCGAGGTTGTTGCAAATGACAGGGACCGATGAATGCGCCTCCCCCAGTGATAGAACGGCTATTTTAAGGGAACGAAGCAACAATGTTTCGGCGGTGACAAAATCTCCCGTTTGGCGTTTCAACTCGGCCAGGTTGTTCAATACCTGAACAAACAATACAGGGCGGGGGTTTTCCACCCGGTCCAACAGACTCTTGGCTTTTTTGGCGATGGGAACGGCTTCCTCATATTTCTGTGATCGGTATAGAAGAATCACATTTTTGTTCAGTTGCCGAATTTCAACCAGATCCTGATTGGCGGTTGCTTGTGAGATTGGAAAAATGTGGGCCGCTAAAACACCCACCACAATAAATACCGCCTTTTGCAATGCATTCAAAGCCATACCAGTCTCCTGATGTTGAGTATGAAGTGAGTCGCCGAAACTTTATTAGGACTCTGCAAAAACCCTCAGCCCCAATACCTTCGGTTCGCCTTCAAATATTAATTTCGATTGTGAATATAATGGGTCAAAAACCGGTCTTTTTCTTGTTTGGCCAGGTCGAATTTTTCTTGCAGACGTGCCACTTGGGAGCGAAGTTTCTGGTTTTCGATGTAGAGATGAATCGAAGATTCAACCAAATCTAAATTCGTCTTCATTAATTCAATCAGCCGGTCTTTCATAAGATTTTCCGCTCAAAGTCTCGTAAATGAAAAATATTGTTTTAGACGGAAAGAGATTTCCTTAATCCTTAACCGCAGTCATACTCAGACCGATACCGTGCGATGGTATGATCGCAGAGGGTGGAGTCCGAGTTGATCACACCACAATTTGAATCCCGGCAAACCGATTCTGGGCCTTCAGAGAGGTGAAAGTTATTCAACGGCGAAAGTTGATGGCGGGCCGTGGACTTCGCGGCATTGATGACTGCCGTCAACTGTTTCACAGCTTCAGTCAACTCCGAGATCGATTTTTTCAATTCCCCGGTTTCCCCGTTCACAACCTAATCCTCCTCTGGCTTGAACATAGCCTTTGCCACCAATCAGTTGGTGATGACAATCACTAAAATATCGAATGCCCGATGATCTTTTTAAAGTATAGAAAAGGGGTGTTGCGGGTGGGTTAAGTCCGGGTCACAGGTTGGTTACAGTCGAAAATGACCGCTTGGTGCAGGACTCAATTTTGATGTGTGATGGGTTTCTGGTTTTTCGGGTCGGGGTATAGAGCCCTTAAAGAAGGGGTCTAAAAGTCTGTCGAAAATAAAAGCGAAAGGGGGACGCCTGCCAAAGTATTATTCAGTCGCGCCCAAACTTTTTAAGAACATGACGATATCCAGATTTTGAGATTCATGGGCAAAATCCATCGCGGTGACGCCATCAATACGGACGTCGAGGTCAGCCCCGTTTTTCATGAGGAGGACGATGATTTTCATTGCCATTTCCAGGCGATCCCATTGAGCCAACCCTGCTGAATCGGCTCCTTTACCAGAAACCATCATGATCGGGGTGTATTTGCCGTAACATTTTTTATTGGGGTCGGCTCCGTGGTTTAATAAAAACGCCACCCATTCGTCGCTCCCCTTGATCACGTTCATCTCTTTTTTACTGGAAAGAAAATTCGATACGGTCAGGCACAACGGAGTTTTTCCACCCAAGTCATTTTTGCCTTCATGGCTCAACGATGGACCCTCCTGGGCCAGATTTATATCGCCCCCCATGTCCAACAAAAGTTTGAAAATTTCCTTGTTTTTTCTGAGAGCAACGTTGTTCAAATAATTGCCTGCGTTAATGTTAACTCCCAGCTTCCGCATAGAATCAATTTGGTTTTTGTCGTTGTCCTGAATGGCTTGATAAAGCACCTTTTCCGTGCTGAAGGCAAAAGAAGCTGCGGGAAACGCCCCTAAGAATAAAACCAGCATGACCATTAAAAATTGGATTTTCAGGTGACGACTGTCAGAAAAATTTTTAATTGCAGGCATTTCCATTTTTGATTCCTCAATTCCTGAGCCATCTCCACAGTTGACAGGTGATGGGGGTTTTATGGCAATAAAATAGTTTCGTTAACTAAAGGGAAGCAAATTTCCTGCCAGAATTTAAAAAACCTTCAAATCTTAATAATCAGCGGTTATTCAATGGTTTTGTAATTTCACCCAAAAGCTCAAAAGGAAGGGGAGAGCATAAATAGATACACTGAAGCCATTGTTTTGCCAGCCTTTGTGCCCAATATTGTCGGTTCAAGACCTTTGGATGTTTTGCCTGGAATCGGTCAGAAGCCTGCCCTGATTCTTTGACAATATTCACGAGATGAAATAAATTACAGGCATCCATAAAAATTAGCTCAGAAGAATCACGGCGTGCCAGAGGAGGGTCCATATTTGAAGCCTGCATGTGTCAATGTGGAGGTTCGTCTATTTGTAGCTGTTGTCGGCAGCCATTGCCACCGGGTTCAACCGTGCATTTTTTTGGGAAAGGGTCGCCTCCCTGAGGAGGCCCAAATGGGATGCAGGCGGTTGGCTTTCATTCGCAAACCGCCGATTGAGAAAATTCACGCCTCAATATTTCTTGAGATACCTCAGAAGATTCCTCAAGCCGTCATAGAGTACGAGCCCATTGCGGACACCTGCTCATCATCTTCCAGACTCATGACATGTGCCCGGTCTCGCTCTGTAAGTTGGTTGCGAGCGTAGTCCTTAGACCTTTGCTCCAGTTCCGTACTTGTCACGATGTTCTTCAGCTGGCCTGCTCTGTCATAAACTCTAACTTCGTACAACATGATTTACCTCCGATGCAGAAGGGTTGATTTCGAGTTAATGTTGGAAACCATCCGCCAGATGGGGGGATCATTGGAGGAGACATTTACATCTGGCAGATGGAATCCGAACTATATTTTTAAGGCGACAAACACATCGCCTTGGATGAGTATTACTTTGCCATAGCTATATCGCGGATCCGTTAAGAGTGTGTGACGGTTCGATTACTTTTGGATTTAATTTTTGGTCATTCGATCCACCGGAAAATAATCAGCGGAAAATCAACGGGAAATGAAGTTTCAGGAACGCGCCTGAAGCGAAAAATTCATCCGCTTCTAACTTCGGGATGCCTTAAAGGGCGAATTATTTTTAAAGTGGGCGGGCCAGGACAAACCGTTTTACCGGATTGGGCAGGAAAGTACTGAGAAGAAGATGAAAATTATAAAATGGTTTTCGCCGGGCTTCAAAAAAAATGGTCTGCCTTAAAAATCTCCGGCGCAAGAAGTTTTGGAGCGTTGCCGCTATGGCCGGTGGTCAGCCTGGATGAGGATGTGGGAAGTGAAGAAACAAACCGCGCCTGCTTGATTTGAATGCTAGTGACCACGACTTCTTCTCTGGTGGAGGTTCGTACCGACCGAATGAGTTTTGCCTTGATCTCCATTGTACTGACACTTAAGGCAGAGGAACCCTGTGCCCCCATTGCATTTACAGGCAACGGATAATTTTTTAATCGTTCGTTATAACGATTGAGAACAAGAGCTGGGGAAGCGATGGGTTTAAGAAGAGACAGGGTTTTGGGGGTGGGTGTCTCTTTGAGGTCTGTCGATGCATGCGCTTTAAACGAAAATTTTGCCCCCACCTTGAATTTGCCATCGGAAGAATAACCGTTCAGCGTTTCACAACGCACCACTTCCGCTTGAATATTATTGGTTTCTGAATCCTTCCTTTGATTGGGGATGATCAAATTGAATTGCGTGCCGCGTGGGAGATACTTGTTGGCACGAAAAGATATTCCGTGGATGCTCAAATTCCGGACAGTGACCTCCGACTGTTTTTTGACGATGCCCCAAAAAATGCATGCCGACAAATCCACCTTCATCCTGGGCATTTTTCTTTTTTCCGCTGACAGGCTCATTCCAATTCTCCCCTTAGGTCGGTTCTCGATTCCCTTGGATATTTTCAAATACCCCGTCAATCGAAAATAATATCATTATTTTCAAGTAGTTACAACTCACCCCACCTTGGACAGCAAAAGGTCCCGGAGGTTCATCTGTGAACAATTCGTGACATGGGCTTGACCCTCCCGCAACATTTCTTTGCGATCCTGAGGGCGTCATAAAAAGGAGTAAAAAAATCAGACTAAGTAAATCCATTCACTTTCTAAAGAGAGGTCAGCATGGATACAGCTCATCTACCCAAAGAGATCGCCAGAATAAAGTTCAGAGTCCGCCAGATTGAGTTGCTACACTTTAAAAAATTAGGTCTGCGCTTGTTATGGAAATCGATTCTATTGAATTGCCGAATGGGAAGCCAAAAAATTAGATGTCTGGTTGGAGGAAAATAATAGACATACAAATCACCACATTTCCTTTTCTAAAATCCTGTCAAAAATGTCCTCTGTATTTTAATTCCCACCAGTGGGTTTTATACCTCGTAGCTTGCTACGGCTTTTAAATAAAAATCCTTATCGGATACCCCG
>VAPK010626463.1_pt1 | contig 21881 bp, 19 predicted proteins | sample 3395031 | NCBI WGS metagenome assembly VAPK01 (sample SAMN08290443, study PRJNA428436) | hydrothermal vent metagenome | isolation source: Deep-sea hydrothermal vent chimney 1 | place: Pacific Ocean: Juan De Fuca Ridge
AAGACCCTTTTCAAATTTCAGGATAATCTCCCTATAAAACTCATCGCTTTGAAGCCTTTCAACATCTTCACAACCCAGTTTTTGAAACTCGCTTACCGTTAGTTTCGGGTCAATGTCCAGAATTACGCCGCCAAAATCAAAAATGATGTTTTCTATTTCCATCCCCAAAGGTTTGATGGCAAAGATAATTGATTGCGAAATAGGACACTGATTTTTATGATTGAACTGATTTGGTATGATCAAAAGAGCAGTCTGAATTATAACAATCAATCTAATCCGTGTAATGTTCCCCTATTAGCGATAGGCAGGAACACCTTGGGAAAAGGCTGTCATTTCTACGAACGAAATCCCCCTGGCAACAGGTTTTTTCTTAGGAGATCTCTCACGCCGGCTAAAGACAAACGTTTTGGAAAATCAATTTATTCCATGCCGGCTCAGGGTTAAACGTTTATAAGGAGATTTGCGAGGTATAAATCCAAACATTTTACCCACATCATATTCTAACTATAATTTGGAATTTCAACACTCTTCGGTCTTCCGACTCCCTTGTTAGCATTTCTAAAGAATTGAATCGCTTCATTACAGCCATCAACATATTTGAATCATTCAAACCCGTTTTAACATTCTTTAACCGTGCCAAAAATCAAATTCCTTTTCGGAAATTGTGACTTATTTTCATAACATACTGTTTATAATTCATTTATAGCCAGTATTTTTATAGTTTATAAATTAGCATGCATGCGTACTAAATAATATATTAAATTTCATTTGTATATACATTTGCTGCTTGTTTAAAATTTAACACTTAAAAGTATATAGATGTATGCATGCGCTAGTATTTATTAAACAGGTTCCGGATGCCTCACAGGTAAGGGTAAATTACGAAACGGGCACGTTGATTCGCGAAGGCGTTCCCGCTATCCTCAACCCTTTTGAAGCCCATGCTGTGGAAGAAGCCGTAAAATTAAGAGAACAATTCGGCGGAAAAGTTACCGTCATCACCATGGGGCCGCCACAGGCTACTCAGGCGCTGAAAGAATGCCTTTCCATGGGTGCCGACAAAGCCTATCTTTTGTCCGACAGGGCTTTTGCAGGTTCCGACACACTGGCCACTTCTTATGCGCTTTATGAAGGTGCCCGCAAAATTATCGAACTGGAAGGAGAAGTCGATCTGTATTTTGCAGGCAAACAGGCCATCGATGGCGATACGGCACAAACCGGTCCCGGCATTGCCACCCGCTTTGACATCCCACTGGTTACCTATCTTACCAAAATGGATGAAGTGAATTTCGAGAAAAAGTACGCCATCGCCACCCGGCTGACAGAATTCGGACAGGAAACCGTTCAGGTCCCGATTCCGGCTTTCTTTACTGTGGAAGAAACCTTGAATGAACTCTCGCATGCTCCCTTGCCGTGGCTAATTAAAGCTGCACAGACGGAAATCATCATGCTTTCCAGTCAAAATGTGGAACTCGACCGCGACCAGTGCGGCTTAAAACATTCACCCACCATGGTTAAGAAAGCCTTCACGCCTGAAAAAAGACAACGCGGCGAAACTTTGACCGGCTCTTTGGATGAACTTGTGAAAGAAGCTGCCGAACATTTAGAACCCTTTGTAAAATAAGAAATCGTATCATGTTAGATCTCACAAAAAAAGACCCGGAAATTTCCAATTATAAAGATGTCTGGGTATATGTCGAACAAAATGACGGCGTGGCTCAATCCGTATCTTTCGAGCTTTTGACCAAAGCACGCGAACTGGCTGCCCAGGTCAACGGAAAAGTGGCTGCCGTTTCCATAGGAAAAGAAGTTTCCCATCTTGCTGAGGAAGTTTTCAAATACGGCGCCGACAAATTCTACATCATTGAAGATGAAATTTTTGCCGACTATCGCACAGAACCTTATCGGGAGGCATTGTCGAAACTGGTCGTTAAATACAAACCGGAAATCTTTCTCATCGGGGCTACCACCCAGGGCCGCGACCTTTCGGGAACTGTGGCCACCGAGTTAAGAACCGGCCTTACGGCAGATACCACAAAACAGGATGTTGATCCGGAAACCAAATTTTTGTTGATGACACGTCCTACCTTCGGCGGAAGCCTGATGGCTACCATTTACTGCCCGAAACACAGGCCGCAAATGTCAACGGTACGTCCGGGTGTGTTCTCTGCAGTGCCTGTTGAATCGCCCGTTGCCGGGGAAATTATAAAGGGAAAAACAGACATCACTGAAGATCAGATCGTCAAAAAAATCCTCAAGAAAGTGGTTTCCAACAAAGGCAGCGTCAACCTTTCTTTTTATGAAGTGATCGTTGCTGGCGGAAAAGGTATGGGAAACAAAGAAAACTTTAAGATGCTTCAGAATCTGGCCGATTTACTGGGCGGCACATGGGCAGGCTCACGTAAAGCCGTTGAGTTAGGTTATGTTCCACAGTCGAGGCAGGTCGGACAAACAGGACAGACGGTTCACCCCAAGCTGTACATTGCCTGCGGGATTTCGGGCGCCATTCAGCATGTGGTAGGAATGCAGACTTCAGATATCATCATTTCCATCAATACGGATAAAGATGCACCCATCTTCGATGTTTCCACCTATTGCATCGTTGAAGATGTCCTGAAATTTGTGCCCAAACTGATCGAGCAATTAAAAAATCACGAACTAGCGGAGGTAAAAAATGAGCGATAAACTAAAATATGATGTAGTGATTGTGGGGGCTGGTCCTGCAGGACTATCGGCTGCCATCGTTCTGGCTAAAGCCGGAGTGAAAGTCATGGTGATTGAGCGCGGGAAGTTTCCAGGTGCTAAAAACGTCATGGGCGGAGTCTTTTATACCGATTGTATGAAAGGGATCGTGGATGAATTTCCAGGAAAGGCTCCTGTTGAAAGGCACATCATCGAACAAAGAATGTGGATTCTGGATGAAAAATCATCCGTTGGATTCAACCATAAAAATGATCTTTTTAATGAAGAGCCTTATAATTGCCACACTGTATTCAGGGCAAAATTCGACCGCTGGCTTTCCGATGAAGCTGAAAAAGCAGGTGCTTTGATCATCAACAACACGGTGGTCAGGGAAGCCATTGTAGAGAATGGAAATGTGGTAGGCATCAGAACCGACAGGCCGCAGGGCGATGTGTTTGCCAATTGCGTGATCCTTGCCGACGGCGTTAATTCACTGGTGGCAAAATCGCTGGGCATGAGGCAGAACATTAAAAAAGATGCCGTTGCCGTATCCGTTAAGGAAGTCATCGGGCTGGATGAAAAAGTCATCAACGACCGGTTTAATGTAAAACCTGGTGAAGGTGTTACCATCGAAATGACGGGAAGTTTCTTCAACGGCGAAGCCATGGCTTTTCTATATACCAACCAAAAATCAGTTTCGCTGGGAGTTGGCATGGTCGTTTCCGATCTGGTCAAAAACAAAATCAATCCCAACGAATTAATTGAAAGTTTAAAGAAACATCCCTCTGTTGCTCCGTTAATTGAAGGGGGCCAGACCAAGGAGTTTTTGGTACACTTAATCCCTGAAGGCGGATTTCACGCTATACCCAAACTGGTGGGCAACGGCGTGATGATTGCCGGTGATGCTGCCATGCTGGTAGATTCCATTCACCGCGAAGGTTCAAACCTGGCTATCACTTCCGGAAAATTTGCCGCTGAAACTTATCTCGAAGCCGCCAAAAAAGGCGATTTCTCTGAAAAAGCTTTATCGCTTTACCAGGAAAAACTCAAAGAAAGCTTTGTTTTGAAGGACTTAAAAAAATACAAAGGTCTTCCCGATTTGCTTCAAACAAATCAAAGACTGCTCAGGAAATATCCGAAGGTTTTGAATGATGCCGCTTTTGAACTTCTGAAAGTCAATGGCGTTTCCAAAAAGGAAAAAGAAAAGCTGATCTGGAAAAATATGAAACAGGAAATCGGATTAACCAATATGGTCAGGGACATGTTTAAAATATGGAGAAATGTAATATGACACTGGAAGATAAACTATATTTAAACGGCTTTAAAACCGATGAAACCGGAGGTTCACATCTGGCCATAAAAGATGAAAAAGTTTGTGAAACCTGCATATTGAAGCAATGTCTTTATGTTTGCGCGTGCAGTGTATATGAACTCAACGAAAACACGCATAAAGTAGAAATTAATTATGATGCCTGTCTGGAATGCGGAACTTGCCGTATTGCCTGCGATAACATTGACTGGAGTTATCCAAGGGGTGGTTTTGGTATTGCTTATAAATTTGGCTGAAATTTATCCTTCCCGCCATAGTAAACCATTCCCAAAAAAAACGGGGCAATAAGTTTACAGGTTTTCCTATTCGCCCGCTTGCATCGCTGTAAGATTTAATAATAGCCGGGCTATTTGTTGTTTTTGTCCTTCGGTTTCTGTAGCTTTGATGGCGAAGTCTCATCATTTAGACAAGAAAAGGGGAAATCATGAAAACTGCTTTTATTACCACCTACAAGCCCCGCGAATGCGGCATTGCTACTTTTACCGGAAACCTCATCGATGCTATGAACTGGAATTTGCAGGACCGGGAAAAGGACTTTGACCCTTTCGTTGTGGCCATGGACGACCGCGAGGAAAGTTATCATTATCCCGATATTGTTAAGTACACCATTCGCGAAAGCCGCCAAAGAGATTATCTAAAAGCTGCCGACTTTATTAATTACAATGCTGACATCTGTGTATTACAGCATGAATTTGGTATTTTTGGCGGAAAGCACGGAATCTATATCCTGCCACTAATCCATAAGCTAAAAGTACCCCTTGTTGTTACTTTTCATACCATATTGAACGAACCTTCCTTTAGTGAAAAAGCTATTATTCAGGAAATTGGAAAGCAAGCGTCCAAAATTGTGGTGATGAGTAAAATGGCAGTTAATTTTCTTGTGAAAATCTATGAAATCCCAAGAAAAAAAATTGTTATCATTGAGCATGGCCTGCCTGATTTTGATTTCACCCGTCATGAACTGTTTAAGAAAAAGTATCACGTTGAAGACAAAATCTCCCTAATGACTTTTGGGCTGATCAGTAAGGGAAAAGGCATTGAAACGGTGATCCGCGCACTTCCTGCTGTTGTGGAAAGACATCCTGACGTACATTATACCGTTTTGGGAAAAACACACCCCAATGTTTTGAAAGTGTCGGGTGAAAAGTACAGAAACTTTCTCACACGGCTTGTGCAACAGAATCACCTTTCAGATCACATTATGTTTATTGATGCTTTTCTGGATGAAACCACCCTTTGCGAATACCTCTCCGCCATTGATGTGTACATTACTCCCTATCTCGACGAAGCTCAAATTACCAGTGGCACGTTGTCTTATGCCGTGGGCGCCGGGGCTGCAGTAGTATCAACGCCTTACTGGCATGCGCAGGAATTACTGGATCAGGGTCGGGGTATATTGTTCAATTTCAATGATCCCGAGGAATTATCCCGGTCCCTGAATACGCTTATCGATAATCCTGACAGCCTACAGAAAATCAGAAATAAAGCTTATGCCTTCGGACAACGATTTACCTGGCCCAACCAGGGGAAAAAATATTTGGAAATTGCCCGGTTGGCCATCAAAGATTATCAAAAACCAAAGAATTTCAAGGAAAAGGTTATTGACCCGACCTTAATGCCTAATTTCAACTTTGCCCACGTTAGGCGGATGACGGATAGTACCGGGATTCTTCAACATGCACGGTTTAATATCCCTAATTATCAGCATGGTTATTGTTTGGATGACAATGCCAGGGCATTACTGGTAACAGCCATGGACTATCATCGGCAAAAGGATCCGGAAGTCATGAACCTGATGATAATCTATCTTTCATTTATTCAATATGCACAAAATGAGGATGGAAGCTTTCATAATTTTATGGGATATGATCGTCATTTCCTTGATGAAAAAAGTTCTGAAGATGCCTTTGGCCGTACCATTTGGGTTTTGGGTTTTTTAATCGAAAATGCCCCTAATGATGCTTTTTTTCAAATTGCAAAAAAATTGTTTGAAACTTCTTTCCGGCAATTTGAACACTTAAAAAGTGTCAGGGGAATTGCTAACACCTTGATCGGGATTAGTTACTACCTAGGGCGCTTCCCCTGGGATGAAGGCATGATAAACATCATTAAAGGACTGGCAAACAGGCTTTTAGAGGCTTACCAAAATAATAGTTCACCTGAATGGCGATGGTTTGAACCATCCCTCACTTATGAGAATGGCTTGATACCAGCTTCCCTGTTTTTCGTTTTTGAAAGAACAGAAGTTCAGAAATATCTGACTGTGGCGAAGGAGAGCCTGGAGTTTTTAGATGAGATTGTTTTTAAGGCTGATTACATTTCTTTAATTGGTAACGAACAATGGTACGCTAAGGGTGGCACCCGGTCCCGGTTCGACCAACAGCCCATTGATGCTATGGCTATGGTGCTAATGTACAAAAAGGCCCATCTGATTTTTAATAGTGACAAAGAATACCTGAAAAAAATGTTTAATTCCTTTATGTGGTTTTTTGGCGAAAACGACCTCCGAATACCTTTATATGATTATGAAACCAAAGGATGTTGCGATGGCCTTGAAAAACAGGGTGTAAACCGAAACGAGGGAGCCGAAAGCATCCTCGCTTATTTGTTGTCCCATTTGTTTGTATTGATAGCTTTTGAAAATGAATAGTTATATCCGGGAATTATGTCTGTAGTAACGCGTTATAAAAACAACCCCATCCTCACCCGTGAGGATGTGCCCTACCCTGTGGTAACTGTACACAATGCCGCGGTGGTCAAAAGAGAGGGAAAATATATTATGATATTTCGTTCCCATTTACATAATGGACGCAGCATCCTCGGTATCGCCGACAGTGTTGACGGGATTAATTTCAAAGTACGCGAAAAGCCTTTTATGACTCCTACAGATAAAAGTCCATATCAGGAATATGAGTCCTGGAGCATCGAAGACCCTCGCATTACATTTATTGACGGAGAATATATCATCACTTACAGCGCTTATTCCCCCAATGGTATTCGAATTGGTTTGGCAAAAACCAGGGATTTTGAAAAAATAGAAAGATTCTCCATGATAACGGAAGCTGACTATCGTAATGTTGTAATCTTTCCGGAGAAATTTAACGGCCTTTACGCGCGGCTCGACCGCCCTCATTCTGAAATAAGTCCCTGGAGTATCTGGATTTCCTATTCCCCAGATTTAAGGTTTTGGGGGGAATCCAGGCGGATTATTGATCCCGCACCTTATCATTGGGACGAAATGAAAATAGGACCTGGTGCACCCCCCATCAAAACCGGAAAAGGATGGCTCAATATATATCATGGCGTTTTCCCTACCATGGACGGAAGCGTTTACCGGCTGGGTGTTTGTCTCCACGATTTAAAGGACCCATCCAAAATCATAGGGGTTAGCGATGATTGGATCCTGCAACCGGAAGACCCCTGGGAAATCACAGGGTATGTGCATAATGTGGTGTTTAGTTGCGCAGCAATCCCGGAAGAAAACGGCATTTTACGAATTTATTGGGGAGGGGCTGACACCGTTATGTGTACCGGTACTGCCCGAATTGAGGAGCTGGTAAACCTTTGCCTTTCAAACCCCAGAAATGCCCTGTAAGGAGACTGACACGAGCATCTGGATTTGGAAGGAAGGTTCAGAAATAAACAAATGAGAGGAACGAAATAAATGAAAATAGCGGTGCTGTCACCTGCATGCTGGCGTACCCCGCCACGGAAATATGGTCCCTGGGAGCAGGTGGCTTCAAACATTGCGGAAGGATTAGTGGAAAGGGGGCACGAGGTAACGCTTTTTGCAACAGCCAATTCTGTTACCAGGGGAAGCCTTGAAGCTGTTTGTAACCAGCCTTACGGAGAACACCCGGAAATGGATGCCAAAGTTTGTGAATGCCTCCATATCTCACATTTTATGGAGCGGGCAGGAAGTTTTGATATTTTGCACAACAACTACGATTTTTTACCGCTAACCTATACCGGCCTGATTTCCACCCCAATGGTAACAACCATTCACGGCTTTTCTTCCCCTAAAATTATCCCGGTCTTTAAGAAATACAATTCCAATAACTTCTATGTGTCTATTAGTAACTCCGACCGGAGTCCAGAATTAGACTATCTAGCCACGGTTTATAATGGCATTAAAACCAGCCAATTTACCTACCGGTCTGAAGCCGGAGATTATTTGTTGTTTTTCGGACGTATTCATCCGGAAAAAGGAACTTTGGAGGCAATTCAAATTGCCCGGAAAGCAGGGATGAAGCTCATTATCTCAGGATTAATACAGGATGAAAAATATTTTAACGGAAAAATAAAACCCCTTTTGGATGATAAAACCATTGTGTATTCGGGCAATGCAGGGCCGGATAAACGTGATCAGCTTCTCGGCGGGGCATTAGCTCTTTTGCATCCCATTAATTTTGAAGAACCTTTCGGACTGAGCGTTGCCGAAGCCATGATGTGTGGAACCCCCGTGGTAGCTTTTAACAGGGGTTCAATGCCTGAGCTTATTGCAGATGGGAAAACGGGCTTTCTGGTTGGAAATATTAGAGATGCCGTTGATTCATTGTCACAAATTGGGAACATCAACCGGGCTGACTGTCGCCAATGGGCGATCAATAATTTTAGTATGGGAAAAATGATCAATGGCTACGAGGCCGTTTATGAAAAAATATTAGAAGGAAGTTAGGTTATGATACTTCCTCGCGACCCATTGCTTGTTCCCTGTGGTTCATCTCTCTATCCTTATAATGTCCATGGCAACTTTAATACCGTCGGCGGCGCTTGACATGATGCCGCCGGTATAACCGCTTCCTTCGCCTGCGAGATAAAGGTTTTCTATTCCGGCAGTCCGGCGATTTTCATCGCGCAGCACCTGAATGGGAGCGGAAGTTTTACTTTCCAGTCCCATGATATTTCCGGTTTCAAAACCTTTTATTTTCCTGCTGAAATTTTCCAATCCCACCCGCATGGCAGTGCTTATTTTATCAGGAAGATATTCCCACAAAGGCGCTCCGGTCAGGCCCATGGGATAACTGCTTTCGGGAATGCCGGAAGGGAGCTTTTTTTCGATAAAATTTTGAAGGCTGCAATAAGGGGCTTTGTATCCCGGCCCCAGATCGTAAAAACGCTGTTCAAGTTTTTCAAGCCAGTCAAGCGATTCGGAAGCCGACACCTCACGAGCCAGAAATTGATTCAGGTTGATGCCTGCCACACAGGCGGCATTGGCAAATTTCTCATCTCTTCGATAGCGGCTCATGCCGTTCACAATATTTTGATTTTCATAAGCCGTGGCCGGAACAATCACGCCTCCGGGGCACATACAAAAGCTGTAAACAGGATGATTTTCCGTTCCTTTTGATGTGAGGCGGTATTCCGCTGCCTTCACACCCGGCAACTTTTTAATACCCCATTGTGCTTTATTGATAAGTTCCTGCGAATGTTCCATGCGGCTTCCAAGCGCAAAATTCTTCGTACGAAAAGGCACGCCACGTTTCATCAACATCCGGTATGTTTCATAAGCAGAATGGCCAGGTGCAATCACAAAATAAGACGCATCCAGATTCCCATTTTGTGTAACAGCTTCGAGAATATTTCCGTTTTTGACGATGATATCATTCAACCGGGTTTCAAAAAGCATGATCCCACCCAATTCCAAAAACTGCAAACGCAGCTTTTTCACGATGGTTCTCAGTAAATCACTTCCAAGATGCGGATGGGTCATGTAGCGGATTTCAGGCGGACCTCCGGCTTCTACATAAGCATTAAGGATAAATGGCTTTTCAAATGAAATGTGTTTGCTCCTCGAAGTAAGTTTACCATCAGAAAACGTTCCGGCTCCGCCTTCGCCGAAGGCATAATTTCCCATGGGATCGAAAATTCCCGTGGATTCAAAAGCCTGGATACGCCGGGCACGCTGTTCCACTTCCTGTCCCCTTTCTAACAATGTGGTTTGAAAACCTGCTTTTTGCAAAACCAATGCTGCAAAGAATCCTGCCGGGCCACTGCCAACGACTACCACTTTTTCTTTCCGTTTTCGATAAGGGATTTTAAGTTCCGGCAATGGTTCCGGTCCATCTCCCTTTAACTCATCAGAAGTAACCAAAACCCGTATTTGCCAATGGATGTCGCTTTTCTTTCTGGCATCCAGCGCCTTGTTTTCTATCTGAAAAGAAAACTCCCGGATCTTTAACAGATCGCGGATCCTCTTTTTTAATAGTTCCTGATCGTAGCTGGTCGGGAGTTTGAAAGAAAATTGCCGGTAGCCCATAGGGTGCTTTTATTTGATTTAAGAACAAGGAACATCGATTTTTGATTTGAGAACTCGATAAAACTTCTAAAATCCTAACTCGTTAATCCATGTTCGACATTCCCAAGGTCCTATTTCACTTCGCTGCCATTGTTGACTACGACATCAGGCGAAACAAAACGCAGGTTTCCTTTTTTGTCCTCCGCCATCAGGATCATCCCCTGGGAAGTGATGCCCTTCAGCTTTCGCGGAGCAAGGTTAACCAGAACATTGACTTGTTTTCCAATGATTTCTTCGGGTTGATAATGTTCTGCAATACCTGAAACCACGGTTCTGCGGTCGATTCCAGTATCAATCAGTAGTTTCAAAAGTTTCTTGGTCTTGGGAACTTTTTCAGCTTCAAGAATGGTTCCCACGCGAATATCCATTTTTGAAAAGTCGTTATAGTTGATCTCTTCTTTTTTTGGATTCACACTTTGATTCTTCTGATTTTCTTCTTTTGTGGCAAGCAATTTTTGCACCTGTTTCTCCACATCTGAATCTTCGATTTTCTCAAATAGAAAATCAGGTTTACCTAACTGATGACCGGATTGCAGCAACTCAGCACTTCCTGCAGCATCCCACGGCAGCACTTCCTGGTTCAGCATTTCTCTAAGCTTCTTAGCTGAGAAAGGCAGGAACGGTTCCCCGAGAATAGCAAGATTAGCAGCAATTTGCAGCGAAATATTCAATATGGTTCCCCCCCGCTCTTTATCTGTCTTAAAAATCTTCCAGGGTTCATTGTCGGTAAGATATTTATTTCCCAAACGCGCAAGGTTCATCAGCTCTGACAAAGCTTCCCGGAAACGGTACAAATCAATACTTTGTGAAATCTTATCCGGGAAACCTTTCAAAGTTTCCAATGCTTTGCGGTCTGAATTGGTAAGCTCCTGCATCGACGGTACTTTCCCTTCAAAATATTTCTGTGTCAGCACCAGCGTGCGGTTGATGAAATTTCCGAAAATCGCCAGCAACTCATTGTTATTGCGAGCCTGAAAATCCTTCCAGGTAAAATCGTTGTCTTTGGTTTCCGGTGCGTTTGCCGTTAAAACATAACGCAACACATCCTGTTTTCCGGGAAATTCTTCCAGATATTCATGCAACCAGACAGCCCAATTCCGGGAAGTAGAAATTTTATCGTTTTCAAGATTCAGGAATTCGTTGGCCGGAACATTATCGGGCAAAATGTAAGAGCCTTCCGCTTTCAGCATTACCGGGAAAATGATGCAGTGAAAGACAATGTTGTCTTTCCCGATGAAATGAACCAGCTTGCTGTCGTCAGATTTCCAGTAAGGTTCCCAGTCTTTTCCTGATTCACGGCTCCATTCTTTGCTTGCCGAAATGTAACCAATAGGTGCATCAAACCATACGTAAAGTACTTTTCCTTTAGCTTCTTCCAGAGGAACTTTCACCCCCCAATCTAGGTCGCGGGTAACAGCACGGGGTTTCAATCCCTGATCAACCCAGGATTTTACCTGGCCATATACATTTGATTTCCAATCCTTTTTATGTCCTTCCAAAATCCATTCCCTGAGCCAGTCTTCGTATTGGTCGAGCGGCAGATACCAGTGTTTGGTCTCTTTCAGTACCGGAACATTTCCGCTCAGCGCTGATTTTGGATTGATGAGTTCCAGCGGGCTCAATGAAGTACCACAGCTTTCACACTGGTCGCCGTAAGCTTTTTCGAAACCGCAATAAGGACAGGTTCCCGTGATGTAACGGTCGGCAAGAAAGGTTCCGGCCTCTTCGTCGTAGTACTGCTCGTTTGTTTTTTCGATGAATTTTTCATCCCTGTAAAGGTGTTCGAAAAACTCAGAAGCCGTTTCATGATGCACCGGAGCTGAAGTCCGCGAATAAATATCAAAAGAAATCCCGAATTCTTCAAAAGACTTCTCGATGATATTGTGATACCGGTCCACAATATCCTGCGGAGAAACGCCTTCCTTGCGTGCTTTGATGGTAATGGGAACGCCGTGTTCGTCGGAGCCGCCGATAAACAAAACATCGTTGCCTTTGGAACGCAGGTAACGTGCGTAGATATCAGCCGGAACATAAACGCCCGCCAGATGGCCAATGTGGATGGGGCCGTTAGCATACGGCAGAGCCGAAGTCAGCGTATATCTTTTAAAAGTTTTACTCATTACAATTTCGTTTCAAATTTCGGACAAAGTTACGGAATAGACCATTAGGACAAAATACCCTTTTAAAGAATTCCATCTTATCCGTTTCCGGGAAATCTGTTGGAACGCTATATCTGTTAGGACGCAAAATTTTGCGTCCTAACAGAAAATTAATTGTAGCTTTGTTGATGTGCAAGATTTTGCGTATCAACAAAGCGGAAAGCAACTTTTTATGATCAAACCACTTCCACTTCATAACGGAGACACCATTGGCCTTGCAGCTCCTGCAAGGAAAATTTCCAAAAAGGAACTTGAAATAGCTGTAGAAATTATCGAAAACCGGGGATACAAAACGCTTCATGGAGCACATCTTTTTGACAGCGACCACCAATTTGCAGGAAGCGATTCAAGTCGCACGGAAGACTTCCAGCAAATGATCCTGAATCCTGATATCAAAGCTATCCTGGCGGTGAGAGGCGGATATGGTTCTGTAAGAATTGTGGACCAACTGCCTTTGGTTTCATTGCTTACGCAGCCCAAGTGGATAGCCGGTTACAGCGATTTGACTGTTTTTCATAATCATATCAACAATATGGGAGTGCAGACATTGCACAGCACCATGCCTATTAATTTTTCCACAAATACAACAGAAGCGCTGGATGCTTTGTTCGATGTGCTGGAAGGAAAACTGCCAAATTATGATTTTGGAGGCCTTGTTTTAAACCGTCCGGGAAAAGCGCGGGGAACTTTGGTAGGAGGAAATCTGTCGGTGTTGTACAGTCTTTTGGGAAGTGCTTCGTTTCCGAAAATGCAAAACTCAATACTCTTTCTTGAAGACCTTGATGAATATCTTTATCACATCGACCGCATGATGATGGCGCTGAAACGTTCAGGGTTTCTTAAAAACCTTTCCGGTCTGGTGGTGGGTGCAATGACTGATATGCATGACAATGCAGTTCCTTACGGGAAAAGCGCTGAAAAAATAATCCGCGAAACAGTGAATGACTATCCTTTTCCTGTGGCTTTTAATTTCCCCGCCGGACACATTTCCGATAACCGCGCTTTGATTATGGGAGGAAATGTAGAACTGGAAGTAGGCGAGAAGTCCAAACTTATTTTTTCTGCTTAATGCGATTTTCATGGCCCGGCACAATCAGATAGGAATCGAAGGAGAACAAATTGCCCGTGATTTTCTCATCCGGAAAAACTATAAAATCCTGGAAACAAACTGGCAGCATGAAAAAGAAGAAGTGGATATCATTACCATGGATGGTAACGAATTGGTGATTGTAGAAGTGAAAACTCGCAGCACAGATTATTTCGGAGATCCGGAAGAAGCGGTAGATGAAGCAAAAGAGAACCGTCTGATCACTGCAGCAGAAGCCTATCTGGAACAAAATGACCTTGAAGTGGAAGTACGCTATGATATTATCTCCATCATTTTAAAAAATAACCGTCCCGAAATCCGTCATATTCAGGATGCCTTCTTCCCACAATGATTATTTTAAACCGTTATTTCGGATGTGGTTTTGAATGAAAAACCAGCAACGGAACTTCCGTTTGGAAAAGGACTTTCTTTGTTAAGCTGGGATGATAAAGCTTGGTGAATAAATTGCGGTGATGAGTGGTCATTGCCACAATATCAATCGACTTTTCCTGAACAAAATCTTCGAGGCACAACTGAGCATCAAGACATTCGAGCAAGCTATATTCTATTTTAGCTATGTCAAGATTTTCGGTTATAAATTTTTTCATTTTGTGCATGCTAACCTCATCTTGCTTTTCGATAGCTTCCGAGATATGCAGACAATAAATTTGCGCGTCGAACGGATTGGCGAAAGTAGCCAGCCGGCTCAGCGACCAAAAATCCGTTTCGTCGAAACCGGTAGCATACACAATCCTTTTAGGAGCAAGCTTGTTACGAGCATCAAAATCTTTGGGAACCGCAATAACAGGGATACGCAATTTTTCTATGACTTTGGCAGTAACACTTCCAAATGACCACATTCCTTCGCGTTTGTTGCCGCGTGTTCCCATCACAACCAATCCCGGTTTGTATTCTCTGGCATATTCCAAAACCCCGGAAAGGACATTGTCAGGAGCTAAATCATAAAAAACATTGACACCTTTAATTCCTTTCTCTTTTATCCGGTCTTTCAGTTTCTTTGAAAGGGTCTTTAACCACTTTTCTGTCTGCTCTTCCACTTCCCGGGTGATCTGTTCCAGATTGGATGCAAAAGTAAAAGTCTCAAGGTGGGAAAAAGGGTTCATATTTGGATCAAGGTAAACATTCAGCAGCATGACATCCGATTTTAAAGCTGCGGCAATTTGTAATGCATAGAATGCTGCATTTTCAGCATGAGCTGAAAAATCCACAGGAACTAAAATACGTCTGGCCAGACGCATATAATCCACTGCCTGTTGTTTTTCTTTACCATAAGCAGATTTAAAATCATCCAGAATGCTGGAGGCTTCCACAAAATCTTCATCGTTCACCATCACATCCACACCTCCTGCAGCACCTTCAATTCTGTTGGCATGCACGATAATGCTTTCAATACCGTGCCGTTCCAGCATGGCACTTAATAATTGCGCCCGCATTTGCGTCAGGGTCCCCAGGTTAAGCAGCTTTTTTTCCATGGTTTTATGATTTGCCTATTTGTGATGTAAATATAATTAAATTTTACCTTTAATGCAAGGAAACAAAGCGAATTGTTTAATTTTGCAAGCTCATTCTAAAGATATTATGGAACGTAACAGAAATAGATTTAAACCGGAAAAAGAACAAAAACCGGGAAAAGAGAGCAGGCGTTTTTCAAAACCCCGGACTGGTTCAAAAGAACGGTTCCATTCTAAAGCCAAAAAAGGTCAGGAAGATGCTACGTTTTCAGAAGAAGATCCGTCTTCCAAAAGACGCACTTATTCCAAAAGCAAACCTTATCCTAAAGAAAAGACTTTCCCAAAAGAAAAACCATATTCAAAAGAAAGAAATGATTCTGATGAGAAATCAGATTTGAAAGAAAGCAGGTTTTCAAGAAGTAAGCCCTATTCCAAAGAAATTCCTTTTTCTAAAAACAAGCCGGGTTCAAAAACAAGACCTTTTCCCAAAGAAAAAAATAATTTGGAAGAGAAATCAGGTGCTAAAAACCGGTCTTTTTCCAAAAAGAAACCTTATTCTAAAGAAAGAACAGGTGCGGAAGATAAACCTAACTTCAAAGAACGCCGTTTTTCCAAAAGCAAGCCTTTGTCAACGCGGAAGAGAAGCACTATTGATGTAAATGAATTTCCTGTTTCTGAAGCTCCTATTAGGCTAAACCGCTATCTTGCCAATGCAGGAATTTGTTCTCGCCGTGAGGCCGACAAACTGATACAAAGCGGAACTGTTTCCGTTAACGGAGCTGTTGTCACCGAACTGGGAACCAAAGTAGGCCCCAACGACAAAGTGCAGTTTGGAGGAGAAACGCTTTCGCGCGAACGTTCCCAGTATCTTTTGCTGAACAAGCCCAAAGATTTTCTTACCACGTCGGACGACCCAATGAACCGCAGAACGGTGATGAGCCTGGTGGAACATGCCTGTAAAGAACGTATTTATCCGGTCGGCCGGCTCGACAGGAATACAACCGGATTGTTGCTTTTTACCAACGATGGGGATCTGGCCAAAAGGCTGATGCACCCGAAATTTGAAACAAAAAAAATCTATCACGTTTATCTGGATAAAAATCTTACCAAAAACGATCTGCTGAGCATTGCAGACGGTTTAGAGCTGGAAGACGGGTTTATTCAACCAGACAGTGTTGCCTATGTGGCTCAGGTTGAAGATAAAAAGCAGATTGGTATTGAACTTCATTCAGGGAAAAACCGTGTTGTCCGCCGAATCTTTGAGCATTTGGGTTACGAAGTGGTAAAACTGGACCGCGTGTTTTATGCCGGACTCACAAAAAAAGACCTTCCACGCGGAAAATGGCGTTTCCTGACACCAAAAGAGGTGAATCTGTTGAAACGGATATAACCCTGTTTCTTGAAAAAGAGCTGAATTACTATCATTTAAACCTTTAATCCAATTAATCAAAATATAGTTTATTTAATCTTCTGCGTGTTTGTCGATCATTTTTTTGTAAAAGGCAAACAAAGCCTTATTAATCTCACATTCAATATTTTAAATACTATTATTGTCAAAGGGGGCAGAAAGAAATATTTTTTACTTTAGCTCACTTAAAAAACAGAGGCACATGAATAGTTATGAAAGAAAAGTAAAAGTTTATCGACAGGAATTAACTTTTTTGCCCGCACAAAACCGGGTCATTCCAAAATTATTTGATTTTGATAAAGACAGGGTATTAAAAATATTTGATCGTATTTTAAACCTTTCAAGCAAAGAGCGTGATACCATTTTAAAACAAATCCTTGAGAAATTTGAGGGGCGTCATAAAGATATCAAAAGGATTCTGAAGGACAACTTTGATCAAATTACCGGCAAACTGGATAGAACTAAATACAGTAACCTTACCCTCGAGGACAAGCTTATTATCGGAGCTTATTTCACGTTTGAATATTCCATTGAATCGGCAGCCTTGTTTAATCCTTCGATCGTTCCCCATCCTTTTCAGAACCCGAAAGAGATAGAAAAAGATGAGCTTAAAGTCATTATAAGTTTTCGTGCTGTAGGCGAAGGGCACATGTCCTCCATTGTTTTCAGAAGTGGCATCATAGATAAAAATGGAAGTCTCAGGATGGATCCTTCAAGTCCTTTGGTTGAAATGGCTAAAGTCATTCACTCCATTGAGTATAGTAAGTTGGATTTCAAAAGAAAACTTACTGACATGGAAAAATACGAAAGTGTCAGGGGAATTTTCAAAGAATTACTCGACTCGTTTACTTACGATGAGTTAAAAGAGGGTATCCGGGTTTTCAGGGAAAAAATCAAACTCACTAAGAAACAGGAAGAAGCTATCGACCTGATGCACTGGATCGTTCGTTCCAATTATGAAATTGAGTTTGACGATGAAACAGACGTCTCCGAAAGGGTGATTTTTCCCCGTTCTACAACTGACATCCGGGCCATAGAAGACGCACGTTTTGTGAATTTTGAGAATCCGGATGGTTCAAAAACCTATTATGCCCCATATACAGCTTTTAATGGGTTTTCAATACTGCCGCAACTTATTGAAACAAGAGATTTCTTCCGGTTCAAGATATCCACCCTGATCGGCTCAGGTTCACAAAATAAAGGAATGGCACTTTTCCCCGAAAAGATCAAGGATAAATACGCCATGATTTCCAGAAATGATAATGAAAATATGTTCATTATGTACAGTGATAACCTGTCGTATTGGAAAAACCCTGTTTTATTACGTGAACCCAAATATCCCTGGGAGTTTATTCAGATTGGAAACAGTGGCTCTCCCCTGAGAACGGACCGGGGGTGGCTGCTCCTCACCCATGGTGTCGGCCCGATGCGCACTTATTCTATCGGTGCTATTTTGTTGGATATGGATAACCCCGAAAAAGTAATTGCCGAACTCAAAGAACCGCTTTTGGTTCCTTTGAAATCCGAACGGGACGGCTATGTTCCCAATGTCGTTTATTCCTGCGGTGGTATCATTCATAACGAATGGCTCGTTTTGCCCTATGCCGCATCTGATACGCGCACAGGTATCGTTAAGTTCAAACTTTTTGAAATTTTTGAACAAATGGACTTTTTGAAAAGCTAAATATCCCATATCTGTCTTTCATGGAAGGCCATTAATCAAAATAGAAACCAAACTGGTTTCCGGTCGCGATTGAAAAAACAACTCAATAATATTTGGCTTTCAGAAAAGTTAAAGTTAGCTTTGCCTAAAATAGAGAAGTATGGGAAATAAAAATAATGCTGCTTCGGGCAACCTTTATCCTGAAGTAGGTGCAGCTTTTAGCTACGGCTGGGAAGTTCTGGAAAAGAATTTTCTCCCCTTACTTTTGGTGATCATCGTCATGATGTTCCTTGGCGGATTTTCGCCCTTGTTTATTAGCCATAATCCTTTAGGCCTGACTTTCTTCGCGACCTTGTTCGGAGTTCTTTTTTTTGGTCCGGTAAACTATGGCAAGAACTGGGTGTTTTTAAAAGCCGCAAGGAACGAAGAAGTGGAGGTCAAAGATATGTTTTCTGTCTTTGGCCCGCATTACTGGGAAATTGTACTGGCCAGCCTGCTCGTTTCAGTCATTATCGGAATTGGATTCGTTTTATTAGTCGTACCTGGAATTATCTTTCTTTGCCGGCTTGCTTTCGTGCCCTATCTTGTGGTTGATAAAAAGTATAAAGCCGTTGATGCCATCAGCAAAAGCTGGGAGATGACTAAAGGATTTGCCTGGACGATTTTCGATGGGATTGTTGTCATTCTTTATTGCCATAGCAGGTTTCATACTGCTTTTTGTCGGCATTTTTCCGGCACAGATATGGATCAGCGTTTCTTTTGCTTCTCTTTACCATGCCGTTGATTCCAAGGCCTTCAGGGTTATTCAGGTTTAGTTACGATCCCTGTTACTTTGTTCAAGTTTTGAATATTTCTTAAGATACATCTGGTGCATCACGGTAGCGTTTATTTTTGAAATCGGTTTGGCACCACCCAGAAAAGATGCTTCTATCAACGCTCCGGCTGCCTTTTCCAGGATTTGGGAAACCACGAAAGCTTCTTGTAATGTACGCCCTGCACAAAGAGCCCCGTGATTAGCCAACAATGCAGCCTTCCTTCCTTTTAACATTTTCACAGCCCGTTTTGCAAACTTCCTTGTTCCAGCAATGGTATATCGCGTCACACGTACCGAAGGCCCGATGATCTGAGCCATGTCGTCAATAATTGGAGGAATTTCCCTTCGGGCAGCAGCCACCGTGGAAGCATTCTTTTGATGGGTATGGATCACAGCATGAATGTCTTTTCGCTGTCGGTAAACTTCTGCATGCAAGCGAAATTCCGAGGATGGTTTGACGTTTCCTTCATATTCATAAGTCCGGAAATTCATTAAAATCAGTTCCTCGGGAAGCAGGTCATTATAAGTTCGTCCGCTGGGTGTAATCAGCATATGGTCTTCATCCACCCTGACACTGATATTTCCCCAACTACGGGTTACTAACCCCTCGCGGATAAGGTCCTTGCCTGCGGCAATTACTTCTTTTCTTAATGCTTCCAAATCCATAATTTTTTGTAAAAATACAGAATCGTTGGTTTTGTTATACGACCGGGTCACTGGTTGCGTTTTCCCATTTTGATCAGAGCGAATCAAAGCCTTTTGGCCTTGTTAAATTCTTAATTTTGCACCCTTCTTTGGAGAAATATCGCATGACAGAAGGTGCACAAAATAGCAAAGATACCATGAACCGGCTCGGAAAGGAAAAAACCCCATTTTTCTTTCTCGTCGATTTTGAATTAAAGAAACCGCAGGTATGGCGCTTGGATAAGATCAATCCTGAAACGCTACTTTATGATTTCAACGGGGAGAAAAATTACGCTTCGGATCCCAAACCTGAAGAGAAGCTTCATTTTAAAATTCATGATTTTTCAAAAGAAAAGTACGATGTAGCATTTCAGGAAGTGCAGAAAAATATTCGGTACGGGAATTCCTTTTTGCTGAATCTTACTTTTGCCAGCAGGATAGAAACCAATTACAGTTTGAAAGAACTTTTTTATTGCAGCAAGGCAAAATATAAAATCTGGTTTGAAGATTCTTTTGTCTGTTTTTCACCTGAAATTTTTGTCAGGATCGAAAACGGAGTTATTCGTTCATTTCCCATGAAAGGGACCATTGATGCAACCATCCCAAATGCAAATGAAAGGTTACTAAGCAACGAAAAAGAAACAGCGGAACACAGCACCATTGTTGATCTGATACGCAATGACTTAAGCTATATCGCCCAGCAGGTAAAAGTCCGAAGGTTTCGTTACATAGATTATCTGAAAACTAATAAAAACGAGATTCTCCAGATGAGTTCTGAGATCAGGGGAACCTTGCCGGGAAATTACTTTTCCGAACTGGGAGACATTATTTTCGGAATGCTTCCCGCAGGTTCTGTTTCGGGAGCTCCTAAAGACAAAACATTGGAGATTATCCGTTCGGCAGAAGGTGCCGATCGTGGTTATTACACAGGAGTAGCCGGTATTTTTGACGGAACCAATCTGGACAGCTCTGTACTGATCCGGTTTATTAAAAAAAATAAGAATGGCATGTTTTACAGGAGCGGCGGCGGCATTACTGCCAAAAGCAACCGCGAAGATGAATACTACGAATTAATACAAAAAATCTATGTGCCTTTTGCTTGAGACAATCCGTTATGAAAACGGACAGTTCGAGAATTTGCGCTATCATCAGCAGCGGATGGATGCTTCGCGAAAAGCGTTGTTTAACGATTCTATGAAAATTGATCTGGAAGCTGCACTGATCAAGGAAATTGAATTTAGAAAAACAGGACATCCCAAAGAAAAATTGTTACCGGGAAAAGGGCTGTTCAAATGCCGCGTGATCTATGATACTCAAATCCGGAGTGTGGAATGGCTTCACTACAAATATCCTGAAATTCACAGTCTTAAAATGGTTTGCTCCGACGAAATAGAATATTCGCACAAATATGCAAAACGCGATATATTGAACCAGCTGCTTGAAAAAAAAGATACCGCCGATGATATTTTGATTAAAAAAAATGGATTTATTACAGATACTTCTTTTTGCAATATTTTATTTTACAATGGACGAAATTGGGTTACGCCATCCTTTCCGCTTTTGAATGGAACACAACGCCAATATTTGCTAGGAAAAGAACAAATTCTCACGGCAGAGATCACCCCCGCAGATCTGGGAAATTTTTCAAAAGTACGCCTTATTAATGCTATGATACGATTTGAAGATGCACTGGATGTTGACATTAGCAATATTTTCTGACAGTCTTTTAATTTATTTTTAATATTTCTAATTCGCGGCTGATTTATAATTAATTACACCTTTCTGTATCCTGCAGAACGCGTTTTTCAATATCTTTGAACCCGTTATTTGGAGTCAACGAAACAATAAATAAATCACATGGAAATTTCACATATCGAACACATTGGCATCGCCGTAAAAAGCCTCGAAGAAGCCATTCCATTTTATGAAAATGTTTTGGGATTAAAATGTTACAACATTGAGGAAGTAAAAGACCAAAAAGTAAAAACGGCCTTTTTCAAAGTCGGACAGACAAAAATTGAACTTTTGGAAAGCACCGGTCCCGACGGTGCCGTTGGAAAATTCATCGAGAAGAAAGGAGAAGGACTACATCACATGGCTTTTGCCGTGAAAGACATAGAAAATTGTCTGGAAGAAGCTCAAAATAAGGATATTAAACTTATTGATGCGAAACCAAGAAAAGGCGCTGAAGGTCTTGATATTGCATTTTTATATCCCAAAGCTACTTTTGGCGTGCTGACGGAATTCTGCGAAAGCAGGGAAACTGACGATTCTTCTTATTAAT
>VAPK010123628.1_pt1 | contig 21806 bp, 18 predicted proteins | sample 3395031 | NCBI WGS metagenome assembly VAPK01 (sample SAMN08290443, study PRJNA428436) | hydrothermal vent metagenome | isolation source: Deep-sea hydrothermal vent chimney 1 | place: Pacific Ocean: Juan De Fuca Ridge
AATCCTGTACCTAGTGTTGGAACGCAAACAACCGATGCAACTGGTCGTTACTTCTTTGATAACTTACCTGAAGGTGATTACCAAATCCAAGTAGATATGACCGGTACAACGGGCTTTATTCCATCAACAACGCAAGTGGCTAATGCCGATGGTAATGCGCCAGGCGATTCTAATATTGCGACCACACCGTCAGCTGGTATCTACCGTTCTGCGACCGTAAACTTGGCAGGTGGGGCAGAACCGACAGCGGCTGCTGAAGTGAGTGGCTTATTGAATACCGCTAATGGCGGCGTGCTTGCTGGTGATGAGGCCGATGATGCAGCTGATGCAAACGGTAATATGACCGTTGATTTTGGCTTCTATGCCCCACCACTTGTCTCCATCGGCTCAGTCGTTTGGAGTGATGATGATAATAACGGCACACAGAATGCTGGCGAAGCCGGTATCCCCGGTGCCATCGTGACGTTGATTGACCCAGCCACAGGAAATCCTGTGCTAGGCGTGCCATCTCAACCAACTGATGGTAATGGTCGCTATTTCTTTGATACTTTACCTGAAGGTAATTATCAAGTGCAAGTCGATATGACGGGCATTCCTAACTTTATTCCAACATCAATACAAGTGGCGAATGCAGATGGTAATGCACCGGGTGATTCTAATATTGCGACCACACCTTCTGCAGGCATTTACCGTTCTGCTACGGTGAATCTGGCAGATGGGGCAGAGCCTACGGGCGGCGCTGAAGTAAGCTTGCTTCCTAACAATGGCGATAATGCCGATGATGCGGCCGATGCGAACGGTAATATGACGGTTGATTTCGGGTTTGTACCAACCGTTGTGATTGGTAGCCGGGTATGGATCGAGACAGATGGGGATGGGGATGCGAGCAATGGCGCCCCCACACCTGTTGTCGGTTCAATTGTGACGGCAACGTCTACCACAACCGGGTTAACGTATACCGATACAACAGATGGCGCTGGTAATTATGGTATTGATGTGCCTATTAATGATACTTATACGGTGACGATTACGCCACCACCAGGTCATGCACCCACTACCCAATTAGGCGGCGGTAACATCCCGTTAAATGACACCACGGGAGATGACCAAAGCCATGATGGTACAGGCACCACTGTGGTGGTTGAGACAACTGATAACTTATCCGTTGACTTTGGATTTGTGATTGCACCGCCAGCAACTGATATCCCAGTAAGTCCTAAATGGGCGTTGTTGATGTTAATGTTGGGATTGCTTCTCTTTTCTTTCCGCAGTGGGGGGTTAAGAAGAAGTTAGTCTCTAACTAGCTAAATAAAAAGGCCCCCTCGGGAAACCGAGGGGGCCTTTTTATTGTGGTATTGCTAAATAATATCTTATCAACCTTGAGCATATTCTCCATTTCAACACGAACCGTATTATATGCTCATAATGAGGCTGAAACAGGCAAATAAAACCCTGTAGAATAATGGGTATATTGATAGCTAAAGATGGAAACAAGATGACTAAGCGAATAGGGATCGTGATGGATCCTATTGCTAACATTAATATCAAAAAAGACAGTAGTTTCGCGATGCTGCTCGCGGCACAAGCACGCGGCTGGTCTTTATTCTATATGGAAGCGGCTGACATTTATCTACATGATGGCGACGTATCCGCGGTGATGTCGGCTTTATCTGTAACTGATATCAGCAACAATTATTATCAGCTAGACGAGGCATCTGAACAAAGCTTATCCTCTCTCGATGTCATTTTAATGCGTAAAGATCCCCCCTTTGATATGGAATATATTTACGCAACTTATCTGCTTGAACAAGCGGAATCAGCGGGTACTTTAGTCGTTAATAAACCGCAAAGCCTACGCGATGCCAATGAAAAATTATTTACCTCATGGTTCCCACAATGTTGCCCACCCACATTAGTGTCATCCAATGCCGACCGTATTCGTGCCTTTCAACAGCAGCATCATGATATTATTCTCAAACCGCTGGATGGCATGGGAGGGGCATCTATCTTTCGGCTAGCCGTGGGTGACCCCAATACTAATGTCGTTATTGAAACCATAACCGATCATGGTCAAAAAACGATTATGGCACAACGTTTTATCCCTGAAATTAGCGAAGGTGATAAACGTATTTTAATAATCGATGGTGAGCCGGTGCCTTATGCCCTTGCGAGGATTCCGGCGAAGGGGGAAACTCGTGGTAATTTGGCTGCGGGTGGACGAGCTGAGGGACGAGAATTAACAGCGCGTGACCGTTGGATTTGTGAGCAAGTGGGCGACACCCTGCGTCAAAAAGGATTACTCTTTGTTGGCATCGATGTAATTGGCGATTATCTGACGGAAATCAATGTCACCAGCCCAACCTGCATCCGAGAGTTGGATGGCTTGTATAACCTCGATATTGCAGGCCAGCTGATGGACAGCATTGACCAACGATTGGTGAAAAAATAACGTGATATTTTTTCGCACATTTTCACTTTTCATTTGCTTATCCTTGCTAATTGCCTGCAATCCGCCAGAACAACCGGCCCAACATGCAAAGTTTTATGCCTTTGGCACCGAAATTGATATTAGCCTCTGGGGGGTGAATGAAGAAACAGCGAATAATACTGTTGCTACTTTAGAAGCAGGGTTTTCCAATATAAATAATACATGGCATGCTTGGCAACCAAGCACACTCACCACAATCAATGATGCCATTCGCGAAGGCGTGCCTATTCCGATTGAATCCGATGTGGAGGCGCTTATTAGACAAGCTAAAACACTCGCCCAACAAAGTAACAACTTGTTTAACCCTGCGGCAGGAAAGCTTTTTGAGCTCTGGGGTTTTCATCGTGATGATTGGTTCGAGTCTCATCCGCCGCCCAACGCTATTGATATCCAAGCATGGCTTGATGCAGAAACAACAATGAATAATATCTATCTCGACAATGGCAAGCTCTGGTGTGATAACCCTGCGGTCAAATTAGGATTTGGTGCATTCGCAAAAGGCCATGCTGTCGATATTGCAATTAATATTTTAAAAGAACAAGGTATCGGCAATGCAATTGTGAATATTGGCGGTGATCTTCGGGCGATTGGTCGGCATGGCAATCGTCCATGGCGTATTGGGATCCGTCATCCAAAACAAGATGGCATGATCGCGATGCTTTCCTTAAAAGAGGGAGAAAGTGTGTTTACCTCTGGTGATTACGAACGTTTTTTTGAATATAATGGCAGCCGCTATGCCCACATTCTTGACCCTAGGACGGGGGCACCTGCAATAGAGTCTAGTTCCGTAACTGTATTACATGATAATGCTGCCGAAGCAGACGCAGCAGCAACCGCATTATTTGTTGCTGGCCAAGATTGGCCCGAAATTGCTCAGGCAATGGGTATTAAGAGTGTGATGGTGATACGGGCTAACGGTAATATTGAAATGAGCTCCGCAATGGCACACCGCATCGCGTTAGTTGAAAAAGAACAAACCATTATCATTCGGGATCTAAGCCGATAATGAAGACATTAAAGCGCATGCAATTAACGAGCACTATTACCCGGTTTACAAAAAGCTTGAAAGACAACACCATTTTTTCTGTTGTCCTTATTATGTCTCTATTGGTTCACATCACCGCACTGTTTAGCATTAGTTTCGCCGTGACTTCTCCGCCGAAAAATAAAGCCAAAGCCAATATTGAAATTACACTTGTCCGCGAGCAAACACCAAACCCACCTGAACAAGCAGATTATTTAGCCCAGGCGAATAATGCGGGTAGTGGCGAAGCAGAAGAGAAGTCACCTGAACCTAACCCTGCACCACAACAAAAAATAGCCGATGCAGCAGAGCCATCAAAATCAACTAAATCTACAGAAAAACCAAATGAGACTGAAACAATAGCGACCTCACCTATCGCTTCTGTAGAACCCATCTCTAAAGAGCCTGATCCAGTGATACCCCCCCCCGCACCCAAAGTAAGCCCCCCACCCATCACGCCTGTCACTAGCACACGAGCAGAGCGCAAAATAGTCGCCACGCCTGAAACACCTGACATTATCGCTGAGGCTGCTATTGCACCTGTTCAACCGACGCCTATTATTACACCGCCTAAAGCGAAACCCAGCGCAGCTAATCTAATGGCTAATTCCCTTGAGATTGCACGACTTGAATCAAAACTTAATACACTCTCAGCAACACTCGCTAAACGACCTAGAAAATTGCCTATTAACAGTGTGAGCGCCAAGAAATATGAAGCTGCAGCCTATCTGGAAGGCTGGCGTAAGAAAATTGAGCGGGTCGGCACGATCAATTATCCCCAAGAAGCAAAGCGCCAAGGTATCAGTGGTAAGCTTATGTTATCCGTTGATATTCATCCTGATGGGAGTGTTGGTGATATTGTGGTCTCCCAATCGTCAGGGCATGCCTTATTGGATAATGCGGCTATTAAAATTGTTAACCTTGCTGCACCTTATGCCCCGATTCCAGCCAATGTACTGGGCGAAAATTACGATATGCTTACCATCATCCGAACGTGGAATTTTGATACTTCTGGCTCGCTGCAAGCACGCTAATGCAATAGTGCTTTCAAATAATATCCTGTGTATGAATCCGAATGAGCAGCGATCGCCTCTGGTGTCCCTGTTGCGACAACTTGTCCACCGCCCGAACCGCCTTCTGGCCCCATATCAATAACCCAATCTGCTGTTTTAATCACATCCAGATTATGTTCAATCACCACAATCGTATTACCCCGTTCACGTAGGTGTTGCAATACGGTAAGCAACTGTTCAATATCATAAAAATGTAAGCCTGTTGTGGGTTCATCGAGCACATATAAAGTGCTGCCCGTATCGCGTTTGGAGAGCTCTTTTGAAAGCTTCACTCGCTGCGCTTCCCCGCCAGATAACGTTGTCGCATTTTGGCCCAGCTTAATATAGGTGAGTCCCACATCCATCAAGGTTTCTAATTTCTTCGCCACCAACGGAATATTTTTGAAGAATGCAAAAGCATCCTCAATCGTCATATTTAATACGTCGGTAATCGTTTTGCCTTTATAACGAATATCCAACGTTTCACGATTATAGCGCTGGCCTTTACACACATCACATGGCACATAAATATCAGGTAAAAAATGCATTTCCACCTTAATCAAACCATCACCCTGACAAGCTTCACAACGGCCACCCTTAACATTAAAGCTAAACCGCCCGGGACCATAACCGCGTGCGCGAGATTCGGGTAATCCAGCAAACAAATCCCGAATGGGGGTAAATAAACCCGTATAGGTTGCTGGATTTGAACGGGGTGTGCGCCCAATTGGACTTTGAGTAATCGCAACCACTTTATCAAGATGCGATAAACCACGGATGTCATCATGCGATGCGGGTTCATCTGATGCCCGATTCAATGTCATCGAGACTTGTTTTAACAAAGTATCGTTAATCAGCGTTGATTTTCCAGATCCTGATACACCGGTAATACACGTCATCAAGCCCACCGGAATAGATACATCAATATGTTGCAAATTATTGCCTGATGCGCCGATTATTTCTATCTGGCGATTGGGATCGGCTATTTTTCGCTTCTTAGGTATGGCGATACGTCTTTTACCTGATAAATATTGCCCCGTCAGTGAGTCTTTACTACTCATTATATCTTCTGGGGTACCACGGGCTACAATTTCACCCCCATGCACCCCTGCACCCGGGCCAATATCTAATACATAGTCCGCTGCACGAATTGCATCTTCATCATGCTCTACTACAATCACCGTATTGCCCAAATCACGCAAGCGCGTCAAAGTGCCCAATAAACGTTCATTATCGCGCTGATGCAAACCAATCGAAGGTTCATCAAGGATATACATTACCCCCACCAACCCTGCCCCGATTTGACTGGCGAGGCGGATCCGTTGTGCCTCACCGCCCGATAAGGTTTCCGCGCTACGCGCCAAGGTGAGATAATCCAATCCCACATTGACCAAAAAGGTCAGCCGATCATTAATTTCCGTTACCACCTTGCTGGCAATCTCACCGCGCTTGCCGGGCAAGCTTAAATTCTCAAATAATGTTTTCGCTTCACCAATCGGCAAGCTGCTCACTTCTGGCAAACTAATTTCACCAATAAATACATTGCGAGAAGGCAATGCTAGCCGTGCGCCATCACAATCAGGGCATTCTCGCACCGCATGATATTTTGCCAGCTCCTCACGTACACTATTTGATTCTGTCTCATGATAGCGCCGCGTAATATTTGGAATAATGCCCTCAAAGGTATGCTGTCTCGTCATCTTCTTGCCGCGTTCGCTAATATAGCTGAAATCAATTTCCTTGCGACCGCTACCCAGTAATACCACTTTCTGAGCCACCTCTGGCAAGGCTTCAAACGGTAAATCAATATCAAAATCATAGGCCGCTGCCAATGATTTAATCATCTGATAATAATAGGCATTACGGCGATCCCAGCCACGTACCGCACCTGCCGTTAGGCTCAATTCAGGATGCACCACGACCCGTTTTGGATCCACAAATTGGTTAACACCTAAACCATCGCAACTCCCACACGCCCCTGCAGGATTATTAAATGAAAACATCCGCGGCTCTAATTCAGGAATCGAATAGCCACAACTGGGACACGAAAAATGAGATGAAAAAAGCGTTTCATCCTTCGCATCATCCATATTCACAACAACAGAAATACCGTCTGATAATTGCAGCGCCGTCTCAAATGATTCTGCCAAACGTTGCTGCATATCAGAGCGTACTTTGAAGCGATCAACCACCGCTTCAATAGTATGTTTTTTGCGTAATGCCAACTCAGGTGGCTGGTCGAGTTCAATAATATCGCCATTCACCCGTGCGCGCACAAAGCCTTGCGCCCGTAAATTACGGAACACATCTTTGTGTTCGCCCTTGCGTGCTTGCACCACAGGCGCCAGCAGCATCATCCGCTGACCTTCTGGCATTGCCAACACCAAGTCTACCATCTGGCTTACCGTTTGTGCCGCTAAAGCCTCATGATGTGTTGGGCAACGCGGTTCTCCTGCACGCGCAAATAACAAGCGCAAATAATCATATATTTCGGTAATCGTGCCTACCGTTGAGCGTGGATTATGTGATGTGGATTTTTGTTCGATTGAAATGGCCGGCGATAAGCCTTCTATATGATCCACGTCCGGCTTTTCCATTATCGACAAAAACTGTCTCGCATAGGCAGATAATGATTCAACGTAACGCCGCTGTCCCTCGGCATATAAGGTGTCAAACGCAAGTGAGGACTTACCAGACCCAGACAGGCCCGTAATTACGATCAGCGAATCACGCGGTAAATCCACATCAATATTTTTCAAGTTATGGGTGCGTGCACCGCGAATACTAATACTTTTCATCGAACATCCGTAGTAAGATCCAACAGATAACTATAACCCTGAATAGACAATGACGCAAAACCAAAATACAAATAATCAAATGACGCCATTAGAAAAACGCAGCATTGCAGGCCTATCTGCCATCTTTGGCTTCCGCATGCTCGGGTTATTTATGATCTTTCCCGTATTTACGCTCAATGCAGGACAATATGAACATGCCACCCCCATGCTGATCGGCCTCGCCATTGGTGCTTATGGGCTTACCCAGGCCTTATTACAAATTCCCTTTGGCATGCTCTCCGATCGCATTGGCCGTAAACGCGTGATCACCTTCGGCCTCTTGCTCTTCGCCGCGGGCAGTATCGTTGCCGCCCTAGCCGATAATATCTACCTCGTTATCGCCGGTCGCTTATTGCAAGGTAGCGGCGCTATTGCTGCCGCCATTATGGCGCTCACCGCCGATCTCACCCGCGATGAACATCGCACCAAGGCCATGGCCAGCATTGGTATCAGCATTGGTCTCTCCTTCTCCATTGCCCTCGCCGCCGGCGCCTCGCTCGCCCACTGGATTGGGCTTTCTGGTATCTTCTGGTTCACCGCCGTCTTAGCGCTCATCGGTATCGCCGTACTCCATCTCTGGGTGCCTACACCCATTCGCGCCAGCGCACATCGCGACCTTAAACCCGTTCCCCAACAAATTGGCCACGTCTTGCGCCATCCAGATATGAGAAGGCTCGTTGTCAGTATCCTCGTGCTCCACTTATTACTCACTCTCAGCTTCTTTGCTCTGCCGATTGCCCTACAAGATTTTGCCGGCCTCGCCAAAGCCAAACATGGGCTCGCCTATCTGCCTGTATTACTCATCGCCTTTATTAGCATGGTGCCCTTTATCATCATCGCCGAAAAACGTCGAAAGATGAAACCCATATTCATTGGTGCCGTTATCATGCTCAGTATTGCCCAACTCGGCTGGGCTGTGCTGCCCACCAGCATCGCCAGCTTGCTCTTCTTCCTTTGGTTATTCTTCACCGCCTTTAATATCCTAGAAGCCAGCCTACCCTCGCTCATGAGCAAACTCAGTCCGCTCGCCAATAAAGGTACGGCAATGGGCGTCTATTCCAGCGCGCAATTTATCGGCGCCTTCCTCGGCGGGATCCTCGGTGGCGCGCTTTACACCTATTGGGGCGTAGTCGGTATCTTCACCTTCGGCGGGATCATCACCCTCACATGGGCAATATTCCTCTTGCCTATGAAGCAGCCTGTTCATCTCAGCAGCCGTATTCTCAGCTTGCCCACCCTCACCCTCACAGCTGATAATGCCGATAATATCGCTGGCCAGCTTCTCTCTATAGCAGGCATCAAAGATGTCATCGTCGTCGCTGAAGAAAAGGTCGCCTATCTTAAATATCGGCCTGAAGAATTTGATGAAACAACCTTAAATAATTTCGTTATAAAGCCCTAAAAATGAATATCGAAAAAATTCGCAATACCTTTTTACCCAAAAAGGTGAAAATTCTCTTAATTGGCGAGTCCCCTCCAAAACGCGGGGGATTTTTCTATGTTAAAAGTGCAATGACGACTTTTACTTCCCGTCCTTATGAACAAGCGTTTAATATTACGTTTTCTGATCCTCAGACTTTCCTAGAACACTTTCGGGATTCTGGATGCTTCCTTGATGATTTAAGTCATGAACCAGTCGACCATTTACCAAAAACAAAACGTGAAGAAGCCTTAATAAAAGAAATCCCTCATTTGGCTAATCGGTTGAAAAATTGGGAGCCTTCCGTTATTTGTATCATTCTTAAAAAAATTGAAAATCATGTCCAAGAGGCCATAAATTTGTCCGGAATTAAAACTACTGTATATACATTACCCTTCCCTGGTAATGGTCATCAAGGGAAATATATTGATAAAATGACAATAATTATCCAAGACCACCTAGTTTAGAAAACAGAGATTTAACATGACAATACGCATCGGCATAAACGGCTTCGGCCGTATGGGGAAACTGGCATTACGCGCAGGTTGGGATCGCGCTGATCTTGAGTTTGTGCATATCAACGAAGTTGAAGGTGATGCTGCATGTCATGCACACCTGCTCGAATTTGATTCTGTACATGGAAACTGGGGAAAAGAGAAAGTAATTACTCACTTTCCCAACCAAATAGTAATTGATGAACAAGCGATTTCATTCGGCCAAACCGCTTCACCTGCTGAAGTTGATTGGCAAGCCTTGGGCGTCGATTTAGTCTTAGAATGCTCAGGAAATTTCAAAACTGAAGCCGATCTTCAACCGTATTTTGATCTAGGCGTTAAGAAGGTATTAGTCTCCGCGCCTTGTCCTGATCCTGCGTTAAATTTAGTCTATGGTGTGAACCATGATCTTTATAACCCTGCCCAACATCATATCGTTACTGCTGCATCATGCACCACCAATTGTTTGGCGCCTGTGGTGAAAGTCATGCATGAATCATTAGGCATCAAACATGGTTCTATGACCACCATTCATAATATTACTAATACCCAAACCATCGTCGATAAAGGTCATAAAGATTTACGCCGTGCCCGCGCCGCCAGCCAATCTTTAATCCCAACAACAACGGGTTCGGCAAAAGCCATTACCATGATCTTCCCAGAGTTAACTGGCAAACTGAATGGCTCCGCCGTGCGCGTACCCTTGCTCAATGGCTCCTTGGTCGATTTTGTATTTGAATCCAATCGCGCCACCACTGCCGAGGAAGTAAACGCCTTATTTAAAACTGCTGCTGAAAATGAACTGAGTGGCATTTTGGGTTATGAAACCCGGCCACTCGTCTCATCTGATTACACTAATGACCCACGCTCAGCCATAGTCGATGCCCCATCGACTATGGTGATTAATAACACCCAAGTGAAAATCCTAGCGTGGTATGACAATGAATGGGGTTATGTGAACCGTATGGTTGATATTGCCAGCATGATGGCGAAGGCGATGTAAGGTATGCAAACCATCCAAAACTGGCGAGATTATGCGGTTATTACTGGCGGCTATTGGGCCTTCACGCTCACTGATGGCGCCATCCGCATGTTGGTGGTGCTTTATTTCCATCAACTAGGCTATTCGCCGCTCGCGATTGCCGGCTTATTTGTATTCTATGAATTCTTTGGCATCATCACCAACCTCCTCGGCGGCTGGCTCGGCGCACGATTTGGGCTGAATCGAACAATGCACGCAGGCATGCTGCTGCAAGTCTGTGCGCTGTTCATGCTCACTGTGCCCACTGAATATCTGACTATTTTCTATGTCATGATTGCCCAGGCCTTATCCGGCATCGCCAAAGACCTCAATAAAATGAGCGCCAAAGCCAGCGTAAAATTATTTGTCCCTAGCAATAACGACAATACCTTATTCAAATGGATCTCCCTCCTCACTGGCTCAAAAAACACCTTAAAAGGGATCGGCTATTTCCTTGGCGGCGCGCTGCTAGCATGGTTAGGTTTTCAAGCCGCATTGCTTGCCCTCGCAGGTAGCTTATTTGCTGTGCTCATCCTAACCACCTTATTATTACCCCACGACTTAGGCAAAACAAAATACAAACCCGAATTCTTACAGCTTTTCTCACATGATCCCGCCATTAACTGGCTCTCGGCAGCCCGTTTTTTCCTATTCGGCGCACGCGACATTTGCTTCGTTGTTGCCCTACCCGTCTATCTAAGTAGCCAACTAGGTTGGGGATTTGAACAAATTGGCTTATTCTTTGCCCTCTGGATTATTGGCTATGGACTTATACAAGCGCTCACGCCTAGCGTATTAAAAGGCAAACAACCCAGTGGTAAAACAGCACAAGTCCTCGCCTTTAGCCTTATGGGAGTCCCAGCCCTTATCGCCTTCGCATTATCGCAAGGCTTACCAGCGGCAACCATCTTAATCATCGGCCTCAGCCTATTCGCTATTCTATTTGCCTTAAACTCCGCTGTGCATTCCTATCTCATCGTTGAATGGTCTGCCCATGATAAAGTCGCCCTGAATGTCGGCTTTTATTACATGGCTAACGCCGGCGGGCGGCTCTTAGGCACCTTATTATCGGGCTTAATGTATCAAACTTATGGCCTCACAGGCTGCTTGCTCACCGCCAGCTTATTTATCGCGGTGGCAGGCATACTGTCTATCAAGCTACCTCGATAGTATTAGATGGGCTAAGACATACACTCCTTGACAACATGATTCTCGGTTTGTAGCCTATCCTTAATAATACAAAGAATAATTGTCCGTATAGTTCATATATAATGAGAATTGTCATTCTCGTTATTAACAAGTTATGTCTTATAAAAAGATAAATAAATGAAATCCATATATACAATTCTCATATCCATTGCCTTACTAGCATCTTCAAATTTGTACGCATTTCAAGCGCAATGGAGTTCCAATTTTTCTATCGATATAACCCGTAATGGTATAAATGAGACAGTTACATATAACCTCAAAGAGACAGCGCAAAATTACGAGGCAAGCCTAGTTATAATAACAGAAGAAAAAAATATTTTATGGCATCATGAATATTCGATGACAAAAGACGATTTAGTCGGTGATTTATTAGCCAATGAAGGTGGGATCTCTATAGCACACTGGGTTAAACACTTTTTTGATGGTTCTCTAATTTATGGCGCAAAATTTGAGAAATATAAAATTAAAAGAGAAGAAATTAACATGGCTTTTTTGGAATTCTATTCAACACAATTGAAACCTACTAAAAATGAATTAAAAGATCTTATTCTCTCCAATAAAATTAATACCCTATTTTCCTATCGAGCCAGTTGGCGAGAAGACCTTGTTATGTTGGTATATGTACCAAAATTAAAAAAACTCGTTCATTATTCAGATGGGGAATATTAAAACCACCTAATTTCGACGTTCTATGTAAAACAGGGAATTAAAAATGAAAACAATGAATTGCAACCAGCTGGGTGGTGCTTGTGAAAAAGAATTTCATGCTAATACTTTTGAAGCAATAGCCGATCTTAGCAAGCAACATGCTATGGAAATGTTTCAAGAAAATGATGAAGCACATCTAAACGCCATGAAAAAAATGCAAGAACTAATGAAAACACCAGAAGCAATGCAACACTGGTTTGATAGCAAAAAAAATGAATTTGATGTATTGCCTGAAGACTAAATTAAATACACATAATAAGCCACTCAAACAGGGTATTATGTGTGAAAAACCATAGGGCAATAACATATTAGAACTACGACCAACTTGTGAGCATTGCAACAAAGATTTGCCTCCGAATTCAACTGAGGCAATGATCTGTTCTTATGAATGCACATTTTGTAAGCAGTGTGTTGATAAAATATTAAATAACGTGTGCCCTATTTGTGGTGGCGGTTTTTGCAAAAGGCCCATTAGACCCGCTAATAACCTTAAAGATAATAATTATCTCGGTAATGATCCAGCAACATCTACAGTTATCCATAAGCCACTGGATATAAAAAGTCATCTGGCGTTTTCAAAACCAATAAAGGATATTCCACCATATGAGCGGTAGGTGATCAAGCAGCGTTCAAGGCGGCCGCCGATTTAATTCCCTTGAATCGCCCTGCTCGCCTAAAGCGGCTTAGTATAAACAAACGCCCCACGGATCTGGCCAGCGGTAAAGCCTGTTGCGTGATCGTTTGGATAAAGTTCAATTAGTTTAGCCTGCACCTCTGGCGCAATTTTTTCGCCATGGCAGGTCAAACATACGCCGCCTGTTGGTATCGCCTTCATCATCCGAAATTGCTGGCCACCCGTAACGCTAGCAATATCCACATATTTTAATGAATCAATCGTTTCGCCATTCGCTAAGCGCATTTCAAAATCATTTAATACTTTGCTTTGCCATTCATTCGGTACACCCATTGTCGGATTACGATTTTTCAAGCTCACCCGAGTCAGCATGGCACCATATTCGCCACCAATTTGCTCTGCTAGTATCGGCGCACGGGTATGGCACACCTCAACCGCATTCACAGGGCCGCCATTTTTCATCGCGCCCACTAGCTCAGATTTCAATGTCGTCGCAAATTGTTTAATCACCCCTTTTGCATCTGCAATATGCGCTAATTTCTCAGCATCAGAGATAACAGACTGTGCTGGTTTATATTCAGCGACATCATTACTGGAATCGCAGGCGGTGAATGCCAATAACACACTCATTAAGCCAACTAATTGTAGTTTATTCATCTTAATCTTTCCTTTTTGTCTTAATATTCTTTTTAAGAATAACTATATCATAAATCTGAATATAGTTTCAGAAATGTAACTTTTCGCATTAAGACAGGTCTATGTAATAGAACCTTTGCCCCATTTATGGAGAAATTATCATGATTAAACTACTTACAATTTTACTCGCAAGTATCGCCATGACAAGCATTGCTTCGGCAAAAACGATACATCGCGTTAATACGAACTCTTTATCTATCGCTGCAATAGAAATCAATGCGATGAATGCGCCACCCGCAGTCAATACGACATTAGCACAGCCCTACTCAAATGCAGACGAACAATATAATTCACTTTCTCGTGCTGTATTAGCAAAACAAGGAACTAAAACAGTTTATTTACGCTTCGATTCGGGCACGCCTGTTTTCTATCGTAAGCCAATACCAGAAGAGATTATCTCTCCGACGGCTTACCATTTCTGGCGCCACACACGCTAACGGGCCTCCGCCACACCCTCACCACGTGGATCGCTTGCCGCATCCACGTGGTTTGTTCTTTTATCCCATAAAATAGCTTGCATATTGCCATACCGGCGATTCATTTCTTTAAACTGATGTCCGCGCTTCGCTAATGCTGAAATGGTTTCCGCACCTAAGCCACCTTGCTCATATTGCACCACATCAGGCAAATATTGATGATGAAAACGCGGCAAACTCACCCATGATTTGGCTGGCTTATCGTCTACAAAATCGAGTATTCCCAACAACACCATCGAGATAATTCGGCTGCCACCTGGTGTGCCTAAAATCGCAATATGGTCGGCATCTTCTAGAAAAGTTGGGCTCATACTGGATAACATCCGTTTTCCGGCTACGATCTCATTCGCCTTTCCACCCACTAATCCATATACATTCGGCACACCAGACTTAATCGAGAAATCATCCATTTCATCATTAAGCACTACCCCCGTGCCTGCTGGCATAAAGCCTGAACCAAAAGGATAATTAATGCTTAACGTGGCCGCCACCCGATTCCCTGCTTTATCTAAAATAGAAAAATGGGTTGTATCCTCACCGCCGGCTTCAATTTCTGCCGTGCTCGCTAAATTGGCGCTCGGCATCGCCTGATCTAAACGAATCGATTCCCGCAAGCCTGCGGCATAATCTGGATCTAATAGTTGTTCAAGCGGCATATCCACAAAATCCGCATCACCCAAATAGCGCGCCCGATCATGGTAACCGCGGCGCATGGCCTCAATAACTACATGCTTCTTATCAATCTCATTCATACCAGCCAAATCATAGCCCGATAAAATATTAAGCACTTCCATCAACACCACCCCGCCCGATGAAGGCGGCGGCGCACTGGTTATTTTCACACCCTGATACATCCCTGTTATCGGCGCACGCTCAATAATTTGATATGCATCCAAATCTGCCTGTGTCCAAATCCCGCCTGCAGCTTGCACGCCTGCCACTAAGCTCTCAGCCACTGCGCCCGCATAAAACCCTGCCCGCCCTTCTTTTGCCAACGCTTTTAGCGTGTTTGCTAAATCAGTTTGCACTAATCTCGCACCCGCAGACATCACTTCGCCATTCTCTAAAAATACATTCGCTGCCGCCGCAGATTGCCGTAATGCATTTAATCGAAAACCACTCATTGCGCGATAATGTTCGCCTATTTCAAACCCTTTTTCAGCATAACGAATGGCGGGTACCAAGCTCTGTTCTAACGGTAATTGTCCATATTGTGCCGCTAAATGCACCAACCCTGCTGGCAACCCCGGGATTCCCGCGGCTAACGCACCATCCATAGAAAGTTTAGGAATCGGTTCGCCGTTCACATCTAAATACATATCCCGCGTAGCTGCTAGCGGCGCCTTCTCGCGACCATCAATCATAATCTCGCGGTTATTTTTAGCCTCATGCAATAACCAAAACCCACCGCCGCCCAAGCCCGACCCCATCGGCTCCACCACGGCTAAGGCCGCGCTCACCGCCACTGCCGCATCAAAGGCATTGCCGCCTTGCTCAAGGATCTCAAATCCCGCTTCTGTTGCTAAAGGATGGGCGGTTGCAATCGCCGCCTTTGATGGCAACAAAACAGCCGGCTCACAGCCAGACAGCAATAAACCTAGGCATAGGAAAATAAATAATCGCCCCCGTTTAATGTACATAAATTCTCTCTTTCCATATCTCATACAAGCAGTGTAAACTACAAGAATAATTAACACTAGGATATTAGCTATGTCAGTCAATAAAGTCATTCTCGTCGGTCGTCTTGGTGCGGATCCAGAAAGCCGCTCTTTCCCTAATGGGGGGTCAATCTGCAATATCAATGTCGCCACGTCAGAGCGTTGGAAAGATAGAGAAACAGGCGAACGCAAAGAGCGCACCGAATGGCATCGCGTTACCTTACAAAATAAATTGGGCGAAATTGCCCAGCAATATCTGCGTAAGGGCTCACAAGTGTATATTGAAGGCCGTATTCAAACCCGAAAATGGCAAGATCAAAATGGTCAAGATCGCTATTCAACTGATATTATGGCGCGTGAAATGACGATGCTAGATTCCAAAAACGCAGGTGATGGCGGTGGTGGTTCATCATATCAACCGCAACCTGCAGCCGCACCCGCGCCACAACAAGCCGCCGCGCCAGCACAGCCTGCCTCACCGACTGCCGGCCCAGATTATGGATCCACACCACAGGGTAGTGCAGATTATTTGGATGATGATATTCCGTTTTAGGAGAAGCTTAAAACTTGAATTTTATAAAATATAAATTGGGTCCATTTAATATGGGCCTTTTTTATGAACCAAATAAACTAAAATAATGAATCATTTCAGTCCACATTTTATCCCCTCCGTGGTATTATTTGCCTGCAGGATGCACCCCATAAAATACTTTTGTCGCAGGATGCATCCCCAAAAACACTTACACGAAAAATGATCATGAAAAAAATACTAGTTGGTTTCACCCTGTTCTTATTTACCCTCTCAGCACAAGCAGCCTTGCACAGCTATGATTTAGTTTATACATCAAACACAACTGCTGCCACGGCCACGGCCAGCATAACGATCGACGACACTATTTTTGCGAATGTCGCGGCTGGTTTCAACGTTCAATCTGCAGCTTTACATGGCATCACCGCCTTTTCAATCACAGTTAGTGGTGCGACCTCGGGTAATGGCACTTTTACCTTGGCAGATTTCGCAACTTTTGTTTTTCAGCAAACAGGCCCCTATGATCTTTCTACCGATTTATTTGCGCAAGCCGTGCATATCGATTTTAATATGTTTATCGGATCTGCGGCTGCGCCCCAGGGCAGCGCTCCCAATCTAATCGTCACAAATGGTGGTGGTGGCGAAGCTTTAGTTCTGCGTTCCTTTCGCCCTGCTGCAGCGGCAGCAATACCAAGTTTACCTTTATGCGCATTAATGCTACTGAGCGCGTTACTGCTTTCTGTGGTTAGAAAGCGAATTGTATAAACAAACCCAATTCTAAGTTCCAAAAAGCCCTGCATTGCGGGGCTTTTTTATTTCTAGCCTTAAGACCAGAACTCTGGATGAACGGAGTGCCGTAACACTTCAGAAAGGGATTCCCACCTCTGTGGGAATGACGGGAACATCTGCAAACCCTAAAACAGAAAAAAGCCGTTTCAGCTCTATATCAAGCGGCGCTTCAATGCTTAGGGTCTCCCCCGAATAAGGATGCGTTAATTGCAACACATTGGCATGCAACAATAAACGATGACAATTAAATTGCTCCCTGAATAACTGATTATGCTTGCCATCGCCATGCGTTGTATCCCCAATCATATGATGGAAAATATGTTTCATATGGCGTCGGAGCTGGTGTTTTCTGCCTGTTTCAGGCTGCAAGCTAATTAAGGAATATCGCGCCGTTTGATAGCGCCCCACGGGATAAGGCAGTTCGATGGTCTGCAGACGGGTGTAATGCGTTATCGCTGATTGGGCAGGCTTATCTTCTGCCATGCTTTTATCTGTCATTTTGTCTTGTTCTTCTTTTAAGGGGTAATCAATCGTATCTTGTTCTTCGGTATAGCCTCGCACGACTGCAAGGTAATTTTTCTTCACTTGTCGTGCCATAAACTGATCGGTTAACTTCCTCGCCGTTGCGCTATCCAAAGCAAATAATAATACGCCAGACGTTGGTTTATCTAGGCGGTGAACAGGATAAACATGTTGGCCAATTTGATCACGCGTTTGCTGCAGGGCGAATTCGGTTTCATATTTATCAATCATGCTGCGATGCACTAATAAACCCGCAGGTTTATTGATCGCGACCATCGTCTCATCTTGATAAAGAATGTCTAGCACTTAGCGTTCAATCTCAAACCGTTTTCTTGCCAGCAAAATAATCATTATCACTGGTATCCCCATCAATGCCGTCATTAGGAAAAACTGGGAATAACCCATCGCATCGACCATACCGCCCGAATACCCCCCTAATACCTTCGGTAATAGTGTCATGATTGAGCTAAAAATGGCATATTGCATGGCGGTGAATGAGACATTGACCAAACTTGAGAGAAAAGCAATAAACGCGGCGCTCGCCAAGCCCGCCGCTAAATTATCGGCAGAGACGACAATATAAAATAAGGTCATATCATGCCCTGCTTGGGCGAGTAACATAAACAGTAAATTAGTTAATGCTGACAGCACCGCGCCTAACAATAAAATCCGCATCACACCAAACCGTAAAGCCAATAACCCCCCTAAGAAACCGCCTAAAATCGTCATAAACAAACCAAAGCTTTTCACCACGATGCCAATTTCTACTTTGGTGAATCCTAAATCTTGGTAAAACACATTAGAAATTACACCCAGCAGAATATCGGACATCCGATATAACGCAATCAGCGCCAATAACAACCAGGCCATTGATTTGCCATAGCGTTGGAAAAAATCTTGCACGGGTGCCACATAGGTCTCACTCACCATCTTACGATCCACGAAGCCAAGCCGTATCCAGATAGTCGCCACACCCCAAGCTACAGCAACCGCAGCGGTCAGCCGTAATACGGCCACCAACACGCTGGCAAGCACTTTATTTGAAAAGAATTCTGTCAGCGTTGCTTTTAGGCCATTGGCTAATACGCCACTGAAATAATAGGTGACCACCAAGCCAATAACGGCGACTAAAAATAACACAAAGAATCGACCATAATCCGATGCTGAATAATGGTGCTTATCCTGTTTATGCTCGGGTTCAGGCATTAATAAGGTCGTCACCACGCCCACTAACATCACTGCTGCCATAATGAAGTATGTGGTTTGCCAGGCACTATAACTATAGCTATCTTTTGCAGAGCCCAAACCTGCCGCTAGGAAAAGCGCACCAGCCCCTGCCACAATCATGCCAATGCGATAACCCGCCACATACGTTGCCGCCATCAGTGCTTGTAATTGTCGTTCCGCAGATTCAATCCGATAGGCATCAATCACAATATCTTGCGTGGCGGAGGAGAAACCCAATAATAACGCACCTAATGCCATGATCGCTAAGCTATGATCGCTGGCAGCAGGGTTGGTCATCGCCATGATGACAATCGCCAACATAATCAGGCATTGAGAGAATAATAACCAGCTGCGGCGCTTGCCTAACCACTGCGTGAGCACAGGCAGGGGCAATCGGTCCACTAAGGGCGCCCACACAAATTTAAATGAATAGCCCAATGCGGCCCAGCTAAAATAAGTGACCGTCGCGCGTGCCATACCCGCTTCCCGCAACCATAAACTCAAAGAGGAGAAAATGAGTAGAATTGGGATCCCTGCTGAAAAGCCAAGGAACAGCATGCGCACAACGCGTGGGTCGCCAAAAGCCTTGATGCTCTCCAGCCAACTTTTATCATTTAAAAGTGACTGTTCACTCATGATTAAACCATGTCATAATGATACTCTATCGTTAGAGGGGCATGATCTGAATAGCTCTCGCCACGGTAAATATTAGTCGACACTACCTTGCCTTTTAAGCTCGGCGTGAGAATATGATAATCAATCCGCCAGCCCACATTATTGGCTCTGGCTTGGCCCCGATTTGACCACCAAGTGTATTGATGTTCTGCCTGATCTAATTCTCTAAAGGCATCGATGAAACCAACATCATCGAATAAGGTATCCAACCAGGCTCGTTCTTCTGGCAAGAAGCCTGAATTTTTGAGATTACCTTTCCAATTCCGAATATCTTCATTTTTATGGGCAATATTCCAATCACCAGTAATAATATAATCCCGACCCGATGCTTTCATTTCCAGCATCTTCGCCATCATATGATCCATGCAGCGATATTTAAGCTGTTGGCGTTCTTCTTTTGCCGAACCAGAAGGCATATAAAGCGAAATTACGCTTAAATTTCCAAATTTCGCTTCGATATAGCGCCCTTCTGAGTCGAACTCCGGATTACCCATGCCAACGATAACGTCGTCAGGCTTGTGCTTGCAATATAAAGCAACGCCACTATAGCCCTTCTTTTGAGCATCATGATAAAAGCAATGATAGCCTTCGGGATGATAAAGCGCATCTGATAACTGGTCTATTTGCACTTTGGTTTCTTGAATCGCCACCACCTCTGCCTGCTCTGTCGCCAGCCAATCAAAAAAACCTTTCCGGCCCGCCGCGCGGATCCCATTCACATTGGCGGTTATTATTTTCAAGCGATCACCTTCTTTTTTCGTCTAATGAGTTTTTTCAATTTGCGCTTCGTGATCTGTTTTCTATCATAATTGGCCAGCGGCTTTTCCCAACCATCGGCAAACGATTTACCAAACACATCAAAATAGCTTTGCATAAATGCCCGTCGGTTAGGCCAATCTAGTTTATAACATGCCCGCGCTAAATCAATTAAGCGTTGCCGCTCAGTAATTTTTTTGCCCTTCATCAATAAGGTGGCGCGACCAATATCGATCACGGTAACGTCAATACCACCCGCGTCATTCTTCGTCATCAATAAATTACCACCCGATAAATCATGATGGATAATATTATTGTTATGCATATTGCAAATATAGGCCGCCAAGGCTTGATAAATTGCCTCGCGGCTAAAGCCTTCATATTCTATTTCGCCTTGGGCAAATGCGGTGAACGCATTACGGGCAGAAAACGGATCGGCCACAAATTCGCACACATAATAATTATGGGTAATGCCTGCATTTTCCGTGCGCTCAAAATACGCTATCGGCATCGGGCTGCTCACACCGCGTCGAATCATCTCTGAGGCATTATTCCAATGGCGTTGCCCTTTACTCGGGCGGAAGCGATAAGTAAACTTCTTCGCGCCAGTCGCCCGATTTTGTTTTACCACTAACACCTCATCAGAATTCAATGGGTTTCTCAGGCTCCACACTTTATTGCGCTGATCACGATGCACGCCCAATTGCGGTAAGCTCAATAAACTTTCGGGTAACATCGCTTTTGCCTTCTCAGCGGGATCTTCACCCACTTTCACCGCAATTGCACCGCGCCAGTCGCCTTCTGCCCAAGGCAAAAATTCAATGCCTTCTGCGCGGGTAAATAGCGTGCTTTTTGGCGTAATATCCAGCTCATACATCTGCGCAGGTGTTAGCTTTGTTTCTTGTGGTTGGTCAAACAGCATAAAGAGCGGCTGTTCATTCAGGCTAATAGCCGATGCTTGTGCTGTGCCTTCTGCATTAAAGTGTTGGGCTGTTACCATCTGCTCGGTATCGTAGAGCATCTCTAGCGATAACACTTGCCTATCTCGCATCCAAGCAATGTGAAGCTGTTGGTTATCAGGCGTATTGAAAATAAAATGATTCAACCCATTATCCGCATTGACCGCCTGAACACAGCGCGCGCCTTGCAGGCTCGCAATCACATGCTTCAGCGCATAAAAAGCAGGCTCAGGTTTAAAATCATCATAACGTCCCCGAATTTCTTGATAAAAACTCACATTATCAATATCAGGATAGCCAATGGCACCATCATCAATTAAGCCATCTCGGCCATCAATCAACGGCCCCCAATACACACGATCCAATGCGCCGCTTACCGCAGCCATGACTAAATAGCGCACGAGGTAATCCACTTTCTTCTTCTCTGGAAAATCAGACCAACGATTTAAGCGTTTGCTCGTCCAACAGGTGTAACTGCACATCGTTTGCTTCACATCATAGCGACGTGAAATATCCGCAAAGATACGCGCCTTCTTCACCAGGTTTAATTTAAATAACGGCATGAGAAATCGACCAAATACTCGATGATCATAAGCCTCTGGCTCAATCACGCGCTCCACAAATAAATTATC
>VAPK010261760.1_pt1 | contig 21798 bp, 17 predicted proteins | sample 3395031 | NCBI WGS metagenome assembly VAPK01 (sample SAMN08290443, study PRJNA428436) | hydrothermal vent metagenome | isolation source: Deep-sea hydrothermal vent chimney 1 | place: Pacific Ocean: Juan De Fuca Ridge
GTCTATATGAAAGACCGGTTAATTCCCAACTCTCGATTATGCAAACAATTTATACGCACTCAGAAAGATTTTGTGTTTGTACACAGCACGAGCAAAGTAGTAATTGAGTTACACTGGCGTGTGGCAATACCTCATTCTGCATTCCCGATGATTTTCGATGATGCGTGGAGCACAAGAAGTACTTTCAGCATCGCAGGAAAATCCTTACAAACATTGCCACAAGACATGCATGTTACTTATCTCTGTTATCACGGCACGAAACATTATTGGTCGCGTCTGTTTTGGTTATATGATGTTGCCAAATTGATGCTACAAAACGGAACAGATTGGCAGTCCATTTTATCTCAGGCACAACATTTGAAAGCCGAAGCTTCTGTTGGTCTTGCATTGGTTCTGGCATCGAAGATTTTTCTTGTTCCAATTCCTGAGATTATCACTCAAGATAACCATGTAATTGAAGCAGGCGAACGACTATCAAATCATCTTTATTTCAACATCTTGACTGATTTTCCCGATCACACCTCACATGAGCACTTGTCAGTCGACTCTGTTCGACAACAGAGAAACTGGAATAACAGTATTCACCCTTCGAAAAATCAATACCTTATTGAATGGCTAAATTATGTATTTTCTCCAGGAATTAATGACTGGCAAAGTTTGAAACTACCCGATAATCTGACACCACTTTATCGAATTTGGCGTCCGATACGCTTGGCATCGAAAGCTCTGTTAAGAATTTAGGCATGAGCCATTTGCTTGAGATTCCAGCCTCAACATTTAGGTATTAGATAAAAACTCTTAACTGTTGGTAAAAGCAAGCATATACTCTCCGCACATGAAAACTTAGCATTCATGACGCGCGCTTTTTCGCGGATAGCTGCGTTGGAAACCCTTGCTGTAGAATGACTACAGCCAAAGATTTCCGCCTGACTCTCCACAAAAAATCACTCGCCCTAAATGCTCAATTTTCATGTGCGAAGAGTATATAAGCGGCATAGGTTAGCTATTCGAAGGTAGTTCGCAACTACTCAGCTTACCCTCTATTTTGTCCAATCGCTGTCTGGAAAGTGCTCATTTACACCTGCAAACTCCGCGCTTTCGCCTTGCTCTTGTACATGAGAGGGTAATCTGGGCAGTTACAGACTACGCCGAGTCGTTACAAACTTTTCACAGTTATAGTGGTGCTGAGTAGAACAGATCCTTAAGGTATCAACCCTTGGAGATATGTTTCAATCTCAGTTGCAGTACAACGACTACAATCATTTGCCACTGAACCTTCAATCAGAGAATCACCACGACTACCAAATAAGTAGCGAATAATTAACAACCCATCGGTGAGAGCATCAACTTGTCCATTACCGTCGACATCTGAAGTGCCTTCAAGGCCGCATTGCTCCAGAATGGGTTCAAGTTCAGCAGCCAAACAGCTAGCGCAGTCACTTGCTACAGCATCCAAAATCAAGCTGTCATCGCGTAAGCCAAACAGATATCGAATAAACAATAATCCATCAGTTAAGGCATCAGCGTTGGCATTTCCATCTGCATCCAGTGTGCATTCCCCAATAGAAGCAGACAAATTGAATACATAGGCCGCTCCAGCTTGAGGTGCTGAATTATTGTTTTGATCGCCATCAATTCCGGTGGCGTTGCTGGCCTCAAGAATTGCGCCGATCACCACAGTGTCGCTTGCTATGGCAACAGAAAAACCAAATTGGTCATTCGTATTGGTATTGGAGGATTTTAGATAGTCTTGCTGGCTCCAGCTGCTGCCACTGCGGGTGAACACATAGGCTGCTCCAGCGCTACCTGCTGAATTATCGCTTTGATCGCCATCGACCCCGGTGGCGTTGCTGGACTCCTGATTCGCGCCGACCACAACGGTGTCGCCGGTGATGGCGACAGAGTTGCCAAATCGGTCATTCGTCTCGGTATTGGAGGCTTTCAGATAGGCTTGCTGACTCCAGGTGCTGCCACTGCGGGTAAACACATAGGCCGCACCTGCATCATCTGCAGAATTATCGTTTTGATCGCCCTCGGTTCCAGTGGCGTTGCTGGATTCACCAAATGCGCCGACCACCACAGTATCTCCAGAAATGGCGACAGAGTTGCCAAATCGGTCACTCGCCTCGATATTGGAGGCTTTTAGATAGGCTTGCTGACTCCAGGTACTGCCGCTACGAGTAAACACGTAACTTGCTCCAGCACGATCAGCTGAATTATCGCTTTCATCACCATCAATTCCGGTAGCGTTGCTGGACTCACGAAATGCACCGATTACCACGCTATCGCCTGCGATGGCAACAGAGTTGCCAAATCGGTCCAACGCTTCGGTATTGGAGGCTTTCAAATAAGCTTGCTGGCTCCAGAGGCTGCCACTGCGGGTGAACACATAGGCTGCGCCGGCGTTATCTGCTGAATTGTCGATTTGATCACCATCAATTCCAATGGAATTGCTAGACTCACGAGTTGCACCGACAACCACAGTATCGTTTGCGATGGCGACAGAGACGCCAAATCGGTCATTCGTTTCGGTATTGGAGGCTTTCAGATAAGCTTGTTGGCTCCAGGTGCTGCCACTGCGTGTGAAGACATAGACCGCCCCGGCATTACTTGCTGAATTATTGTTTTGATCGCCATCGACTCCGATGGCGTTGCTGGATTCATTCTGTGTGCTGACCAGCACAGTATTGTCAGCGATAGCAACAGAGATGCCAAATTGGTCATTCGCCTCGGTATTGGAGGCTTTTAGATAGGCTTGTTGGCTCCAGGTGCTGCCACTGCGTGTGAACACATAGGCCGCCCCGGCGTTAGTAGCTGAATTATCGCTTTGATCACCATCAACCCCGGTGGCATTGCTGGACTCACCCAATGCGCCGACCACCACAGTATCGCCTGTGATGGCGACAGAGGAGCCAAAGAAGTCACTCGCCTCAGTATTGGAGGCTTTGAGATAAGCCTGTTGTTGAAAACTCGGGTCGATAGTGAGTGGATAACGTGCGGTATTGTCGTCGATTAGCAGGCTCAGTTGCTGTGCATTCAGCTCCATGCGGGCGGGTAACTGACGTCCTGTGGCATCCCAAACCTTGAGTTTATTATAGGTGATGGCGGTAGTACCAGACGGATTGACAAAACGGATGTTATTGTCTTTCTGGGTAGCACTGAGGTCACTGTCCACAGTCAGTTGCAGGGTCAGCAGCTGTTCACTGGCAGTCCCTTGGGGGCGCTGGTTCAGGAAAAACCATTGTTCCAAATCCGTTGCGGTGTTGATCCAGCGTTCAGTCAAGGTGTCATTCCAGTGATAGTCAAGTGTGTTACCGTGACTGCTGATTTGCTGTGGTCGCTGCAGGGTTTCCAATGATCGATCTGGGGTTTGATAGCCGATGGCGCTGAGTTTCAAGCCTAAATGGTAGATCGTTGCGTCGCGATCATGTGGACTGAGCGTGGTAGTGCCATCTACAGCATAACGAATTCGCCAGCCATTGGCTGGGTTGGATGAATTAAATTCACCATTATCACCAGGATAGGCTTTGTATTTGCCTGCTTTGATTTGCGCCTGGATACTTCCCCAATCACTGGCAGATAAGCCGTCAGGGACCTCGCTGAGATTGAATTGTTGATTGAATTCAACTGACGCAGGCATTTGGGCATTAGCGAATACTGTGATACAAAACAGGCAGATCAATATTAAAAACTGCCGTCCTTTTTTGTCATATAACATCCTCTTCTCCCTTAGTATAGATTGTGTTTTAATTGGGTTATGCTGCTTGTTATTTCACTTAGAACCTGTTCAAGATCTCACTGAAGGGCGCATTGCGGCGTTAAAAGTGGACTCAACATGCTCACCTACTCCAGTATGCTGCGCTTCTTTGTCAACTTTTGCCTTGCACTGCATACCCTTATTTTAAGATCTTGAACAGGTTCTTAGAAATTAGGCCATTAAAGTGGGCGCCTCGTTATTTATATTGAATGTATCATGATACTTTTAATTATAAATCAGCAGTTTAAAAATGCATTTATTTGCAGACTGTATCTTGATTGAATATTTCGAAAATAAAATGCACCCTGTCTGAGTTTCCTCGATTGTCAACACCATGAGGCTTAATATTATTAACCTCATACATCATGCCTTCCAGCAACTGATAGGGCGCATCATTGACATAGAAGTAGACATCATCATTAGTTATCACAGGGACATGTATCTTGTGAGTGTAAAGATTTGATCCAGCGCCGTCTACATGCCTGTCGATACTTTGTCCTGCTTCAAGTTTTGCCAGCATAGCCTTTGGAAACACAGGATTTGAATAGCCATAATATTCCGCCGCTTTTTTCATAATAGGCAGAAACTTGTCTTTAAATATTGACCCAATAGGTAATTCATAATGGTCATGAGGATCTTTATTCCCTCTAATAAACCTGAAGATTATATGATTGGTGTGATGGAAACATTCAAAATTATTTTCTTTACGTGCATTTTCCTGCTGCCATACCCGATCAGACAGTAATTCAATAATTTCATGCAAAGGACTAATCTCCACCGATGTCATGTAGTTCACATCACTCACCTTGGTTACTGGTTTCATAATATATCCAACATGGTTGTTACCTTTTATTGATTTTACTGTTTTATCATTTTGGTCAGATCTGATTTTATTCTGACCCTATTTAACCAAGTAGTTTTTATCATTAGCAATTATAAAACCATACTGTGTAATTAATCCGAACCCAGTTTCCCATCTGCTCTGACATTGCTTCGACTTCATGCTCAGTTTCTGCCCTTGGATCAAACAATACCAGACGATTGGAAACAGGATCAATAATGTCTTGAGAACTATCGCCGCAGTGCATAATAAACCTCCCTTTATATTCCTGACACCAATTTTCGTGTAAATAAAGGATAAGACAAGCAACGCGACCAGGAGAACCATCTCCATGCCTTTTTAGAAAATGTTTTCGACCCAAACACTTTAAGTTAATTGACCCTGTTCGAGTGATTTTCTCGCCAGAGATAAGACTTAGATAAGAATGAAACTCTTGTGATCGCATGATAAAGCGAAATAGTTTATCCATTCTGACTGGCGTGCCGCTTTTAAAACCTGACCGGGGTCCTTTGTATATTTTCTCGAATAGAAAGCGTTGGTCTTCTGCTGTTGATTCAAAATCCTGTTTTTCAGCCCATCCCTTAGTGGAATACGTTTTGTATACTTGTTGCATGACCCCATCATTTAAAACCAGTTGGCGAATGTGGTCTAATTTATCAGGGTGGAGGAAGTTATCTAAAAACAAATATCGATCAGTATCTTTACGATATTCTTCAAATAAATTATCAATAGAGTCGTTCTTAAGGTGCTGGCTTTGGATCAAAACCGATAGCATGCTTTTAGGATGTTTTTCCAGCGAAAAATTCTTTTCCATTGTAACAACAAGCTTCCCAAGAAATATTACAGTCGATTAGAATCAGGATAAACGCACCTAGCTAGATCAAGGAACGTGCGTGGGATTACTTCGACAACTGACTTGTCATTTTGTCCGTCTTCTGTGTTGCAGTAACATAAATTGCTATGCGCCTGTTTCTGCGCCTTGATGGCAAAGAAAATCCTACGCCAGTTGACGAAAAAAGCAATATTCTTGATTCTATAATACGCCAGTCTGGCGGCACAAAAAATACTTTGAGGACATTTTGACTCAAAATTAATTCCACTAGGACACTATTCGGTCAGTTTTAATTTATTCCCAGGTTTGGTAAATTTCGATGGATTTTTTCATTTTGATCATTATAATAGATATTAGGTAACGAAGTAATGACCACTAACTTAAATGGCAAATGTGAAGGGCTAACAATGATTAAAGATGAGACAAAAGAAAAAGCAGTTGAATTACTCCCGTGGACAGCCCCAGACTACACCACTCGTGAAGTTGGTGTGAGCACAAAGGGGGGAGCAACACTAACCACCTTTGATGGAGACACAAACCCAGGAACATACAAGCCTATGGCAAGTTAGCCTAACGTTGCGTTTAAAGTAAAGAATCCACCCGCTGAGCGGGTGGTTTTGGTATAACACCCTATTAAGGTGATAAACGCCCTACTCCCTAAGGAGGCAGGGTCTTACTGTCCCCGCGTTCTATTTACTATTACCTTCGCTCGCTAGTTATTCCAATCGACGTTCATTTGACTCTTGGTGTTTTTACATACTTGCGTATTTTCTCGTCGTCTAAACCAATCGTATCTGCACAGTAACCTCGCGCCCAAAAATAATTCCCCCAATAGGTTCTCTGTTTCAGAAGTCGAAATTTGTTGGAGACCTGAATAGCTGTTCGCCCCTTAATTGTTCCAATGTAATTCGAAACAGCCACTTTTGGCGGAATCATCACGATCAAATGGATATGATCAATTTGTACATTTAATTCAACGACTTCACAACCCAAGCGTTCAGAAAATGCGCAAATACATCGCCTAACCTCCTCACCACACTGACCCGTCAAGATTCGTAGTCGATACTTCAGTACCCAAACAATGCGATACTGACAATGCCATATGGCATGTGAAAACTTCTTAAATCGACTCATTTGTAACTCCTTTGTTGTTGTGGGGACAACTCAACTTAGGCGTAACATCTGGCTTATTCAACTGGCATAGCCGTTGAACTCTGACAACGCTCACAGAGCGTGGTTTTTTATATGGTCAATAAATTGCAGCCAGTAGTAGTCATTCATTCCACTGTCGACTATTGAAATTTCGTCTTAGATCAAGGGTATCACACGCAATAAAAAGTACCTGGGTTCAATCCTAGCCTGCGTATTTGTCTTAATTGTATTCCACACAAAGTTATTTTCTAATGGGACTTAGCTCTGTTTTCATATGCGTATATGTCCATTGATAGCGAATCGGGCAGATAAAAAATTACTGTCTTGGGTTTTGACCGGAAGGGCTGCGTGAAAGTAATGACTGGGAAATAAACACAGAGTGTTATTTTGCGGAACAATGCGAGTAAAGTCATCGGTATAGGTGGATGCCTCTGGATCAGTGTCGAAAACCACTAGATCCCCACCCGTGAAACGTTTTGGCTGTGGGAATAAAAAGTAGACAAATGATATTTTCCGTCCCCTTCCCGAGTCGTTGTGGATGCGAAAATACTCCCCCTGACGATAGATTCGCAGCTTGACCTCAATCATTGAGGGCTTGAATAGACTCATGCCAAGACGTTGGCAGACAGGTTGCAGGTTTTCTCTTATTTGGCAGCGGATAATTTCTTTGATCGGGTGTTTGCCTTTCAAATCCTGATTGTTACGAATCTGTGGGGCATAACTCTGGCCGTCTGCCTGACCCACAAGGGCAGGCGTAAACTCAGCTTGATTTTTGTGCATGTACTCAAGCGTGTCACTAACCACCTGTAAAGGAAGGAAACTTTTCAGCATAACCAAAGGGCCAGGACTGGCCCCCTCCGGTTGTGGTAGCACAAGATTCAGCGAACCACCCAGGGCAGCGACAGCATAAGCATAGCTGTAATTACCAGGCTCCATACTGGATGCCTTTTTTAATAGGTCCACAGCTTCTTCAAGCTTTCCTAGCTTTCTCTTGCAGTTGCCTAGTTGCCACAAGATTCTGCAATCAGGTTTGTGTTTGTTGAGTCGTTGCGTTAATACTTGCTCCAAACGTTCATATAAGTCAATCATCTGCGCCAAATCATCGGGTCGGCACTGATCAATCTTGGTAACATCCAATGAGCGGTTTAACATAACAAATAGATAACTGTGGACATCACAAGGTTCCATGCTTATGCATAATGGTGAAGCATAAAAGTGACCAGACTCATACTTCGCATGGTAGCGCCCATTTTGAAATCCTTGAGTCTATTTTGCTCTACCAGAAGGGGTAATTCATCTAAGCGATGTTTTATTTTTTTCAGATCGATATAGCCACTAATTTCTGGCTTGGAGGCAGCCAAGTCTAAAATCCCTTGAAATTTTTCCAACTGTCCAGAGATTTCCTTTTCCAACCCTGGATTTGAGGAATAACGCTTATTTTGCCTGAGTCTCACTTCATCAGGCAGCAGGTTTTTCATCGCTCGTCGGATGAGTCCTCGCCCGTAATGGTCCATTCGATGCTGTTCAGGTGGAACCGCCAGACAAAACTCCACCAAGCGACGATCAAGCATAGGATGTCTTGCCTCTAGCCGGTAACGAGAAAAAAAAGCGGCATTATTGTTAAACGTATAAATCCCTGAAGCCAGGTCGTTCCACAGGTCTAGCTGAAAAGAGTTGGTTTTTTTATTGCGCTTAAAACGATTTGAGCTTGCAGCCAAGGACATAGCGTCTATCCGCTCTAAAAATTGATGGTTATAGGCGCAAGTTTTAAATAGAAAGTCAGAAATGTTTTGCTCAGAAGTTCTACTACTATGAAGGGCATAAAACCTTCTTAACAGCCCAATACTGGTTCTAAGAAGAGAGTGTTGACGAAAGTCTGCCAGGGTCTTGGCCTGTCGATAAAAACCAGTGAACTCAAGACCACGTATTTGCCAGTCAACAAGATTTTCGGCATGGCAAGTGGCTACCTGATCCCCACCAAAACCGCTTAAAAAAACTTTACAGCCTTTTTGTTGCGCTAATTTCATTGAAGTGCGCATATAGGGATGGTGGAATACCGGGATATCTGAAGTGTTGGGTCCCCAGGCATCCTCAACGAAAATATCAGATGACACCCAAGTGTTGATGATACCCTCCTGGTCGACAATGAGTTTTACCAACTCTTTTTCATCCTCTTTGGGATTGCTTTGATGTTGTGGTAAAACATGACAATAGCTGTGTAACTGCTGACCACTGGATCGCAGTAAACCAGCGGTAACCACGCTAACAGAGGAGGCATCAAGTCCGCCACTAATGAAAGAGGCGACAGGGTCATCACTGGCTAAACGACAATTAACTGCCTGCGTAAAGAGATCAAGATAAGCGTCAACATAGGCCTGATCAGTCTCAAGACGGATTTCTTTATTCAAATTCGGTTGCCAGTAACAAGTGGTTTGTACATGTTTATCATCAATCTTTAACCAGTGGGCGGCATCAATTGATTGAATGTCTTGATATGGGGTGTTATTCGGATAAAGATGTAAACCGCCGAGTCGGTCCGCAATGAAGCGCTCATCCAGTCTTTTGGGAACGACTTGAAGGGATTGCAATGCTGCTAAGTCGCTGGAAAATATAATGCCTTGACTGGAACAATAATAATAGAATGGGCGTTTCGCAAAAACGTCTCGACAGCAATAAAGACAGTGGTGCTTGCTATCCCAAATGGCAAAAGCAAAGTCACCGAGTAGTTTTTCAGCGCAGTCTTGGTGCCATTTTTTAAAGGCCAGGAGGATCAAACGAACATCAGAGATGTGAGCCCGTTCTGAGACATCAACAGAGAGCGCTTGAAACAACTCATCCCGATTGTCGATACGGACATCGGCCACAATGCTTAAGCCAGATTCGACATCAGTTACCACAGGTTCTGATTCGTGACGTCGACCAGGAAGCGTTTTTAACAGGTTAGCAGCCAAAGTCATTTGGCCCATTTGACGGTAACCTGTGCTGCTGTCAGCAAAGTCCTCTGTTGCCTGGATCATAGTGAGGATATTTGCCTCAGTATCTGGAGTTTGGTCGTAAGAAAGGATACCGTGAATAATAGTCATATTGTCATCGATGATAAGTCATTGCCAAAAGGCCATAGTTCTTGTTGAGACAGCATATCTTTAGCTGCAGGTGTAAGCTCACTACTACAAAATTGACGAATCTCTTCGACAGTGTCTTCACTTAAGTATTGACGATACCCACCTACGTTCCCCTTACGCATCCGCCTCGCTGCTTTGTTAGTAAAATCATAGGATATTCCCGGAATGGTTTGCTGCGATTCCTGTGCACTCATGTTTTTTAGGCTGGATGCTTTGCTTGCTTGCTCTAAGATGTTGGAGTCAATAGGAATATCAAGGAAAGTAAGAACCTCCTCAAAACTGTCAACTGGGTTTTTCATCATGCTTTCATAGGTAACTATTTTCCTATGTAGCCCAGTTGGCTGCAATACCCACCCATTTAAATACTGACAGAGCAGGTTGACACCTTGATTTGGACTCTTCAATAGATAATCGACTATCGGTACTTTGGTCGTTTGTATATGGTGATTGAAGTGAAAATACTCAGAAACCAGAGTGTCAGGAATGGAGCGTAACAGCAGCAGTGTTTTTGTATTCACCCATTGATCATTATAAAGCTTATGGGTGAAGTGTATTAAGGGTATCTGCTGACGAAATTGGGTATTGAATGCCCCCCAGCCTTTTTCTGCGTCTTGTGAATCGTTTGGCAATAGACTGAACATGGTTGCCAAATCGACCTCAACATCTAATTTTTTCAAGGCAACAAGGTATTGAGCCAAAAAATAGCGTAACCAAGTCCTTCCACTTTTTGGGTATGAAGCAATCTGAGTCAGTTGGTTTTTTTGTTCTGCCTTGTTAAAGATATGCCAAGTTTTATGGGTTTGATAAGAGTTTTTAATAAAGGTCCATTTTTTTTCCGGATAAGGGAGAACCAGTTTTAATTGCCGAAAGCCTAATGCAGTTAAGCCAGCTACATCAAAAAACAGCTTGCCTAAGGGTTCGCGTTCATACTTGGGTATAGAGCAGTCCATAGTAACTTTGCGCCCCAGCATCTGTTGCGAAAAACCAACATAACAAGAACGATTGGGACAATTGAAGGTGCAAGAGGTATTTGCAAACAGAATGATGTGCTTTTTATTAGGCAAGGTAGCCAGAAAATCAGTATCAACATTTTTATCCATGGAGATAACAACGTCATCGTAGAGTTCAAACGCTGCCTCAATCTGTTGTTTGTTTTTCCAGTTCTTGATACTGCTGGCCTTTAATCGATATAGAGGGAAATCCTGGCGTATGCATTGAGCCAACTCGTCGGTGAAACAAGTGATTGAATTACCGCGTTGATGGTGATTATCCAAAAGCTGCAAACTGGCCTCATAGGCTGCTGGCTCAAAATAGTGGTTGGTCAACTGTAATGACAGACCGATACCCAACTGTTTCATTTCTTCAAGGTGGTGGGATCTCAGTGAATGTTTTTGCGAATAAGGGCGTCCTCCATAGAGAGGAGAACATTCGCAGGTAAAACCATAAAGCGAAGACACTTGGTTGGGTTTAATGAAAGGATACAACATGCGGATGTATTCCAACACTCCCAACTGAGGCTCGATATGACAAGAGCTAACCGTATATTTTAGTAGCGGGTGTTGAAAGAAAGGGTAATCAGCCTTGTTGGCCGGTGCTTTTAAGGGCGAGTAATCTTTTTTCAGCAACCTTAAATACCCGTTCCATTGGTGTTTAGAGCATGGGCTGAAGTGGCAGTCACCTGATCGATTTCTTTTACCAAATGATCCAGTAATGCCAATCCTCTGGGTCTGTACAGCCGGGTCAGGGTCACACTTTTCAGCAGCTTAGTAAATATTTGAAAATGAACATGTGGCAAGTGAATTCGTTGGGCCATTTCGGATCGATAAGTATAATTTTTTAAGGCAATCATCGCCTCTAAATGATCAAGATTCTGGAAAGTAAATCCGGGTTTTTGATGGAAACGCAAGGCAAAGATGGTTGTCAATGGTAAAGGTTCTGGACAATGACTGCTTAGTGCTGGAACAAGGTATTTTTCTTCTCCAGGTATAACCATTTTGTAATTTTCTGGTAAGCTGCCGATATGGGTTAAGCTATCTCTCCAAAGCTTGATGTGCGGTTGACCCGGTTGTACCATAGGCTGACCATTCTCCGCGAAGTTTATTATACAAAGGTCATCGCTCAGCACGCGGTAGCCTGCTTGAGCAAATGCAGCAGCCAGCGTTGATTTACCCTGACCTTTATGACCGGCAAAGATCAAACATTTGCCATTAACTTCAATGGCATTTCCGTGAATGAGCAGAAAGCCTCTCTGATGTAACAAGGCACCCATTGCTGATCCTAATAAAAAAACGCGTATTTGCTGCTGGCTGGCGCCGGGATTGGCATCTACCTGGATTTCCCTGCCTTTTGTTACCAAGTATCTGGCAACACCTTTAACGTCAATTAAGTGTTGTTGTTCATTCAGCCGAAAGTTTTTATGGCGATACTGTTCGGGTATCGGAATCTGTTGTAGACAACAGTTTCTGATCAGGACATCGGTAATCGGCTGAGTAACGGGTAACTCAGGTAATGGTATTTCGGAAGCAAGACTTAATCCGTACAGGCTGTAGTAGTGATACTGACTCATGCTACAGAAGTTGATCCGCTGAATTCATAATAGACTGAGCAAGATAATCAAGCGACTCCTGTAAGCTACCGTCAGCCATCATGTAGCTGTAAGCTCGAACAGGGAGACGGGTGGCAGCCATGTGAACGGCTTTGTGCTGGCATTCTTGCATACCTGCTGCTTTCGCTATGGGTTCATTGAAGGTGAAATTCATCAAACGCAGGCTTTTATCAAAGCCAGTGAGATTCTCAAATTGATAGGTCTCTTTGTTATGCGGTGTTAACAGGTAAATGCCCGCCAATGGAACAGGTGAGGCGCAGAAATCCTCACCTAATGGGTAACGGAATTTTTGTAACCCGCTTCTGACGCAGGAGAGACTGCTATGTGTTTCATTCAAGAGATTCAGACCCTTTCTCCATAACATGAGGAAAGGGTAACCAGGAAGCACCTCCATGCTTTGCTCTCCGGATAATACACAGAGGTTCTCCGATAAGACAAGAAAACCTTTCTGTTTAAGCCCTGCAGCAAGCAGAGATTTACCAACCGAAGAGCGCCCTAGTAGGGCGAAGGCACGTTCGTTATAAACAACAGTGCTTCCCCAAAAGGGCGTCTGACCACGCTGAATGAGTAGTATGGAAAAGACAGAATTGAGTAAAAATAATTTAACCGCTTTCATATCGGTGTTAGACTCCTCCACCTCAATAATAATCTCTTGACCATCCCTGATTAAATAACTTGCGACCCCTGGAATCTTTATGATACAAAGCCCTGGCTTGGCTCGATAGCCAATCGTCTCATCCCTCCAGTTAACGTCTTTGCACTCTATTTTTTGCAGTGAAACCTGGACACAAGCTGGTTCATGGCTCGCGGATAGTTCATCAAACATGAAGGGTAAGGATAAAACCAAACCATAAAGCCTGTAATGATAGTGCGTTTTAGCACGCTCTTTTCTGATGGCCTGCAATAACGCACTGTGATTGGATATGACTGTGGACGGTATACTAGTCAACTGCCCTGATTCATCCAGATAACCAAATTGAGTCATTACATCAACGTGTTCATTCAGAATTTGTGCAGCTTGTCGTGCACTAAGGGTCTCCGTCCACGAGCCAACCTTACCTTTTCTAAAAAAAGAAGAAGAAGGCGCTAGTGTTGATTTCTCACAAAAACCTGCATTTTGCTCCAGGATTTTAAGCTTGCCAAAAGAGCAGGCCTCTAGCGCTTGAATAATTTCCTCATCAGAATTTTGCAAACCGGCAAATTGGACTACTGAACGAAAGGTCTGTAATGGTTTGTCAACCATGTCTTCGAAACGGACGAAGTGAATATCAATGTCTTTGGCTGTCATCCAGCTTTGAACGTGATCATCCCAAGACAACACATGCTGACGTAATTGATGTTCCAAATTTCCCGTGCTATTTGAAAAGGATGTATTAACGTCATTCATATTGTGAATGATCTCATCGACATCAACCGCGCTGTGATGTGCAAATGAGGGAGCAATATCCAGGGGGTTTCGTATCAAGTAAACAGCTCCCTTGGTCGCCTCTATAGGGAAAATGGGATTGCCATCATCCAGGTAAGTATATGCGTCGTGGGCCTTGATAAACAGGGTTTCAGTGGCCTTGCTTGAATAGTTTTTGTAAACTGATGGTCGTAAAAGATCGATCTCATGCTGTAACAGGTCTGATGACTGATAACCGGTGATTTGATCAAATATAATCCGATTACCAATGACCGGAATCGTGCCCAGCTGGTTGATATCAAGCGGATTCTCATGTTCGCCCATGAGTTTAATAAGGAATAAGCGTAGCCAAGTATTTCCCGATTTAGGATAAGATGCCAGCCAGACGATGTTTTTCAAGAAATCTGGATCAATTGATCCTTAAGCATGCGATTGAGTACGTTAAAGACATCCTGTTCGCACTGACTGCGATCAACATCGTATTGAGTTAACAGATCATCAATAATAGAAGATATAGCGCCGGGTTCTTCAATCATAAGCCACATTTGGCTGAGTATTTTATCTAAACCATAATAATTACCTGTTTCAATTCCCAGCATAACTATCTCATCATCGACTTCACTGAACACAAGATCTGGGGATCGAGAGATAATGCTATTAAGTGTAAGGATTTGCTCACCCATTGTATATCACCAAAATAGAAGGAAAAATTAAAATAATGTGTTAATCCATAGTAAACTAATGAAGCAATCTGAACCATTTGCAAAACATCATCTATGGGGCAGCAAGCAAAATACTCGATTTACAGGAACAATCATTGAAAATCATTTGTAACTACTCAGCTTACCCTCTGTTTGTCCAATAGCTGCGTTGAAAGTGCTCATTTATACCTACAAACTGCGCACTTTCGTCTTGCTCTTGTACAAATGAGAGGGCGATCTGGCAGTTACAGGTTCGCTGAGTAATTACAATCATTTAAAACAATATTTCAATTCTCTTATGTGCGGAATATTGCTTAACACCGCATGCCCGCGTTTTTAATAATACAAACGGGCTATGCACTTAACGCAAGTATCCACTACATGTAGTATCTTATGACCGCAACTTGTCGATATAAATCACAAGATGTAGGAATAACTTGCGTTAAGTGCATAGCCCGTAAATACAATTTAGTAATAAAGAGTGAATCGTTGTTGTCACGTATCTACAAGCGTCTATGGTCAAATGGTTTCTGCCCATTTTACCTTGTCTTGAAGCCCACAGAAAGCCTATCGCCCTTGGAATTGATTCACCGTTGGGCGAGCAACAACTACTTTGCTAAATACCCGGCTTTTTTTAGCTTACCCTTGCGTTTAGCGATGTTGATCATTTGGCCAATTCGTTTGGCTCATCTGATAAAGACTGCAATGATACATTTCGCACCTGAAGTTGTAAAGGAAGCCGATCTCTCGCTTCTTCAGCAATTGAGCGAACAATTTTATTATGGCCTGCGCCATAACATCATGCCCATGGATTATTACCGTTACGGGCTCTATTCCACGAAAAGGCAATGCTGGGTTACTCGCCTCGTTTTGCAGCATGAAGTGCCTCCACTTTCACTCAACCTGTGTCCAACTCCCATCAATCAACAGCAACGGTCGATTATTGACGACAAAAAAGTATTTGCTGATTTTTGTGACAAGCATCAATTGGCAACACCACCCATACTGGCCCTGCTCCAAAATGAAGGAAATAAGCAACAATCTAATAGATTCTCATTAAAGGAACCAGGACACTCCATATTCGTTAAACCACGGCATGGGGCCAGAGGAGAAGGCTGTACACTATGGCAATACAGGGGTTCAAGTCGTTACAGCCTATCCAATGGGATCCAATTAACTTGGTCTGAAGTCGCAAGCAGCTTAGAACAGCATGCAGAATTTTGCGATCTCATTGTACAACCTCTATTGAAAAACCACACAGCAATCAAAGATTTGAGCTTGAACGCATTATCCTGCATCCGTTTATTGACAAGCCTAACACCTGAAGGGAAAACCGAAGCCATAGCAGCGACTTTCAAAATGCCGCTACGACAGAATCAGATTATCAGCAATCATGGATTGAACAGCCCAATTGATTTGCAACATGGCACGTTAGGTCCCGCTGTTCGTTATCGCCCCTTAACTGCAACCTTTGATCAACATCCAGAGACAGAGGAACAAATAACTGGCAAAGTTCTTCCGTATTGGCAAGAATCCCTAGCGTTAGCGCTTAGGGCGCATGAAAAATTGCAAAACTATGTTTTTATAGGTTGGGATCTAGTATTAACGCCCGCAGGTCCAATGTTGCTGGAGGGTAATGCGGGTTGGGATAGCCTCATTGTACAAAAACCTCAGCAACTGCCACTCGGACAAACTCGTTTTGTAGACATATGCAGAATGTGGATGGAATATCGGTAAGCTTATTTAACTCAGAAATTTATATATTCAAGGGTATAATCTAGGCAAGTAATTCAATGAAACTTCTGAAAGTTAATAACTGCTTGATTTAGGTAATGCATGAATAGTAACCATCATAGACAAAGTCTACTTAACAAAGCAGAACAGCTATTGGACTATCAATTGTCATTAAACGTTAATAATCGTAGAAAGCTTGAATGTGAAAAACTTGCACAGGCTTACAGTAATTTAGCGAAAGAATATCTTGAAATGGGTTATTATCACGCGGCAGCATCTATTTACAATAAAGCCTATAGGTGTCATCTAGAATATAAGAGTTATTTTCATTATTGGTATAGGGCCTTAGAAAGAAGCAATCAACTTGATGCGGCTGAGGAGATTCTTCTGAAAATAGTAGAAAATGAACAAGATTCTCCAAAATCACTTTATAAACAAGCGAGATTTTATTTCAGACTGCAGGATTATAATACTTCGATTCGCCAACTAGAAAAACTAATATTAAAAAATATTTCTATTGGAATGAGAATTAAAGCAATGTATCAAATTGGACATTGTCTTGATAAGATGGGCAAGTATTCTGAAGCTTATTCAGCTTTCTCTCAAGCATCAATTTCTAGCATAAACAGTAACTATTCAAGTAATTATAAAAACAAATCACTGGCGCATTTAGCTAACATTAATTTTGCATGCGAATGGCTAATGAAAAACAAGAAAAAAATTAATATTCCTCAGAATAATACAGGAAAATCGCCTGTTTTTTTTGTGGGTTTCCCAAGGTCGGGGACAACCTTGATTGATCAAATATTAGAATCTCATTCTAAAATCCATGTTATTTCGGAAAAAAGAATAGCTGATCATTTCATAGCTAGTTATTTTACCGATAGAAATGCAATGGATCGTGTTAATAAATTTTCTACGGACGAGCTTTGTCAGCAAAGAATACTATATTGGAAAACGGCAAATCAATATGTAACTGTAAAGTCAGATGAAATCTTAGTTGACAAGTCCCCTCTGAATATGGTTCATATTTTAGCTTTAAAAATATTGTTTCCCACAGCAAAATTTATTGTGGCATTAAGAGATCCAAGAGATTGCATCTTAAGTAATTTCATGCAGCAGTATAAGATAAATCGATCTATGTATCATATGCAATCAATTAACGGAGCATCAAATCTATACAACACAACGATGCATCTTTATCTATTATATAAAAATATTTTACCTAGTAAAGATATTATTGAAGTTAGATATGAAGACTTGGTAATAAATCTTGATGATGTCAGCAACAGTCTGATGAGTTTTCTTGAGTTGGATTGGGAAAAGTCAATGTTGAATTTTCGCGAAACAGCTTTGTCGAGAGATATTAGCACACCAAGTTATTTGCAGGTCACGAAACCGCTATACCAATCATCCATCAATCGCTGGATTAACTATCTACCATATGTAAATGATGGGTTTGATGAGCTGTCAGAAATAATTAAAAAATTAGGCTACTGAAAAAACCATATAGTCTAGTATCTATTTCTACCCATATTCTCAAGTACTATAATTTACACAAAGCCAATATGTCCAGCAACAGCAAATCTTCCTTGAATAAAATCAACGCCTGGGCAATGAACTTTAGTAATTTGGTGATAGTAATCACTGGGATAAACTATTAGGGCGTTATTCTTTATGTTAATTTTTGTAAATTCTCCGCCCTGGTAAATGTTTTCTTTAACGTTTGTGTCGAACAATATTAAATCTCCACCAGAGAACTTTTTTGGTTCTTCATACAAATGATAAACACAAGTTACCATATGTTTGCCACCGCTATCATCTTTATGAGGTTGACCATAATGACCATGATGCGTGAGTGCCAAATGTAAATTATTGATATGCGCTTCTTTTATGGAAACATCTGTAAACTGTATTTGCGACAATATATTTGGTAAATTGCTGATAATTGCATGCTCTATGATACTTGTTATATCTTTGTGAATAAGTACCAACTGATGTCGAATAGCCTTTTCATATCGGCCACCTCCCACAGTTCCACTTTGAAATTCATGTTGATTATCCCTTATCAACTTTAATAGCGTTCTATGTTGATTGTGAGGTAAAAAATCTTGAAAATAGACAAATGGACAGGGGCGACAATAATTTCCTGGTGGATAAATCCTGGATACTGTTCCACACATTAAATTTCGAAGGTAATTGGCCGCCTGATTTTCAGGTTGAATTTCATGTATTTTATTATATATGGATGAGGATTTTAATAATTCTCCTTTTTGTCTGTAGACCCTACCTAGTGACTCCAACGTTTTCAGGTCATCTGGATTATGTTTGAGTCTATTTTCTAATGCAATGACTGCTTTATCCAGTATGTTTGAGTCGATCAATAGTTGAGCTTGATCTGATAGACTATTCATGATTAGATTATCTTAGGTATATAGTTACTGGACCAAATGCTCTGACAGGTGAAGCTATTAATCCTATCAGGTATAATAAAATAGTAATTTCATAAGACATTCTATTTTAGTGTCGACAACTTAGGCAACTGGCAATTAATAACCCACACATATTGCGCAGAATTTTTGTTTGTCTTAAGTCTTGTTGCGTAGAGCGCATAGCTGGCTATGTAACCGAAGCAACAAAACTTAAGACGGACAAAAAGGCAAGTAAGGTGTGGGGGTTATTAATTGCCAGTTGCCTTAGCTTTAGAAAACCAAAAAACCTGTGTCAGACGGGCATTTTCGATTGATTCTCCAAAATAGGGTGTAGCCACACTATGAAACAGGTTTGATGGGAGGATGATGCAGCGATTAAATTTCATTTCAACGGTCGCAAGAAGTTCCCATGCATCAGGGTTGCGGTAATCACTCGCAAGACTACGATTGTTTTGGTTAAGACTTGTTGCGCCAGAGTCCTTGTGTAAAAAGAAGCTGGTACCTCCCTGGCAGTGCTCTGGAAGGGTTAAATATATAAAACCTGAGTACTGTCCTGCACCCATATCAGTATGACATACGGCCTTTTTGTGCGTGTTTATCGTCGAGTAGCGAAACTCCATAGCATTCATGCTTGGAATTATCCCCATGGTTCTCGCGACTTTATCAACTGTAACCTTTAACACTTCGTTATTACAATGAACACGTTTAGCAACTCCACCACCTGGTTTATCATTACTTGGTGCGTTTTTATAATCTTGGGAAAGTGCAAGATTTCTGATTTTCATGGCCTCAAGATGGAAGTCATCAATGAGTATGACACCAAGTTTTGATAGTTCAGCAGATAGTTCCATATTGATGATTGCTTACACAGTATTACTTGAATACAGGAATATAAGCACTCGATCATAAATCTTTTAACATTTTACTTGTCTTTTTTCTCATCTTCGGCGTTGCATAAACAGTTACATAGCTCACTATGCGCCTGTTGATGCGTCTTGAATATGATAAAAAATCCTGCGTAAAATTGTTAAAATATTTATGATCGAGTACTTACTCTACGCACATGAAAATTTAACATTTAGTGCATGGACTTCATTGTGTATAGTTGCGTTGGAAACGCCTTGCTGTAGTTTGCTATGCAACTATAGTTGTAACACAGAAGACGGACAAAAAGACGAGCAAGGTGGATAGGTTATTGCTTGGAAACTGTCTTAAACCTCAAAGATGACGCTTATCCATTGTGGGCACCAAAGCTTGAAATGACTGTAAACTGTTTTTTCTCATGTGATCCAGTCAGGGTGACGTGACCACTCCGTAACCAGGCGTGTGCTATTAATCCCTGGCTGTCATTCTTGCTTACCCCTAGATATAATGTGCTCAATATTCCTCTTATCCTCAGCATCCATTGCGCAGCGATCGCCTGTACCAGACATTTACAATCCCAGGGCAAATATCGGCTCATCACTGATATGACCCAAGAAACGGTCTTTAAGGTTTCATGATGACTGTAGCATTCGCTGGCAGGAGATTCTGCCATGTGACTGCCTAACAACCGCGCAATAAACCGAAAGGGAAAGACCAAAATAATGATGCGGGCGAGCCCCAGAAAGATGGATGCCTCGAAAAGTAATAAACGATCAGCCCAAGAAAGACTGAATATACGTACCCATCTGTTTTTCTGATGCAAGACTATAGACTGCTGCTTATTCATGGAGTTAGTAAAACATTATAAAGAGGAGCAGGAAGGTGTGTCATCATGCTCAAGGAAGCTTGTTCAGTCCTTTCAGCACACTGCTGTAACTGTATGATAGATTTTCTTACTGAACATGAACCACCCGCAGGCCTGCGTTACCAACACTGACGGCGCTATAAGAAAAGAGATCAAGTCACATCTTACAATACTTTCGATCAAGCAATCAAATAGGGATTCATCCAACCCTGTTTAGACAAGTTTTTTCGCGCAAGATCAAATTGCTCAGCAAGCAGGGGTGGTGGTTGTAAAACCTCTATCATCTCATTCTGGTACGTCCCTTCAGCATCTTCTTTCACTTGGTGAACATAATAGTGACTAATATCCACCTCTCTGTTGGCAGGGTCAAGCTTCAAGCAACCGCGCGGGCCGTTAATCTCTGCTGAGGTTAATGCTTCAGGCAAATGGGTATGCAGCGATTGATTGGAGCCTATCTGCTGCATTGCATTTGCTATCAACAGACCGGATTCATAGGCCAGCAGGGTATAGCCATTAACAGGGCACCCGGTTCGGGCTTGATGACCATTGATAAAGGCTTTGGCTTCCGGCGCATTAAAGTTCCAGCTGGAAATAGAGGTCAAGCCGACTGCAAGATCGCCTGATTCAGCCTGTAGCGCATGATCTACGGTGAAAGGTAAAGTGAGCATAGGAAAACGCCCATTGGCTCCCGTTTCTTTCATTACCTGTAGAAAAGACAGGGTCTCCCGTCCTGAATAAAAAGCCATCACGGCATCTGGGTTTGTGTTGATTAACTCCTGAATGGCCTCAGAAGGATCTTGATCAGGTCCATCCCGATGAGTTACTTGAGCTAGAATTAATGCGCCTTCCTTGGCTTCTAAGCCAAGACCAAGAGCAAAGGCCATGCCATAACCTGCGTCATGAAAGGCTGTAATAGAGCTGATTTTCGGGCCATATTTCTCGGCACACCGATAGCCACTCAACCAAGTGGATTGCCACAGATTGTATGAATTAACAAAGATCAGCGGGCCCTGGGCATCTTGAAATACAACATCTTCACCCAAGGTTATCGCTATCAACGGTACTTGTTCATCAGAAAGAGTTTTCTTGATGTTACAGAGCAGTCCGGTATTTAGTGGGGCAATAACGAGATCTACCTGGTGGCTTATCAGTAACTCCTGAAGCTTTGTGTTTACCTCTTGCTCGCGAGCATTAAATCCAGCGGGCTCAATACACAATTCGTAATCAAGTCCACTACATGCCTCTAACCCATAATTCAAGACACTAATCAGATTTTTGCTGAAACGCGGGAAATAATTGGAACTGGGCGCCAATACGCCGATCTTAATTCGAGACATTTATTTAACAGGATCCTACAGTCACTGAATAATGACCAAGACAGGTAAAAAAATAGCACCCGCAGAACTTTCTTGGGATGCTATTAATTATTGTTTTTCTCATTTAAAATACAGGTCGCAGAGAAGCACTTTAAGTGGCCATTATCTAGTA